>Ga0210401_10000040_pt1 | contig 151622 bp, 137 predicted proteins | sample IncBWH32MmetaG_FD_150866 | JGI IMG/M metagenome (GOLD analysis project Ga0210401, IMG submission 150866) | Forest soil microbial communities from Barre Woods Harvard Forest LTER site, Petersham, Massachusetts, United States - Inc-BW-H-32-M | ecosystem: Environmental > Terrestrial > Soil >...
TCATCGTGGGCCTCCCCTACGCCTTTCCTGGGCTGACCAACATGAACGAGATCACCGGCGGGACGCCCTATGGCGCCAGTACACTCGCCAACGCCGACGGCTCGCGCCAGCCTAGCGCCAACGAGCTCGATGGCGCGCGCTACCAGGGCAAGCATGTCGCGCAAATCACGGCGAAGCTGACCGGTGGAGCTTGATAGTTCCGCTGATGTCGCGTGGGTGGAAAAGCTTCCTTACGTGCGGAAGGAGAGATCTTCGCGACCGACTGTGCGTACCACCGGCCCCCGCGCGCCGTGGCTACACGGCACGACCTGAAAACACAAAAGAATGGCCGGAGAGAGCTTGGAACCTCAGTGCCGGATGGGAGACGGAGTGCAAGCCGGAGGTCGTCAAAGAAGTCAGAGGGGACCTTGAGGAACTATGGAAGCTGATGGTCGAGAAATCAGGGCTCAGCCTGTTCGACACCATGACTGGGGGCGACGGTGCCATCATCTTCATCGAACACGTAGACCCTGGCGCGCCTTCGACGGTTCCCGACCAGATATCCAGCGCCCAGGCCTGACTGCCCTCGGCGAACTCTCTACGGTTTGCGCGCGTCCACGATGCGCAACAGATGCGAGGCCAAAAGGAGCTGGTCCTTTGCCTCGCCCCAACTTAATGCCACGGCGCGGTGCGAGACTGGATTGCGGTAAGCGTTCATCGCGCCCATGAAGAGCGTCTGGAAGCCACGGCGTTCCTTGTCAGGCTTTGACTTGTCCCGATCGCCCATCGCTCCCGTGTCGGGCTCTAACGCCTTCTTCATCAGGCCGTCCCCGAAATCCTTCGGGTCGTAGCCACCAGCAGCCCGCACCGCATCCTCAACCGCCACGAAGGCGTCGCGCACGGCAGCGTCGAGATCACCCTGCGACGTCGCGTTGGTGCTACGCACGACCGCGCTCCACGCCTTATCGCGAATGGTGGGATGCAGGAGCGATTTCGGAAACTCCGCTGCATCGATCAAGAGCCGCACGTCTTGCCCTTGGGCGACCTTCAACCCCTTCGGCGTGAAGTCACGCCATCCGTTCCTGCCGTTCATGCCCTCTGCCGGTTCGATAAATCCCTCCCGCTCCAGCCAATTCCAGGTGCTGTTGACATGGCGATCGACCTGCTGGCTCTTCGGGTAGGAATACATCTTCCCCATGTGCATTTCAGAATCGGGCGGGCGGGCTACGGTCTCCGGCGTAAAACCAGCATTCTGCCGCTGATCGAGCGCCATCTTCAACAGGATGGGCCCCAAATCCTCGGGTGTAAGCTTCAGCACGTCGTCGGCGTCGGGAAATAACGAAAAAAGAGATGGCATCAGTTCAAAGTCCTTAGAGGAAAGAAAATCAATATCGGGGGGATATGGTGACGGGTGCAAGCAATGTCTACCGGTAGACCCCTCACCACCCCATCTACCGCCGGAAGAGAACAGCGGCGGCCGCTCGCGGCCAAGTACCTTGGCGTTTGCCTTTTCAACTACCTTCAACCCTACCGACCTGGCAGAGCAGGGGCGTGCTTGCGCTCGCGTCGACTGGCGCGCCTCGCAGATGTGCTGCTTGCGGCCGCCGTTCGGCTCGTCCGTGCTCCTACGGTACCCCTTGTGACGGAAAGATCGCCGTTGCTCCGCGAGCGGTTTAGGCGATTCTGGCGCGCGCAGAGGCGGGGCGAGCATAAGTATTGCAAACCTATGGTCGTCAGCTTCCGGGTAACAACGGATTGCTCGACCGATCCAAGGCATCCCGGCTCGTGATTCAACGCGGTCGGTCAGCGGCCGATTTCTTCCATAACAATCGAAGTGCGCACGTCATGTCGGCTGTTGAGATTAGAACTGACCAAAGTGCGCGCCTAACGCCTGGTCGGCTTTTGACCCGTCGCATACGTCGGCACAGCACGGACCCCTTCCATCAGTGCCGGGGCATATCGAGCAAGAAGACTAAAACTCCAGCTGACACTTGAGCCCGGGCTACAATGGCAGTGACCAGCATCGTTTTAGTTCTCAAGCGCTTCATAAATTAGCTTCTTAACGGCACGCTGGATCCGCTGCCGTTCCGACGGTGTCTGCTCCAGCAACACAAAAAACAGGTCCTGCTTACGGTCGATCACGAAATAGCAGCCGCTGGCGCTATCCCACTTCAATTCTCCTATGGAGCCGGGTGGCGGTGGCTTCGCCTCGCCAGGGTCGGTTCGTACGCCGAAACCGAGACCGTAGCCGAAACCATCGCCGGGGAAATAAAAATGATCGCGCGCGACGCCTGAGTTCGGTCCGACATGATCGTTCGTCATCACGGCGAAGCTTGCAGCGCTGAGATAACGCCTGCCGCCGAGCGTGCCACCGTTCAGCAGCATTTGTGAAAACCGCGCAAGATCTGCTAGGGAGGAGACCATGCCGCCACCACCGGACTGCCATTTCATGTAGATTTCGGGGCTGCTCTCGAAGCCGACCTTAAAATCGCTGTCATCGGGCAGCGGGTGGGCGATCTGGCTGTGCTTCAGCGGATCGACCACATAAAAGCTCGTGGCGGTCATGCCCAGTGGATCGAAAAGGTTTTCCTTCTCGAACTCGAAAAGCGCCTGTCCAGATGCAACTTCGATGATGCGCCCGAGAATATCGGTCGAATGGCCGTACTCCCACAGGGTCCCCGGCTGCTCGGCCAAAGGTAGTCTTGCGATGCGCTCGGCGAACTCGGCATTGTCGAAATCACCCGCGTAAATGTTAGCGTCGCGATACGCCCTTCGGACCAGGCTATCGCCATAAAAGCCATAAGTGATGCCGGAGGTTTGCCGCATCAGATCTTCGACGGTTATAGGTCGATTCAGCGGAACCAATTCCAAGCTGCGTTCGCCATTGTCCGACTGTTTTTCGACGCCGACCTTCACATTTGCGAAGGAAGGAATGTATTTGGCGATGGGGTCTCCCAGCGCCAGCTTGCCCTGATCGATCAGCATCATGGCCGCGACGCTGGTGATGGGCTTGGTCATCGAAAAAAGACGAAAGATGGTGTCCGAAGTGATCGGCAGTTTGGACTTCACATCACGGACGCCGAAGGATTGCAAATAGACTGGCTGCCCGTGTTGCTGAACCAGGACGATCGCTCCCAGAATTGTTCCGGCTGCGATCTCGTTTTGGAAATACTCGCCAATGCGCTCAAGCTTTTGCCGGTTGAAATGCGCGCCCGCAGGGATGTCGAATGTGCCGTCGGCTAACGCACCAACCGAGGGCACCGCGATCAAAGGGAGCAACGCCATCACGGTCGACCGTAGCGATTGCCACAGAGTCATCGACTCGTCCCCGAAAAACTCATCGTCGGCACCAGCTTTTAAAGGCCGCCAGGCGCTTCACTCGCCCGCCTGGCGAGGTTAAGTCATTAGGAACGAAAGCTAACATATTTGCGGCGGCGTGCCGGCATAACATAAATTGTGTCGCCCAGTCGCGGGCTCGGACGAATACGTTTGGCAGAAACGGCATGCCGACCGCGTTGCGCAGCGTCTGCTTTCGGGGCAAAACAGACATCGAACATTCGAAGAGCATCAGATAGCGACGGCGTTGGGGCGCTCGCTTCAGAGCGCAAACTGGCTATGGCATCGAGCAGCTTACGGCGATGTCCGACAAATCTGACACCAAGGTCCTTCAAGTCCTCCGCCGTCAACCTCGGCAAGACCGTGTCGTCGACCATATTCTCGCGGAATGCCGCCTCATACTGTTCGAGGCCTAGCCTCCGCAGCCAACCTAACCTTGGGCCGAAACCCTTAAACGATTTGTCAAGAAATATGGTTGATGGGCAAAGCTGATGCCGCCCGCCTCCGCGCGTCGCACGGCGCTAGATCAATAGGGATCCCGCCGCGCACGATCGACACCATGCCGCGCTCGAACAGCGAGAGGCCGAGCGCCGAGCGAATCGCCAACGAGCCCGAAGGATAGCTCAGCGACAGGAAATGCATCACCGGCGGAAAATTCCGCCCACCACGCCACCCACTACGCCGCCCACCACGCTTCCGATCGCACCGATCGGACCGCCGCCAGGAGCCCGAGCCCAACCGCGGCCACGATTGGATTTACCGGCATCCGTGTCTGAGGCGCTTTCGCTCAAGAGCGCCTCGTGCTGCGGGGCATCGAGAAAGCCGGTCTTAGGATAGCCATGCCGCTCCTGCCAACGTGCGATCGCGGCACGGGTGGACTCGTCGAATTCTCCATTGATTTTGGTGCCGAACCCAAGCTTGGTCAGCCTGCGCTGCAAGTCCCGACGCTTCGCCCTGGTCAGGCCGATCTGATCTTCCGCTTCCGCTTCGTCAGCAACGGTCACCGTTTCGACAGATGTCGACGTTTCGCGCAAAGTGGTACTCAGACCGGCTTCGGCCGAAGGCACACCAGCGGCAATTGCCATAACAAAAAACGCAAGGATCAAGGCGCGCATGGCCAAGCATAGTGATGACTCCGTTTAAAAATAACGAAATAAACCCCTAAAATCACCACGCAACAATCGATCTATTGCGCAGACTCGCCCGCCCCCCGAAAATTACGTTCGGCAAAATGCGCTCGGCGGGCGTGTCGCGGCGAGCCGCCCATTGTCTGAACCACGGTGCGACAGATGAGAGGACTTACCTTAAAATTCCCTAGTTCTCTCGGGGGCCGGGAGGGCGAAGAAAGCAGCGAGTGTTCTTGCCTTTTTGAGTGTCTATATTTTTTGCACGGTGCGAGTGGCGATCCCTGCGTCGTGTGACGATGGCAGCCTGCCGGAATCTCTCATGCGACCAGCAACCCGATCAGGCCCTTGCCAAGGCGACAAGCCCAATCAGTTAAAATCGTCCTAACCGCAGCGTCTCGCAGACCGTCGGCTGCGTTCGCGATTTGGAGTATGCTACACTTTTTGTAGCGAGTCGGTGACAATTTGCTCCGACAAAAATCGACCGAATACAGCGATGGCTCGTCCTCGACACAGAGTATGCTTGCAAGATGGACTTAGGCTCGACCTGAACCAACTTGCTCGAAAGGGCTTCATCAAGTTCTGCGCCAACATCGGCCCGCGGGGTATCTCGTGGAGTAACTCTCATCAGGGAGAAATCGCGAGGGGCGTCATTAGCGCAAACATGACCGATCCTGATCGTGCTTGGTTTCGCATAGCGATTGGCAGCTTCGTGCAGCAGATAGCTTTGCTGTCTCGCCCGCGGCACTTCGGCGGACGTCAGTTCTTCTTCGTGTGCCCCGTGACGGGCGGACTTGCCACCGTGCTCTGGAAGCCACCTAGAGCCGCACGATTCTGCAGCCGGCAAGCTTGGGGACGACGGGTAGCGTATGCATCACAATTTATGGATCGCGACAGCCGCGCCCACTACGGACAATCAAAGATCAATTCGCGTCTATGTTCGATCGGTCAATTCGATGCCCAAGATTGGAAATTTCCACCAAAGCCCAAGGGCATGCGTTGGAAGACCTACAATCGGCATGAGCAAAAGTTCGATCATTACGAAGTGATCTTGGACAGCGGGATAGAGAGTTTGGTCGCGAAATTGGGCGGATTGTGAATTTTTTTTAAAATCAATGGCGGCAGTCAAGATAGCCAAGAGATTTCGATTCCGGCTGGAATGCGGGAAAGGACCAAAGGCCAAATGCCGACGTCGGTTTGTCGAGCGGCGGCCGCCGCCTGCCCTAGCCCTCGGAAAAAAAATTCGCACCAGCGGCCGTCCGCTTCAGCGACGTCGAGAGAGCTTACGCCGCCGCTTCTTCTTCGCGAAAGGGGTCAAGCCGCTCCAGGATCCTCATTACCTGCGGTGACGACCAATTTCCGCCGCGGGCAGTTGGAATACCTGCCTCGTTCAAGCCCGCCGCAATGGCCCTCAGACTCGTTTTGCCGGCCGCTTGTAGTTCCTTGATGATCGGCGCGATATCGGCCGCCTTGGCATCAGCACGCGCCTGTAGGGCTTCCATGGCCTTCTGGCGCGTCTTCTTGCTGGGTACGACGCCACGGTCGCCACCAAGCTTCGTGCCACGCTTCTTCGCAGCGGCCAGCGCTTCCTTCGTGCGCTTGCTAATCATGCGCCGCTCTTCCTCAGCAACCATGGCCATGATCCCGACCGTCAGCCGGTTTGCACTCGGCATGTCGGCACAGACGAATTCAACACCGGCCTTCTCCAGCCCCAGCAGGAAGTGCGCGTCACGGGACAAGCGGTCGAGCTTGGCAATAACCAGCTTCGCACCGTAGGCCCGGCAAGCCTTGATGGCTTTGTCCAGCATGGGCCGATCGGAACGCTTACCGCTCTCGACCTCGGTGTATTCCTTCACCAGCGACCAACTGCCACCATTTAGATATTCGGCAACGGCATTGCGCTGTGCTTCAAGGCCAAGCCCCGACTTTCCCTGCCGGTCCGTGGAAACCCGCAAGTAAGATATCCATTTACCTTCTGCCATGTGCCACTCCAAATCAATCGACCGTCGTTGATTGATTTGTATCATGGCTCGGATGCGACGTCCAGCGGCCCGCCTTTTCCAGCTCGGGACGGAATCGCTCGGCAGGTCTTGCCTAATCCCTAGGCTCAACCCCCACGCTTGGGGGTGACCTGTCGCGGCGTAGCGTCATCTCGGAGCGGAAACTCGCAGGATAGCCCAGGGAACGGCAGAGGCCAGCGAGAAGCCGCTACTCCGGCGCGGCTTTCCCCGGCAGCCACTTTGACCAAACAGTGATCTGCGCGTCGATGTCTTCCGTCCGGTATTGCAAAGGGGGCAGCCCCACCCCCCGTGGGGTAACACCCTCCCCTACCCGTGCGCCATCGTCGGAGCGGGGGACCCTATTCGGGCGGCCGCAAAAATTGAGGCTCTTACACATGCTGGTGTTGTCGCTACTCACTACTTAGCGCAGCGCCTGCGCTTCGAGGGGACGACTTCGGTGGCAAGCCCAAGCCGGGCGTGCCGGCCGCGACGGGCCGAACTGGTTGGGCTTGCCGATTTGGCATCCAGAAGCAGAAGAAGGATAAGTCTTCCGCGATGCAGGTCCGCGCCTCGACTTCTGCTAAAGCGCGGTTTGCGACCGACAACGGGCAATGCGGAATGTGCGGAATGTGCGGAATGTTTTGACCGCCTGGGCTCCGGCGCTGGTGTAATTGGCGCAACTCTCATTCTCCGAATTTGCCTTCCCTCAAAAATGAGGCTGAAAACTTTCCGCACATTCCGCACATTCCGCACGCGGCTCGCTGGCGAAATCACCAGCACTTGCCCAGGCATCGCCGAACGCCACATTTGCGCGCCCGCTATTCATCCCAGACGGCATCACCACCGAACTCGGAGCGCGCGCGCTCCATCAGCCGCAACACTGCCTCGAAAATCGCTGCTTGGTGTGAATGGCTCGCGATCGCCCGCTCGCGCGTTTCACGTTCGATTGCTGTCATGTCCTCGTCGGCGCGACGAGTTAGCTCGTCGCGCCAGATCCGATGCCGGCCCGCCTCGTTCTCCACGGCAGCCTCCATTTCCGGCCAACTAACCCGCGCCTCGGCAGGTCCGCCAGGACCGGACCTGAGAAGATTGATGATCTCGGGCTTATGCTGCGTAATTAGCTCAATGATCGCTCCGGGCGGCGGCGTGGTCGCCTCAAGCGACAGGCCGTCCCCCTCGATTGCGATCCCGATTCCGGCGGCAGCGGCCTGCTCGATGACCTCGGCCGCGTTCATACTCTTGCCCTCCACGGTTCTCCCGCCGTTTCTGCTCCGTTTGCTGCTTTCTCCCCGGACTCGCCGGCCGAAACATCCTCGGTCCTTCGCGCTTTTCCATCCGAGGTGGGCTGCCCGGGGATTTCGACTTTGTATTCGTTTTCCCGATTACCTGCGATTTTGCGCAGAACCGCCACGCAATTCTCCTCGTCGACAAAGGCGGGCCGGTTCGTCACATGCTTTTGGAAGAGCTTGCCGATGCTGCGGGCCGTTGGGTTCTCCAGCGTCTTGCCGATCAATTCTCCGAGCGCATCGGCCAGCTCCGCCGCCCATTCTGCGCTGCCGTCAAAGTTCACTTTAGTAAGATCCTTCACCACTTCCCGCGTCGTGAATGTTTTACCGTCCCACCGCTTCTTAAGAATGCCAAGGACGCGGGAAATGGCGCTTGCTTCCTCCTCGCCTGCCTCGCCGGCGCGCAACAGCTCGGTGCAATCGACATCGATGCCAAGGAGACCCGCGGCATATTCCACCGGCCAACCGATCAGCCCCCACCAAGTCTTAAAACGCGTCTTTGCCACCTGACCCTGGGGGCGCTGCAAGGCACCACCGACCAAGATCGTGTACAAGGCTCGCAGAATTTTTTCCCGGTTCGCTTGCGTCCACGCCAACGGGTCGGCATGCGTGAAGGCCCTATTCTCAGGGTCCGGCCGATCCACATTTAGCGACACGATGAACGACCGGCTCGCCATATCGCCGCGCGGCGCGATTGAGTTGCCGGTGAAAATCTGCACAGTTGACGCCGGTACCGTCTCCACAGAGGAAACGCCCAACACCCGGTCGGAAATTTCCGAGGCCGTGAGCGCTGCCTCGATATGGGGGCAGCTGATGTGGGCACCGCGAGCAATATTGTCCCACACCAACGCCGCCATACTCTGACGAAGGTATGAAAACAACGCCTTCTTTCTTTCTTCCGTGTTATCCGACCAACTGGCCGCCGCAGCGCGCCGTCCCAAGACGCCGGCGATGATCATGTTGACGAGGGTCGTCTTTCCTCCACCGCGCTGGCCCGCGGTCACAAAAAAGGCAGGACGCTCGGGCAACAGCGCGCGTTGAAGCAGAGTAAGCGCCAGCAGTATCGCTACGCACTTGCCCACGTGATCCAGCGCCACATCGACAAGCCACTCATTCAGAAGGAAGCTCAAGGACTGCCTGATCTCCTCCTCGGTCGGCTCACTCTCGGGCAGACACCTGCGAAGTACAGGATCGATCCGATGGAACACCCCTGTAGAATGCTCGAGGCCAGCACCGTCGATCAAGCGGCCCGACGCCGTGATGAGGGGGGCGGTATTGATCGCCCTGACAACAGGGATTGCGCTCTTCGGATACTCCAGAAGCGCTTTAATGAAAGGCATAGGTAATGCCCCGAAATAGCCCCCGCTTTGCGTGTGGACGATCCAACCCACATAGGTCTCAAGGAGCAGCTCGACGCCGGTCGGCGTCAGCTCAACCAGCACCGGCTCGGCTGGCGCCTTCATGGGCTCGTTTTCCTCGGCGGCGCCGTTGGCGCCGTCGGAAGTCAACAGGTGCAGCGCCCACGGCTCTTTCTCTTCCACCCGCACAATGGCCCGCGATGCATTTCGCATCGGCGGCTCTTCGCTCCGGTCGTTCGCGAGAACCTCGTCCAAGAACGACACTTCCGGCAGCAGCTCGCCGTCGGGCTCGGGGCGCGGCCGGATGATGCGCCCATCCGCCTTCGCCTCCATAGAAGCCTTGCGCGCCGCGGCCGCCCGTTCCGCACGCTCGTTTTTGAACCTAGCCCGAACGGCGCGAAGGCCTGTCTCTGTTTTGTCTGCTACGAACTTTGCGAACTGATCAACCTCGTCATCCTCAAGCTCGGCCTGAGCGAGGATTGACATCGCATCGTCAACCGTTCCGCCCCCCGCGACCCGCTCAAAGGCTGCTTTCGCTGATTTCAGGTCGTGACGCAGAGAATAGAGGCTCCGACCGTGGGCAAAGCTATGGATGAACAGGCATCCGTCGTCATCCCGCATCACCATAGCCTTGCAGCGGCCGTAATCGACTCCTTCCATGGGATCGGCAAGGGTTTCGTCGACGAAACGATCGGGGTCGGCGAGCACGGCCCCAACGGTCACGACACCGAGACGGTCAAGCTCCAGCTCAACATCAGGATAGAGCACGCTGCGATGTCGTGCCTGGACAAGGCGCAGCGCAGTGGCGAATGGCGTCCGTGACTTGGTCGAGATTTTCTCGGCAAGCTCTTTGTCGTGCTTGTTGCGAATCTCGCGCGCAGATTTGCCAAGCGCTCTGGCGCTTGTAGCCTTGTTCTCCTTGACGCGGTGGCGCTCGTATTCGGTCAACCGTCGCACGGCCCGATCTGAGCGAATGGCCTCGCCTTCAATTGCTTCGGGCGCGCGCTTCGCCTGATCCTGAGCCAGCGGCGGGATGACAAGGGGCGCGCCTTCAAAGCACAGGCGCTCGCCAAAGCCGACCATGCGATCGACAATGGAGCGGTCGAGCAATTGGCCTGCACCGCCGATCAGATGCCAGCCGAAGCCTTGCAGCCAGCACCTGTCATGAAGGTCCTTGAGAAAACGTTCAATATCACCGCCATCGCGGACGAGGACATAGTGATGTATGCCATTGGAACCAACGATCGGCTCGCCGGTGTCGCTGCGAAAAAGTCCGGCACTTGTGCTCGCCCGGCTAACCCGAGCAGCGTTCGCGAGTTCAGGGGCGACGGTCAGGAGCGCGTTCCACATGCCGCCCGCGGCATCGATGCGGTCGAACACCTCCTTCGGCATTCCCTTCGTGTCGAAATCGATCAGTGCCCAAGCAGGAACTCCGGGCCGGTAGTCAACGGAGCCACGCGCGCGGGCGATTGCGCCGGGGTTCTGATCGAGGCTGGCCTTTGTGGTGATGCTAATGGGGCTGGAGAGGTCCTCCCTCAAAGCCCCCAGAGCAATTGCCTGATCACAACCGCAGCTCTGGACGATCCGCGACAGGTCGCTCGCCGTTCCCGCAAACGCCCGAGCCGCCGTGCCGGTGATCATCCGGCATTCCGATCCGTCGCTCTTGAGCTTGCCGTCGCTGTCGAGGAAGATCTTCTTCGACATCAAGGCCGGCGTGTCGCGCTTATTAATCAGGGTAATTTGCGGGACCGGCGTGTTGTAGCTGTTGCTGTCATCATCGGCAGCAATCGGCTCACCGCTTGACGGATTGGGATTGTGCGCGTTCACGGGCGCGCTCCCCGCCATGCGGGCACGGGCGTACGAGTTTCGAACGTCTCGCCGCATTTCGGGCACGCCGAGCGCCATACTGCAAGAGTTGCGTGACCACCGTCCACGCGCGTGTAAGGCTCGGTCCCGACCAACTCGTAGCGCTGGCCGCGATAGAGCTTGATCGTCGGTTGTGATGCCGGATTCGATCTGCTACTTGTCCTCATACTTGTTCTCGTAAGCTCGGCGCGCTCGGAGATTCCTGCCAGGGAGTCGAGCGGCCGGGTTTCTATTTGGGATTAGGCTTCGGAAGTGGATCTGACGAGCGGACTGATCTTGCTCTCAATCGGCAACGCAAAACCAAAAATGGAGGCCCGGATTGATGGCCTGGAGCGCACGCGACCACTCAGCGTCATCCCGGGCGCGGGTCTCGATGATGATCACATTCCGGCCGCCCTCTCCGGCTGCGCACGAGGCGGCCGCGGCGTATCCGACCACCCGCGGTTCGCTGCTGATGATCACCGCACCCGTGCAGCGCTTGACAAAATTCCCGCAAAGATCCCTGGTGGACAGCGCGCGGGCCCGTCTTCTGCATGTTGTCATCGCAGATCACAAAAATAGTCGGCTGGCTCGTGGGTGCATGGAATGGTTTTCTTCCCAGCGGGGCCAACCTAAATTCCACGCCGGCATCGGTCGCCATGGCAAACTTGTCCCACAAATCATCAGGACTCGTACCCCAATAGGTCGCATAACGTTCGCCAAGGAATTTTGAATAAGATGTGCTGAGCATAGAGTTCTCCTAGTGTTGCGCAGTTGAATTTCGAAAACAGCAATGAGCTTCCTCAGCCAGCAACCACACCACCATCTTTGCAGATGGGTGCAGGGCGGTGTCCCGCCGCAGCTCTTTCAGGAAGGCGAACTTTGCGCTTCGCGCGCTGCTTGCGAATGGCCGTGTGCTGGTGGCTAGTCTCTTTGCTTTTGGCTTTGGCCAAGTTCGGCCCCTCCTTCTGTCGGGGCAGATAGGCCGTCTCGGCGCTTGACGTTCTGCGCCGAAGTTTGTACATGACGGTTGTCAACGCAAATGACCTCTGCCCTAATTCCAGCGCCACCTTTGTCCAGAAGGTGGCGTTGCTCGTTTTGACGCGCGGGTTACGCGCGCGTGAAACGTTACGCCTGACCTTCACGTTGCCGACCACCAGCTGGCCGCGCTGTCTTCGTCAACTCCCGCCACCCGGTCGAAGGTGATCTGACCGTCCACAACGTGCGTAACAACGTCACCAATCCGAAGAACATCTGGCGGGGCTTCTTCCCAAATCGCCTCGGCAAGATCATCTGGCGCATCCAGACCAACCTCTACCCTGGGGTCGTTCGCGACAAACATCCGCAGATAGGCGCCGGGCACCTTCTTCACGATGGCGAACCAGCACCAACCCGGCGGTGCCTGCAACAGCTTGTCTCCCACGACTTCCGCCTGAGCGATCTCGGCATCACCTGCGCGCCGGACATGATACCGGCGGTCAGGATGCTGCTCGAAGAACGCAATATCAGCCTCGACGAAGCAATGAATATGCGGCGCCAGCTTATTGATCTGACGTCGCTGATTGCGCGTAAGCTTTGTGTCGGCCATGGTCAGCCCTTTCTCTAGATCTCTGCCTAATTCCGACCCGACAGCTTGCCCGGCTGTCGGGTCGATCCTTGCCGGCGTACCGGCGGTGAGTGGGAACTGTGTGCTGGTGCTGCCTAGGCGGCCCTGCCCGATCCCCAACGAGCGGCCCGTCTAAAAGTACTCTCCGGCGAGCGTGGATGTTTTTGACGAACGTGGCGCCCGACCCGGTCGCGGGAAAGTGCCTCGTAGGGCACCAACTTCGGTCCGACCCAGTCGTTCTCCTTGATCGTCAACTTGGCGCCGATGCCGATGGTCTTGACGGTGAACGCCAAGACGGAACCCCTGAAGCATTCGAGCTTGCTGTTCGGATTGGCGCCGGCTGCAAGCAAAGCCCTGCACAACGCGAACACTGGCGACCGGCTGCGGACGACGATGTCGCCGACCTGCGCAGTGTCGTCGCTGGTCAGTTGGGCGATGATAACGGCGCCACTCATTGCCGCACCCACTGAGGCAGATGAGCCTCCTCACTGCCCCGCAGCAGGGCGGCATACTCGATCAACTCACGTACTGATGTCATGCACCCCGGCTACCCGCCTCGCTGTGATAAGTCAACAAACCGCAGTGTAGCTGTCTCGTGTTATACACAATTGACGAGTGCCTAAACGGGGGCTACTGATACGCCAACCAGTCGTATGCCAACGAAGACCGTTGTTGATACAGGGGCCACAAATAGTGCCGGACGAAAACCAGAGCATCGCAGCGATCGTGAAAAGAGCCCGTGCCATCAAGGGCATCTCTCAACCAGAGCTGGCCCGCAGGGTCGGCACGAGCCAGCAGACGATCGACAAGATCGAAACCGGCAAGGTGCAGCGCAGCTCATTTCTGGCGGCGATTGCCCTTGAACTTGACGTCCCGCTTGACCGCGTGCTGCGTGTTCGCCCCAAGAGCGACGCGGTTCGGGAGCTACCTGCTCACACGTTGATTTCAGCGGATCGTGACCTGCCTGTATATGCCGCGGTGGCGCAGGGGGATAATGGCGTGCAGGTTCTATCGAGTGATCCAGTAGAGTATGTGGCGAGGCCCGCGCCGCTGGCGCGGGTGCGTGATGCGTATGGTGTAATAGTGGCAGATGACTCGATGGAACCTGAGGCGCGATCGGGCGACATCGCCCTAGTCAATCCGCATCTACCAGCGCGGGTCGGAGATACTTGCGTGTTCCGTTCGGGCGCGCAGGACGGCGGCATGCAACGCTGCGTCATCAAGCATTTGCGCCGAGTGACGGATAAGGACTGGCATGTCACGGAGTGGTCGGGCCCAGACGGCGGCCGGCGGGACTTCACGTTGAAGCGTCCCGACTGGCCGGTGGCGCACGTCACGATCGGGTACTTCAAGCGCAGATAAGTTCCTGGTTGTTGAACTAGGGCAACACTTAAATATGTTCCCATCTGAACACACTCCCCCGCGTTGCATAAGAACTCTGGTTAGTGTAGATGACGCCAAGGAGCAGAAAATGGTGGTGGTTGCAGACTTCGTGCGTCCTCATCGGCACTGCCGTCGACCTATCAGCTGCGAATTGGGCTTACAAGTAGAGGTAAACGATGAGTATTGGCAAACAGGTGTCTTTGGCAATGCCGCGCAAGGAAGCGGCACGCACACTAGGCGTTTCACTCTCGACGGTGGATCGCGCCATCAAGCGTGGTGACATTAAGACAAAAAAATACGGCACGAGAGTCCTGGTGCCGACAAGTGAGATCGAGCGGTTTGCAACGCCCGACGACCTCTCGGATTAGGCGGCGACACGCACGTCGTTTGCCGGTAACGGGTCGCAGTAGTTGGCCCAATCCCGCATGATGACGATGCGCGCCGGGTACATCATCTGGTCGCGCGAATATGGATCCTCGGCCGACCCCCTATTGTCGGGGGTTGTGTGGGCCTGACAATACTCGATGGCATAGTGGTGATATTTCGGGGTGGCGCCGGTGCCTTCCAGAAATTGCCCGCGTGCCCAGGTCTTGTAGCTGGCGCGGAAGCCATGCACGGTAGCATCCACCCCCATCGTGCGCTGCAGGTAGCGCAGCATGGTGCCATCACTGATCCAGGCATTGCCCGCATCATCCTGCTGCGCTGGCCAGAGATAGCCGGCATAGGGCGCGCCATAGATGGTCTCAAGATACTCGAGCTGCTCGCGCAGAGCCCTTGCGAGCTGCGGTGCGAGCGGCACCTTGAAGTCATTGTTGTGAGGGTCGACCTTGAATCGCTCCTTTGGCACCGTCCAGGTCGGCTGATCAGCGTCGAGAGCCAGCTCGCGCGTGTGCATCTGCACGAATTCTTGGCTCCGCAGACACGACAATGCGATGGCATAGAGCGCGCGAGCGCTCTGCGTGTTCTTCTCGCGGAGTCGAGCCATCAGAGCCGGCATATCATCGGGATGCACCGACTTGTGCGCGCCGCGCGTCTGGCCGGATTTCGGCGGCTTGCCACCGAGGGAGCGTTGCATCGCGAGACTCCACTTCGCGGGATTGTCGCCGGTTCTGTAGTTCCTGAAGGCGGCATCGTCGATGATGACCTCCATCCGCGCACGTACCTCGCTGGCCATCACCGGGATCTTTTTCCAGATCGGCTTCAGCACCGCGAGAATGTTGGAGGTCTGCAGATGATCGACCTTGATGTTCCAGATCGCCTTGCAGTGGTTGCGCACCGAAGAGCGATACTTCTCCTGGTGCTTTTCGTTCTTCAACGTCGGCACATAGTCGTCCATGAACATTTCGGCGTGCTGGCCGAAGGTCGGCACGACATCGCGTTCCAGCCGCAGGCTCTCGCGCGGGTCGATTCCCTGCTTGGCAGAGCCGCGCGCTTTCGCCATGGCGGTCTTGGCCGCGGACACGGTCGACAGCTCCTTTACGGTGCCGAGCTGGACGGTGATGCGGTTGCCGTTGAGCACCACCTTGCAGCTCCAGCGGCGATCGTTGCCGCCACAGCGAACATCGAGCACCGGACCGCCGAAGCCATGCGCGCCCTCAGGCAGCGCGAAAATGTCGGCGTCATCGCGTTTTTTTGGGTCTTTGGTCAGTGCAGTCAGTTTCTTGGTCACGAAGAATTCTCGCCTACAAAATTGTCAGATCATAGGTGGCGATCCGAACAATCTCTTATAGACCCACGGTTTAGGTCGCAAGGGGCGAAAATGGGTGTATCGACCTGACATTCGTTGACGCGCCCTGACCTCTCAGGACGTGGACTATGCTTATGAAAGCAAAAGACAATTGACTCCTTGGGAGGAGCCGTGAGGAGATCTGACGGTGAGTATTGGTCGGGGCAGCTGGATTCGAACCAACGACCTGCAGTACCCAAAACTGCCGCGCTACCAGGCTGCGCTATACCCCGATCATTTTGGAAAGCCCGTCGATACACGCTTAAACCACTGCCAGCAAGACGGAAGCTTTCCCCTATGTAGGGTGTCTCCGGCCGCGTGAACAAGACGCACCGAATATTGAAATCGGCTTCAGCACCGGCTCCATCGAACCAGTCGGCGCAAGCTCGCCGGTTCGGCTTATCGGCCGCTGAAAAGTGGATGGGCAACGCGGTCGCCGGGGGCGATGCCGTATTTCTGCGCGGTGCCGGCGATCACCTCCAGCACTCCCTTCGCCAACCCTCGCGAGGGGATGATTTTGGTCGACAGCGGCTCGGTGCTTTCGGCGATGCGCAAAATCCTTCCGTCGGCCCGAATGAAAATCATGTCGAGCGGGATGTAGGTGTTTTTCATCCACATCGAGACTTCCTGCTCGGGCGAAAAATCGAACAGCATCCCTTTTCCGTCAGGCAATTCCTTTCGATACATCAGCCCGGTGGTTTTCTCTTCTTCGGTCGTTGCCATTTCGACCGAGAAAACGTGCACGCCGCTCTTGGTGACGATCTCAAGTGGCTGGACGTTCGCCGCGCGCCCATCGAGGCCGGCGAACACGCACACCGCGCTTGCGAGAGCCAGCGTTATCCACAACTTCGTGCCCAGCCTGCTCCACCCAATCCTTCGATTAGAACTATTCAGCAACCTTCACCTCAATCACAGACGCTCGACCAATTGATACCGCAACGCGGTAGAATGCTTGCCCACGAAACTTTTCCACAGGCCACGCCGTCTCTCGCCCAAACCTGCACAAGCGATCAGCCGGCAGCGTTCGGGCGAGACCGTAACCTCAAGATCGTGGCAAATACCAGACTTTCGGCGGCGGGCAACGCCCTCGCCTCGTGCTCGGGTCCGGCCGGAAGTCGTTGATTAATGTGAGGAAAGACCCGGAGAGCCGGTCTCCGGATGGATTTCGGCCGCCATCATCCCCTTGGAGCCCGGTCCGTAGCGCACCAGCACGTACTGGCCGGGGCGCAGTTCGGTCATTCCATAGCGGCGCAATGTTTCCATATGCACGAAGATGTCCGGGGTACCTTCCCCGCAGGTCAGGAAGCCGAAGCCGCGCAGGCGGTTGAACCATTTTACCTGTGCCCGCTCCAGACCACTGGTCGCAGTGACCGTCACATGGGTCCGTGGCGGCAACATCTGGGCCGGGTGGATCGCCGTGGATTCATCCATCGAGATGATGCGGAACGCCTGGTAGCCCTTCGCTCGCTGCACGCACTCGCAAACGAGCCGCGCGCCCTCGTAGGCGGTTTGGTACCCGTCGCGGCGAAGCACCGTGACGTGCAACAACACATCCGGCCAACCATTATCGGGAACGATAAACCCGTAGCCCTTTGATGCATCGAACCATTTGATGACGCCGCTGATCTCGACCAGGTTGGCGGCGGCATCTCCCAATCCCTGCAGGGCATCGATTGCTGGATCACGTTGTCCGCCGGCTGAAAGGCCAACCGGCCTGCTTGGCGCCGCCCCGGCGGGTGTCGCCCCCCCGAGCTTCTTGGACTCAAATCCGTCCGACCCCATGACCCCGGACCTCACACCTGTTCAACGCCCCGCCGTCGAAAGTTACGGCGCCGGTATGCGCTCATGAATCAAAGTGCATGATGACGCGAACCGAATCTCGAATCAAAAGATAACACTCTCGATTGCTGCGCATAGACAAAAAACGATTCTCCCGGAACCTATGAACAGCCTTGCACAAGAACGAATCAATTCGGCATCAGTTGCCCACGAAGGGACCAAGGGTCTCTCCGATGTCATGCCGGATCACGAGGTCGGCAATCTCATCCTGTTCGGTGGGCTCGTTGTTGATAATGACGAGGCGAGCACCCGAATTTTTCGCCAGCGTGGGAAAGCCGGCGGCGGGCCATACGACCAGCGATGATCCGATGGCGATGAACAGGTCGCATTGCCGGGCAAGTTCGGTGGCGCGGCGCATCGCCTCATCGGGCATCGCCTGGCCGAACGAGATGGTCGCTGTCTTGACGGGTTCAGCGCAAATCGTGCAATCGGGCGCGCGACCCGAGGCATCGAAACGTTCCCTGATCCATTTGAGATCATAGGCCTGGCCGCATCCGATGCAGCGCGCGTAAGTGGTGTTGCCGTGGAGCTCGACGACGTGATCCTCGGCGAAACCCGATAGCTGGTGCAGATTGTCGATGTTCTGCGTAACCACGGCCGGGATCTTGCCCATCCTATACAGAGAGGCGAGCGCACGATGACCGCGTCCCGGCTTTGCCGCGGCAAAGGTCGGCTCCATCGCAAAGCGCCGCCGCCATGCTTCCTCACGCGCCTCTGCGCTGGCGACGAACTCGTCAAAAGGAATTGGACGGTGGCGGCTCCACAAGCCGCCCGGTGAACGAAAATCGGGAATGCCGCATTCGGTGGAAATGCCGGCGCCGGTAAAGGGAACGATGACAGATGCCGCGGCGATCATGTCGCCGAGCTGCTCCACTCCGCTGCGAATGTCCGATGCAATCACGCTGACGATCCGAGGGCCAAACCGCGCGAACATAGCACACCGGGATTACCATTTCGAACCGCCGCTGAACAGGCGACAGCGCACGCGCGGTCGCGGCCTCTCATGCGGTCGCGACGAGCGGGTTTTCGGCCGGTTTGCGCCCTGCACCGTCGCGTCACGCGCGCGCATCACAGGAAGTCACGACCTTTATCCACAATCACAATCCTGCAACGCTCTATCCCAATTCGCGCCTCAATCTCGGACGCGAATGAACGCGGAATACGAATCAAAAGGGACAGGCATGACGAAGGAAAACGAACGGCTGGCTCGAGAGCGCGAACAAATCGCAGCGCGGGTCGCAGGCTTCAAGGCGATCCAGGAAAAATTCAAACGCGAGCGCGAGGAATTTTTTGTCACGACGCTGCAAAAGGCGCTTGATGGGGACAATCCACGTCGGGCCATTGAGAGAATGCCGTTCTGGCCATGAGCGTTGAGTGCAAATGATCGGCGGAAATTTCCTTGAAAAGAACAGGAGTTTCTCGAGAAGAAAAAAGCCCGGAAGCGATTTCCGGGCTTTTTCTCGATCACTTACCAGTGGCGGTGCCAGTAGCGGTGTCGCCAATACGGATGGCCGTAATAGCCGTAGCCAGGGCCGTAATAGGCGTAGCTGGGCCCGTCATACGGATAGCCGTAATAGCCTGGGCCGTAATAGCCGTATGCACCTAAGGCTCCGGCAGTGATTGCGCCAGCCGCCAGACCAAAAGCCAGGCCCGGACCGAAACGATGCGCCTCCGCCGGCGCGCTCACTGCGGTCGCGCCCACCGTGGCGACGGTGGCGAGAATTGCCAGCGTTTTCTTCATGCTTTTCTCCTCCTTCCAGTCATCTGCGACAACGCGGAATTTTTCCCAAGGTTGCCGTGGGAACCAGGACCTTTCCGAGGTTTAACGGACATGACCGGTGCATGAACGCTCAACAAATCAGCTGCCGATCGACATCAGAAATTTTTGCGGGGATTCCCTTCGTTCAAAAGTGAACCGGGAAGGAAGGTTAGCCAAAAAACGGCTTCCAAAAAAAAATGAGCGGCTCTCGCGAGCCGCCCTCTTTCGCTTTGATGACTTTTACGGACAGGGGTGTCTCAATCCGTCGAAGCCGAGATACGTGCCTGTGGCCGGGTCGTATGACCGATACTGCGCGGCGCACCAGGAAGCATCAGGAACGACGGCCTGGCTTACGACATAGCCGGGATTGACGTAGCCCGGATTGTAGTAACCGCCGTCATAATAGGCGTAGTCGTCGCCGTAATAATAGGGATCGTAACCGTACCCGTAGCCGAGCGCGCTACCCGCCGCCAGGCCCGCAACGAAGCCCGCGCCGGCGCCGAAACCACGGCCACGATCGCGGAAATCACCGCGTCGACCCTCGGCGAATTGCGCGCCGCCAGTTCGCGCGGTGGCATTCGGTGCGGCGACGGTTGCCCGACCAGGCGCCGCTACGGCCGCGTTGGCGCCACGGAAGTTCGTTTGCGGACCGGGATTGAACGAGCCTCCGCGCGTGGCGCTGAAGTTGCCACCGCCGCTGGCGTGCACGGCCGCGCCGCCGCGCACCTGTTGCGCCGATGCGGGGGATGCAATCGCCAGCGAGAAAGACAGGGCCGTAGCCCCAAGAATACCAAGTCTGATCATACTGTTTCTCCGTCAGAGGACACCGGACAAACATCCGGGCGGACCTATCGTTCCGGTGAAACCCCTTGAAAAAGATTCCGTGAGCCGGGGAACGCACACTTGAACGGCAGGACGCGCGCACGACCCCTGCCCCGGTCCGTGTTTTGCTGCTAATGAGTTCCCCGAAAATACTTTCGGGATCTCGTCAGGGAGTAGAAGAAACATGCGATATCTTCACACGATGCTGCGCGTCCGCAATCTCGATACGGCGCTCAGGTTTTTTCACGACGCCTTGGGATTGAAGGAGGTCCGACGCGTCGACAATGAGAAAGGAAAATTCACACTGGTGTTTCTGTGCGCGCCCGAGGATGAAGGGCTCCTGAAAGCCTCCAGGGGACGGGGCGCGCCCTTGATCGAACTCACCTACAACTGGGATGAAGAGAAATATGGCGAGGACCGTCATTTCGGTCATCTCGCCTACGAGGTCGACGACATCTATGCGACCTGCGAGCGGCTGATGAAGCTCGGCATCACGATCAACCGTCCGCCGCGCGACGGGCAAATGGCTTTCGTCCGCTCACCCGATCTGCATTCAATCGAACTTCTGCAAAAGGGTAATGCGAAAGCTCCGGCGGAGCCGTGGGTGTCGATGCCGAACACGGGCCACTGGTGAAAGCTTGATCTTCCAGGCGGCACGCGAAGGCGCCCCTTGAATCATACGCTCGATACGCTCGCCGGTTCCGAAATCCTCGTCTCGCCAGTCGCCGGAACCTCGTGACCAGTTCCCGCGTTTCTCACCCGATCGAGAAGTTCAAGGAGGCGAGAATGGGACGAGGAATTTTGCTCTGGCTCCTGGGTGTGCCGATTCCGGTGATCATCCTGTTGTGGTTGTTCTTGGGCCATTAAGAACCGGACAATCAACATTTGCGAAAGATCAGGCTTGGCCAATCGTCAAGCCTGATCTTTTGTCTGTTCAGGCGAGGCGTTTTCCGGAAGCTGAAACAAGCCCTGCTTTTTTCCGAAATTTGAGATATCACCCCGCGCAGATCAAACGTGGGAGCGAAACAATCGTGTCAGACAGCGCGCAAAGCCGGATCACGATCTGGGGTCGGGCGAACTCCGTCAACGTCCAGAAGGTCCTCTGGTGCCTGCAGGAGCTCGATCTCGCTTACGAGCGGATCGATGCCGGGATGGCATTCGGCAAGACCCGCGAGCCGGATTATCTGGCGATGAATCCAAACGCCCGCGTGCCGACGCTCGTCGACGGCGATTTCGTGCTGTGGGAATCCAATTCGATCATGCGCTACCTTGTGCGCGCCTACAGGCCGGATTCGCCGATCTATCCGCATGCGCCAAAAGTGCGCGCGGGCGTGGATCGCTGGCTAGACTGGACGCTTTCGACCTTGCAGCCGGTCGATCGCCCGGTGTTCTGGGCGCTGGTGCGAACCCCGCCCGAGCAGAGGAACATGGCCGCGATTCAGAAGGACGCCGACGCGGAGGCCGAGCAATGGCGCATCGTCGATGCGCATTTGTCGACGCGGCGTTGCATCGAAGGCGACGATTTCACGCTGGCAGACATTGCGCTCGGCGCTTACGCCCGGCGCTGGCTTGGCGTCGAGGGCATCACGAAGCCGCGATTTGCCAATCTCGAGCGCTGGTACGCACAGCTTGCCGACCGGCCGGGATTTGTCCGGTTCATCGCACCGCCGATGTCATGAGGGCAGGCTGGGCGATCTGCAAATTATTTTGGCGCTCCCTAGCGGAAGGACCGAGCGCCTCAGCAACCCATTGTGAAACAAGCACAAATCAGCTTTGCTGCTTCGCGATTGCTACCACGATGTGCTACCACTCAGCAAGTCTGACCCTCGCGTTAGAGCTTCTGTCCGTCACCAAACGTTTCAGCTGTCCAACTATCTGTCGAACCTACACGCTTTCTGAAACGAACCATCCCCAGCTCCTCGGGCAGCTTCTGAGAGGAATAATCCGCAGTGCTTTCCTTCATTATTCGCTCCACCTCGGGCCGACGGCGTATGCGCGTTCCCGTGGCAAGGCTGGTGGCATAGGCTTCCGAAGTTCGTGCAGTGAGCCATTGAAGTCCTTCGGGACGGGGCAGCTGGCTGGCGGCGTAAGGCGTAACAACCGCGCAGGCTGACGGGATGAGCATGAGCCGCCAAACGTCGTCACTTTGCGCATTTGAGGAGCCATGATGAGGTACCTTGAAGAGCGTCGAAAGAGCTTGGGGCCTTATTGTAGAGGCCACGATTGCATTCCATCCTGTGTGCTGAGAATTGGTGCGCTCTAAATCCGCACCCAAGAGCAGGTATTCATCATCGATACGAATGGAAAGAACTACCGATGCGTGGTTTTGGTCGATAGGTGAAAGGCCCGTTGCCGGCTCGTCCACTGGAACAAAATACTTAGCGAAGGCCTCTAACGCGTCCAGCCGATCCTGAGGTGACGGCGAAAGGGCAAAGACTTCCACAGTCCGAGAGCCAACAGTGAACCTGTCCAGCGTCTGATCTGCGTGAGCAAAGTTCGGTGGCTTGTAACTGGGGTTTCCCTTCCTGGCTGCTAACAGTTCAAAGCAGTGCTTCACCTCCGATAGAGGTGCTCGGGACACTCCAACCTCTTCAGAACTAAACCGGGCGACGATCATTTTAAACTCGTCGCTCCGAATAGCCCCTGAGCAGACGAGTTGCGCTCGTCCGCAGACCCGGACCAGCTCCGAAAGACCTTTGACGTGATCAGAGTGCCAGTGCGTAGCAACAATCAGCCGGACTGCATCTGGCTGAACGCCGATTTGGCCGAGATAAGACAGGGGCCAACATTTCCCCTCGCTCGTGGTGCAGTCGACGCATATCCACTCGTTGCCTGTGCAATGAATGAGTATGGTTTCGCCAGTACCCGGCCCAAAAACACAAATCTCGATTTCATCAGCGGCTGGAGGCTTGCTGATCGCCATCGCAAACCGCGTCCCAAATTTGCTGAACGTTATCGAGTGCCGTCTTGAATTTTTCGGCTCCCATGATCCCGCTACGGCGCATCCACACGATTGACTCTCGCGTTCGCTGCCGAGAGCCTTCATCGCGGTATCCTATCATCCAGTAGAATAACGCACCTGGGCGCAACATAGCTCGCCCATCCTCCGGAAGGTCGCTTATGAAAAATTCCGCGTGCTCGATGGTGTTAGGATGAGAAGCGTCGTGCAACTGAGCCTTAAACGTATCTTGGCCAACGCTTAGAACTTGGCCCTGCCACTTATTTAGCAGCCAAAAGCGCACGCCTGTTCTCCGCGACACCGTGGGTCCGCTTGTTCTCCGTCGTTCCCTGCCGAAAACGTCTTGTATAGATCCAGTGTTCGGTTCTGGATTTTCCAGCGCGATTTCCGGGACGAAGACGGGTATTTCTTTCGCAATGTCAGGCCGCTGCGGCACTTGGGTTGAATACCCTCTTGACCCGCTAGGTTGCCTAGCGACCGCATCAGCCTCCGGTAGCTTGACGCTGCGGCGAACCGGGCGCGCATCCTGGCGATTTTCCCATGTGGAGCCCGTCTCTAGGTTCATTGCGCCAATTCCTTAATTGCGGCCACGATTAGGTCGGACCGAGCTTTTGAAGCGTATAGCTTCTCTCCAGCTGCCTTCACAAGTCGGTCACCATCCAGGTCGGCCAAGACCATGTGGTCGTTTACGTTGACATAGATACCTGGATGTACCAGGGCAGAGGGCTCGACCTTCACGTTCACGTTCCCCTGAAACTCGTCGTCCCGTTTACCTTGTATCAGGAGAGATGCGGTTCCTGGCTCTACAAGTATGCGTCGCCAGAGATCATCCTTCGGCGCCAACGCGTGCCCAACTTTGTGCCAGACCTCCTCCGAGCGAACGCCGAAATGCGTATCGTGATTGAGCCCCACCGCCGTCACACGTCTGAACTTCAGGGTTTCGTACAAAGCGAAGATAAAATCCCGAACCGGCTCTACGATGGGACTTTGGGTCGTAGTAGCCGCCATGAGTTTGGTGGGATCGGCCACTACCTGCATCCAAGGCAGGTTAAGAATTGCAATCTCTGCAGCCAGGAACTGGTATCGGAGCTGAGCCAAGTCGCTATCCGTTAACAGGGCGTTTTCAGCCAGATAGGCCGGTTGCAGGAGCAGGGGATCAAAAACCCCAAGGAATACGATGGAGGTGCCGACCACATCTGCCGGCGCGCTCTGGGCAGGAATTGTTTCCACAGTGCCACTCCAGCTTGATATCCCTGATGTTGCTGAGACCATGCCCGACAAAATTAAAAATTCCAACACACGCGTTGTATAAATCCTAATTGGTCGATAAGGTTCTAGACAGGGCTGCTTCTCGGCCCGATCACACGGACCAAGACTATGCAATCCAAGCCACTTGTGACCTACATCCGCGTCTCGACTTCCGGGCAAGGCCGCTCGGGGCTCGGTATCGAGGCCCAACGCCACGCACTAGGCCAGTTCGCGCAAGCGGAGGGTTTTGAGGTCGCCCGCGAGTTCGTCGAGGTCGAGACTGGCAAGGGATCGGACGCATTGGACCGCCGTCCCCAGCTTAGGGCTGCACTAGCTGCCGCGCGGAAACTGAGGTGCCATGTGGCGGTGGCCAAACTCGACCGCCTCAGCCGCGACGTTCACTTCATCTCAAGGCTCATGGCCCACAAGGTGCCCTTCTTGGTCGCGGAGCTTGGACCTGATGTCGATCCGTTCGTGCTGCACCTGTTCGCCGCGCTGGCTGAGAAGGAACGCGCGCTCATCTCTACACGGACCCGTCAGGCCCTTTCGGCTGCTAAGTCTCGCGGCGTGGCCCTTGGTAACCCTCGGCTCCACATGGCCCGCAAGAGCGCCGTGGATGCCGTGAAGGCGGAAGCGGACAGATACGCGGCCAACGTGCTTCCGATAATCCGCGAGGCACAGAAGGCGGGCGCACGGACCCTCAGAGAGATTGCGGATGCACTCAACGCCCGAGGGATCGCTACGGCACGCGGGGGACTGTGGTACGCCCAGTCGGTCGCAAACATCCTTGAGCGAGCATAGGGGCGCCAATGATCACCATTGGTCTTCTACTGTCACCCGCGTGCCGCAAAGCTCGGGGATGATGCGATGCGTTTATGCCACCGCGAGAGGCCCATGCAGAGCCCGCCCCTTGACCCGGACGTTGCCGACCTTGCCCCTGCCGAGCCAGTGCTCACGCCTTACGACCATGAGCACGCCGTCACCTATATGCGGATGCTGGATGCCGATGCGGAAGGTGCCGACTGGCGCGATGTCTCGCGGATAGTGCTGCACATCGACGCTGATCATGATGTCCAGCGCGCTAAACGTGCCTTCGATAGTCACCTCGCGCGTGCGAAGTGGATGGCGCGCCACGGATACCGGCTCCTGCTCCGAGACGGCTGGCCTTCCTCGAACTAGCGGTCGGAGCCAGCAGAACTTAACGCTTTGGGTCCTTCCCAAGGCCAACCTACGGTTCCGAAAAGCTCGGCCACCCCGATTTCACTTATCTGCCCTTAAAGGCCGCAGCCGCCGCCGAGGTTCACAGGGCCGCGTGCGCCATCGAGGGCACGGCGCGTCTGAGACCTTTGGCCCTCAAGCCAAGCCTCAGTTCTAGCCAATTCGCTCAGGCCGCGTGCAAGCACGCGCTTCCTATTTCGTTCCGGTCCAATTGGCAGTGCACGCGCCTCGCGAAAGGCTGCAGCAGCAGCGTGGTGGTATGCGTCCGAACGACGAAGGAACAGCAAGTTGCTCATGCGGGCTCTCTCACATGAGCCATGGTCGCCGAAAACGCATGAACGCCGCATGAAGACTTGAGTTCAACCACGTTAACTTGTTGCAATGGAACGCCGGAAAACCACCCGCCGCCGAGGTTCACAGGGCCGCGTGTTCGCCACAGGGAACGAGGGGATACACGGAGCTCATTCGGGCAACCCCGCTTTCCGCAGACCCTCAATCTGCAGCTTCGAGTTTGATTGCCCGCCCCGAGCGATCCATGCGCTTATAGTAAACTTGGGATCGACCTCAAGCAGACGAGCTGCCGCCTCTCGTGCTTCCGCATCACGTCCGAGATGGGCGAAAGCGGACGCGAGACAGCGGTAAGCTACCGGAAAGGAGGGGTTCTGACGCAGGGCTTTCTTCCCTGCGACGATGGCCTCGTCAAAGCGACCAAGCTCAATAAAGGCCAGTCCTATCCCAGTAACCGGGAGGAGTAGCGCCGGGTCTACCGGGCTGATGCGAATGGCACGTTGAAAGCTTTGGACCGCTTCCTCCGGTAGCCCCGCAGCTCTATAAACCCAGCCTCTGGTGCCCCACGCGATATTTGAATTTGGGTTGAGCGCGACGGCCCGGTCAGCCATTTCAATCTCACTTTCACTATCGCCGACCATGTACGCCGAGATCACGCCAGCTCTTACCAACGTGTCTGGATCACTATCGTCGATGCTCAATGCCAATCGAGAAAGCCGAACGGCTTCCTTGCGGTCGAATTGAGGATCGGCAGCATAGCCCCAAAGGACGTTTTGCATGTGACAGGTACCTGCCAGAGCCGCGACCAAGCCAAACCGAGGGTCCAGCTCCAAAGCGCGATGAGCCAGCCTGATCGTCTCGGCCACCCCTTCACGGGTCGATAGGTAAAACTGCTGCATGGCTCGGAGATAAAAATCATATGCGGTGAGGTTCTCCGGTCGCCGCCGCGTCGCCATTGCAATTTCTGTTTGAAGCAATTTCGGCTGAATGGCCGAGACAACGGCGACCGTGACTTCGTCCTGGAGAGCGAAAATGTCCGTCAGGTCACGCTCGAACCTGTCTCCCCAGATGTGCGCTCCCGTTACCGCATCTATCAACTGTCCTGTGATGCGCACTTTGCCCGCCGCCTTGCGCACAGACCCTTCAAGAACATAGCGCACGCCCAACCTGCGTCCGACCTCCTTTATATCGGCGGCTTTGCCTTTGAACGTAAAGCTCGAATTGCGAGCAATCACGAATAACCATTTGAACCGTGAGAGCGCCGTGATGATTTCCTCAACCATCCCATCCGCAAAATACTCCTGCTCGGGATCACCGGACATGTTCTGGAACGGCAGGACGGCGATGGAAGGCTTGTCGGGTAACGGAGGGGCGTTCTCAGTCTCAGCAACATAGGCGGGAGCAGCCTCTCGCGTTTCACTCGGCGCACCCACCTGATAGGCTCTGATTGGCTCTTGAATGTTCTTAACGTGCTGAACACCAAGGTCTACAAAGGTAATCGGCAGGACCTTGCGTACCTGATCGTACGTCGCGCCGGAGATACACACGCCCCCCGGCTTCGCAACGGATTGTAGCCGCGCGGCAATGTTCACGCCGTCGCCGAACAGGTCTCCAGCGCGCACCATCACGTCGCCGATGTGGATACCGATGCGGAAACTAATGCAGCGCTCAGGCGCTAGAGTGGAGTTCGCTTCGGCTAAAGCCGTCTGCGCTTCCACCGCGCACTGAACAGCCTCCACGGCACTCCCGAACTCCGCAAGGACACTGTCACCCGCCGTGTTCGCTATGCGGCCCCTGTGTTCCCCAATGAGCCTGTCGAGGATCGCGCGCCGTTCGGTCAGGTCCTTGAGCGTGCCGACCTCGTCAGCGCCCATCAGACGGCTGTAGCCCTCCACATCTGCTGCGAAGACTGCGACGAGGCGTCGGCTGACTTTCGTAGGGTCTGACATGCGTGCCCCAATGGCACCTGTGGTGAACCAGTGTGGGCTGGGGGCCTTACACCGTCAAGCTAAGGCGGCATCGGTCTCCCGCGCGGACCCTTCAGCCAGCAGAAGCCTTCTGACAACGGAGAAAGCAGCGCGACCGAATTATGCTTTTTCACCGGTCGCGAGCCTGAGACCGGCGAACAGGAATTCCTGTTCTTCGGGGTTGCCAACGGCAAATCGCGTGAGTAACTGCACCCAACTTCCGCCAGCGACAATGTCGTTGCGCGCTGCGAATTCCCGCGCCTGGTCGAGGCGTCCCATGTGCGCATAGCAGGCGGCGAGGAACCACTTCGTCGTGGGAAAGGTCGGCAATTCCTGGAAGGAGCCCTCTAGGAAGGACGCGGCCTTGTCGAAGCGACGCTCGTAGAAATGGCAAATGCCTATGCCAGTCAGGTGAAACGCCCGGCGCGGGGTCCGAGGGTCGAGTCGTAGAGACCTTTCGAAATGTTCGATGGCAAGATTGTTCTCGGCAGAAAACACTCTCATCCAGCCGCTCCACATCCATCCCCTAGCGGAACTTGGATTGAGCGCCAGCCCATTGTCGATCAGTCCTTTCGGGACATTTATGTCGTCGCCCAAATTCATCAGGGCGCCGGCAACCCACCCGATAGCATCGGGATCGTCCGGCGCCGCTGCGCAGGCCCGCCGTGCCAATGACCTGCATTGCTCGACATCCGCATCGGCATTTTCGCTCCACCCGCTCCAGATATTCTGGGCGTGGCAAAAAGCTAACGACCCAAGCGCGAGCCCGTACTGAGGGTCACGCTCGACCGCCTGCTTCAGCAAGACGATAGCCTGCCCGATGCTCTCTCGCGACCATCCACGTATCAGCGGCATGGAGCGCAGATAAAGATGGTACGAGGTCAAATCCTCCGTAGGGCGCATCGACGCACGTTGGATTTCGGCTTCCCGCAGCAGAGGATCAATCTGTCCAGCGACGCTCGATGCAACCTCGTCCTGCAACTCAAAAATATCATCCAGAGATCCGTCGAACCGATCAGCCCACAGATGAGCTCCGGTCGTGGCGTCGATGAGCTGGCCGGTGATACGGACCTTTCCCCCAGCCTTTCTGACACTGCCCTCGAGCACGTAGCGGACGCCTAGCTCTCGTCCAACCTGCTTTATATCGACAGCCTTGCCCTTGTAGGTGAAGCTCGAATTGCGCGCGATGACGAAGAGGGATTTGAACCGCGAGAGCGCGGTGATGATGTCTTCTACCATACCATCGGAAAAGTATTCCTGCTCCAGGTCACCTGACATGTTCTGGAAAGGCAACACGGCAACGGAAGGCTTGTCGGGGAGTTGGAGTTGCTTTTTGGTCTCAGGGTGCGCGCATGACACGTCCGGCGTAGCCATCCCAACATGACCACTCGGTTTTGACGAGTAAACGCGAACGGGACGGGCTATGTTCTTGAGGGTCCGCTCGCCAAGATCAGTAAACTCGACCGGGACCTTGCCGCGAACCTGTTCATAAGCGAATGACGAGATGCAGATCCCACTAGGCTCTGCGATGCCCTCAAGCCTTGCCGCAACATTGACACCGTCACCGAGAATGTCATCACCCTCGATCAGGATGTCACCGAGGTTGATCCCGATCCGGTACAGCATACGCCGGTCCTCTGGGATGCCTTGGTTGCGCTCGGTCATCACCGCTTGCACCGCGACTGCGCATTCGACCGCATCGACTACGGACGGAAACTCAAGCAACACGCCGTCCCCCGTGGTCTTCACGAGGCGGCCCCCGTGTTTTGCCACGAGGGCGTCGGTGACCTTGCGGTGTTCGCGGAGTGCGCGGGCGGTGCCGACCTCGTCGAGCCCCATGAGGCGCGAGTAGCCCGCAACGTCAGCGGCCACTATTGCTGCCAACCTGCGTCCGACCCGAACTGGTTGCTTTTGCTTCATGGCCAAGCTGCCCCAGCGACACCATCAGTGTGCGGATGCCGCCTGTCGCCAGTCTGGGCTTGGGGACGCGCCTCGTCAACAAATGTGACCATTGGTCTCCCAAGGCTATTGTAATGTCGCCCCTTCGGGTCATTTCGCCGGCGCTTGATAGTTAGGTCGCTTTAGAGCCAAACCGGACATCGAATGGCAGGCAGGACCTACGGCTCAGTCGAGAATGACCCGTTGCGGAAGTGGAATTTACATCGCAGCGGTCGAGGGTGGATGCCTAATCGGTTACTCGATCACCTCGTCGGCGCGCGCGAGCACCGCTGGTGGCACTGTTAAGCCAAGCGCCCTCGCGGCTTTCAAGTTGATCACCAATTCGAGTTTGACCGGGGCCTGAACAGGAAGCTCGCTCGGCTTCGCGCCTTTGAGGATGCGATCGACATAGGCCGCCGCACGCCGAAAATTGTCGTTCTCGTCAACTCCGTAGGACAGTAGACCGCCGACTTCAGCGAAGAAACGGTACGGGTAGACGGCAGGAAGATGATAGCGAGCCGCCAGCGATGTGATCTCCACGCGATAGGCGATCATGAAGCTCTCCGGCATCGCGACAAGACCACTATTCGGCTCGCGTGCCTGTGCGGCAATGACAGAGTCGAGTTCCGACTCATCGTGAACAGGTGCTGAGATGGCCTCTACTGCGAATTTGACGGCGGCGGCTCTGAACGGCTTCAGCCAAGATTCGGCATGTGGCGCCGATGCCGGATTGAACAGCATCGCGATCCTAGCGACACCCGGCGCAATCTCCTTGAGTAGTTCCACCCACTTGCCGGCCTGCGTCCGCTCCGAAACGTCAAAACCGGTGACGTTGCCACCGGGTTGCGGGATGCTTGCGACGAACCCGCTGCCAACCGGATCGGAAACAAGCGCGAAAACGATGGGGATCGTGCGCGTTTGTTGCAGCAGCGCGGCCGTCGTGGGTGTGTTGTGCGAAAGAATGAGGTCGGGCTGTAGCGCGACGAGTTCCTTTGCGAATCGTCGCATTAACTCCACGTTGTCAGGTGTCACCCAGCGAGTGTCGATCCGGATATTGCGGCCCTCCATCCACCCGAGCTTCTGGAGTCCGTCCCGGAAAGCTCCGAACTGGGCCTGGGCTTCTGAATCGTCCTCGGGATAGGCCATCAGCACACCGATCCGCTGCACTGCGGCAGGCTCCTTCGCGCGAGCCGCGCGTGGCCACGCGACTACCGTGCCGCTGAGAAGCGTGATGAAATCCCGTCGCCTCATGCCAACTCCCCCCGGTTGAGGCTCGTAATTTTCACATTCACGATAGCACACCGCGGCCTCCCCGAATGCTAATTCACCGTGCCGCCTCTACAAGATTTCCGCCCCTCGAATGTCGGTTCGTGGCCCATCAGGTCATTTCGCGCCGCGAATCTACTACATCGCTTTGGACGCGAAGCGGACATCGGCTTCCGTGGGTCACGCGACCTGATTTAGGGTGTGCGCCTTCGAAAGATCAGGATCACAAGCAGCGCAGGAACGCGCGCGGATGTCCCCGCGAAAACCGACGGTCGGGGCATGCTTCCAGATGACTCTGCGGAGTCCACTGGTGGCCGTTTGGAAGCCCGCTACCCGAGTAGCCGAAGGGGTCACAAGCGAATCCTGAGTCACCGCTGGGGCTCTCGCCTCCCCAAACATAACTGCTCAAGTGGCGCTCTCAGTATGTTGCTGGATCGATCCTACCATACCTGCCCTCGCAACATCAGCTATTCGAAAGCCGGCATCGCAAGCAAGTCGATCGCGCTGTTCTTCTCGTGCAACACTAGACACCCATCACTTCGTAGCTTGATCCCGAGGCGGGCGGGAAACCCTATGCGCGGTTGAGGCGGGCGGTGGCGCATAACACTCCGAATAGCTTTAGAAAGCGGATTGAATTGTCTCACCACAATCCTGCCAGCGTGTTTGGAGGTGCTGACGCCCAGTCCCGGTGGATAAAAAAGTCTTCCGTCGATTAGAATTGAATAAGCGACGCCTTCTCGCCGCAGTTCAAGTAACTCTGCGTCGGACCAACCAGAATGGCCTTGCCGGGGGATAGCGCCTTTCCATTCGAGCAAATCCTGCGGGCTAGTTCGCAGGAGGCTACGGAGAATTTCTTGGGCCGTATAAGTCTCGCGTTGATGGGGCTTCACGGCGAGGAACACAGCACGGTCCGCCTTAATCAGCGCGAAAAGCAAGTCATCCGTTCGCTCCACCTTGTTTGGCGCGACAAAACGCGAGCCGAGATGAAAGTGGCTAATTTGCCAGTCGTTGAACATCAGGTCCGCGAACGCGTCCTCCTTGCGCTTGCGTACCCTGTCGCTCAGCCAAGGTGAGACATCGCGTCCACGCTCCAACTCGGTCTTCACCTACTCGATGGCGGGATAGTTCCTCAGTTGGGCGGCAACTTCCTGCGAGATTGTTATAGCGCGGGGACGCCGAGGGATCAGCCGTGCCTGGTAGTGCATCCAATCCAGAACGCCAATGTCAGTCAGCGGGCCGGTCTGAGGACCGAAGTCTTGCTCGATCAGCGTTCGAAGGTCTGCTTCGGTTTCGTCAATCCACTGCACTACGACTGCCCGAGCTATGCAAATCGGAATCCCTGCGATTCCGAATTGTACATTGTGCCTCTCCTCGGCCTCGTACACAAATCCATCTAACGAGGGATACGGCAGTTTGGAACGGGACGCAGGGTCATGGCAGCAATCAAATTCGTCTCCTACCTCCGGGTCTCCACAGACAAGCAGGGACGCAGTGGTCTCGGCCTGGAAGCTCAGCGCGAAGCTGTCTCACGGTATCTCAACGGTGGCCAATGGAAGCTCGTGGCCGAATACGTTGAGGTGGAGAGCGGCAAGCGCAACTCACGCCCGCAGCTACAGGCGGCCATCAGCCACGCCAAGGCCACCGGTGCGAAGCTTGTCATTGCTCGGTTGGACCGACTGGCGCGCAATCTCCACTTCGTCTCAAGCCTCCAAGAGCGTGGGGTGGACTTCATCGCCGCAGATATGCCCGACGCCAACCGCCTCACCATCCACATCATTGCAGCCGTTGCGGAGTCCGTGGGGCGCACGATTTCCGAGAACACCCGAACCGCTCTCGCGGCTGCGAAGGCACGGGGCGTCAAGCTGGGTAATCCTAACGGCGCTCGGGCGCTCCGGGGCAAGCAAGTGGGCAACGCCGATGCGGTAGCCAAGATCAGGGCCAACGCTACCCAGCGCGCCGTGGACCTCGCGGGCATCGTGCAAACCCTGCGCGCAACAGGTCTCACGAGCGTCCGCGGCCTCGCGGATGCATTGAACGAGCAGGGTATACGCGCGCCTCGCGGTGACACATGGCATCCCACGGCGGTCTCACGCTTGCTCAAAAGGCTAACGGCACACGCCGCGAATGCGCCAGCACGAACTCAGGCAGGAGAACGCTAGTGCTCATCACAACTGGACTATGGCTCGCCGCCACCGGAATAGTGGCGCTGTCGCTCGAAAGCTTCGGAGCAGCGTTGGTGCTGTTTGGCATCGCGGGATGGATGCTCTCGTAGGATCGCCGTCAGTCACATATGCGCTTCTGAAAATGGGTCCCCTTTCGGGGCCTGAAATCTGGCAAATTCCTATTACGCGACTTCAAAAAATGGGGGGCTTTACGCTCGCTGCTGCTCCGCTGAGTACTGCGGTGTTCCAGCGCTGGAATGGTCCACCGTATTTGAACGCATAACGGAAGCAAGTCAGATAACGCGCGATGTCCGAAAAGGGCCAACAGCCGACATCAACGCGTGGGGCGCTCATTCTTTCGCCTTCTCCGCAAAAGCAATCTCGCTTCGCAGTCGATAATGTAAGTCGCGGAACGCCTGCTCTGCGATGTGCAGGTCAATACTAATTGGTTCACGATCATGGGGCAGAGGATAGCCTAGCAATTCCCAAATTAATGTTTCCGCCAAGACGGGTTCTTCAACATTTTGATAGCGATGTGCCTGCCAGCCGCCCCAGATACTTTCTGCATCACATTCTTCTAGTGTTCTGTATGTCAGCCCGATTTTAACAAGCCCGGGCTTGTCGGGATGTATCAACAGAAATAAGACGCCTGATTTTGCAGCTTGCCTAATTTCTTCTGGAGTTCTTTGGCCCATTCCACACTGAGGGCAGCCTTCACCTTCCGCCACATTGTTGGGTTTCGTGCGCCACTCATGGCCGTTGCTGCATTGAAAGTTATTTCTTCCAAACTTGCTTTTGACGTGCCCTATTAGGGTGATACCACGTCCGTCCAGTCGTTTTTTCATCCATGCCGTATACGCGTAGACCCAGTCCGGCAACTTTGGTGGAGGCCGTACACCCGCCTTCTTTGCTGCCTTCAAACCCGCCTGTACTAGTTTCCATTCCATCCTTTCAACTTCAATTCCTCCTCGACCCGGGATTTCTGACAAACCCGTTGCTCCCCAAAAAACCGCTTCGGCCCAATTTGGATCGGGGACGGCAATGTATGTTTTGAGTTCCCATTTCTGACCGGTCTCTTTGACGATCCGGCCCGCATGTTTTGAGTAATCGCTATTGTGCTCGACCAATCGCTCCTGAGGGTGACGGGTAGTCTGTCCAACCTTGTAAAGGTCCGGATCAGACGGGTGGACCAATACATAAAGATAACCTGACTTCATTGTGCTCTCGGTATCCGTATGGGTCACATGCGGCGCCTCATTCGATCACAGCGTCGAGCGAACCTCGCGCTCGACGTCGTTGAAGCTCTTGCCGTCGATTGTCTTGATCTTGTTGCGGCCGGTCATCGCACGGGTCCTTGGCTGGAGTAGTCGCAGTCGTGCCGGAGCGCCGTTCCGGGAGGCGTTTTAGAAAGCGGGGGACAGGGCTTCGCCGACCGGTGCAGCTCCACCTTAGGAGGAGTGGGCTTGTCGTGGCTCCGCTCGCTCATGAGGCTCGTGGCGAACCACCCCATGAAGCCGATGTACCCGAAGATGATCAGTAGGTTGATCAAAAAATAAAGCGCGATGCAGCCGAGGATCACGCTGAGGCAGAAGCGCATGAAGCGGTTCATTGCTTCACCCCGGTCGAAGGCATCATCCAAGGATTGTCGTCCCTGCTGCAGTTCAGCTTGGTGACAAAGGCGTTAGCGGCGGGCTCCAGCGCAGCCGCAAAGATCGTCAGCTTCAATATACACTCCTCATCACGAAGACCGCGATTGTGTGGGTCCCTGAACCTGGCTTCCGCCAACTGCGGCTAGCGCTACGGCCGAGCCAGACCACGCGGCTGCTATAAACGCCAAAATACAACTGGTTGTGGCAAAAAAGGCCAGAAAGCAAAGTTCGGCATCATCGCCCTAATGAACGGAAACGTACGAGGTTAATCAGAGTGCATTTTGTTTTTCTTGTTAGAGACAGCCAATCTCTTGCTTTTTTGCGCCAACCACTCGGCCGGGTACCACCCGATTGATGACTACTATCGCATCTTGCTCAAGACCGTTATGGGTCAATGGCTACACTTGGGAGATGTCCGCGCCACGTCCGCTTTCCCCCTGATAGCGACCAGATCGCAGACGCGCCGACACGTCGTATAAATGCGCTCCGGTCATTCCCGAGAACACTTGTGAGCCCCAAGGAACACCAATGCGGCCGACAGCGGCCACGGGACAGCGCGACCGTGAAGGCACCTATGAGCCCTGTGGAGGCCCAAAGCGAACCTTGGTGGCCCAAGCCGGTTCCCGCGCGGCAAAGCCCGCCACATCCCCCAGCTCGCGTATTTCCCTAAAGTATCCACTGCCAACCGGATGATTGACGCTGGACGGTGTCGGCGGCTGTTGCTCAATCAATCGGACAGCACCAGTTAGCGCGGACAAGTCACACGGAGGTAATGATGCCGAAGGGGAAACTTTCGCCCGAGGGTGAAGTCATCGCAGCCTATGGTGCCGCTATGGTCGCGGCGTTCCAAGTGCTTTCAACTGCCTCGAGGAGAATGACGCGCTGCTACCCGGACAGTTTCCTGCGGCACTCGGCGTTTATATGGAAATGGTGAAGAGTAGACAGGGCGACGTGAGCGAAGTGACACTTGCCGTGCTCCACGACATGCGGATGGCCACGCTGACTTAGATTTTGTTGGCCTGATCCGTGCGCCGATAGCGGCAACGGAACACCGTGACCACCGAGGCACCTGTGAGCACCGTGACCCCATGAACCGACATCGTCAGTAAGACCGGCCATGTCCGAAATGTGCCGATACTGTTGAAAAAGTCGAAAATTGAGAGGCGCCGAAAATCTCGCGAAGGTCGGTCTTTAGTTATCTCCGCCGCTGAAAGCCTCTGTAAGACAATTACGAAGACAATGATCGCTTTTGCGTGAATCGACGTGGTCCCTCACGTCGCCGCTCGTGGGACGCACCAGCGGTCCTGAAAAATTCCATTCGTCGACGGGAAGAGACTTTTTCAACAGTATCTGCCAAAACCGGACATCACAATTGTGCCCCCAGCCTAGCTGCGTGACGCTCAAATACGTCAGCTGAGGGCGCCAAGAGCAAACAATCCCGGCCGCCTATTCCTGCTCCCATTTCCTCTCAATCAAACGAAAGCATCCCGAGCACAGCCGCGCCCAGTACGAGCAATGCAGGATTGATCTTGGTTTGCAGCAGGATCAACAGGACGCCAACAGCGATTGCAGCGGTTTCGAGTCCGAAGATCGCCCCCTTGGCCAGGGTGAAGCAGCCGGCGAGCAGAAGTCCGATCGAGACCGGCGCAAGCCCACGCTGGATGGACGTCCGCCAGGGCCACATCTCGAGTTTCGTCCACCAGCGGCCAACAAGGAATGTGAGCAGGGCCGTCGGTCCAAAAAATGCGATCAGCACGAGGATCGATCCCAGCGGACCACTCGCCCAGTCGCCGATGGGAACGATCATCATCATGTTAGGTCCCGGCGCCAGCTGCCCCACGCTGTACAAATGCACCAGTTGCGAGGAGGTGAGCCATTGGTGGACGTCAACCGTGAGGGTCTTCATTTCCGGAAATGCCGCTATTCCACCGCCGACGGTCAGCAGGGAGAGATAGGCGAACACACGAGCGAGAGCCGGCAGCTGGTTCATCGCACCGCCTCCTTATCTATCTCGTGGCGCGGCCGATGCCATAGAACCGCCATGAGACCGACGACGACCAGCGTAGTCAGGACGGACTGATGCAGGCGGTGAACGGCCACCACAGTCAGGATGACGAATAGATAATCGAACCGCTCTTCAAGGCCCTTCCTGCTCAACTGCAATACGGTGGAGAGAACCAGCCCGACCGAAGCTGCAGCGACCCCTTTTAGGGCACCTGTAACCCAGGCATGGTCGCCGTGAACCCGGTAGATGGCGCCGGCGATGAACATCAGCAGACCGCCCGGCAGACAGATCCCCAGAACCGCTACGATTGCGCCCAATGCTCCGTTCAGCTTCTGCCCGACAAGGATGGCCATGTTCGTGGCATTCAAACCGGGAAGGCTCTGGCTGATCGACAGCATTTCAACGAACTCCTTGTCGCTCAGCCAAGCCTGTTTGCTGACGAGACTCCTACGGAGATACGGCACAACGCCACCGAAACTGGTTGCGCCGATCGTCAGAAATTCCAGGAATATGCGGGCGATCGAAACCCCACCAGCTCTCAACTCCACGCTCTTCCGCAATTCAGGGTTCGCCTCCATGTCACTCATGGGTCTGCGGTCCCGTTCCCTTGAGGCGGTACACCATGCCGGTCTTGGTTACGCCAAGCGCAAGCCAGTCCTCTACCTCGCGCTGCAGCATGACGTAGAATTGGACGACAAGCTTTTTTTGCTTTTCCGCGACGTCCTCCTTTCGGTTGAACTTGACCTGGAAGGCGAACTCCCCCACCAGCGGCAAGTGTTCGCCGCGGGTCCGCCACAGCGCGATGTCGCATTTGGCGAGCACGCCCTTGCCGAAGTCCAGTTTTCCCAATGGGAGAAGTACTTCCTCGACAATCCCTCCATTGACCAACTCGACGCGCTCGCGACCGGACTTCTTGAGCTTTGCCAGAGCCGGAAAGACTCGATCGAGCGTCGCCATGGACGTCTTGTCTTTTTGATGGGTCTGGCTCAGGCCGAATTGACAATTGTGGGAATAGAGGAGCCGATAACCGCCGACCTCATCCTTGAGCGGGAGCGCCTCCGCCTTGAACTTGATTCGGTACTTGCCATCGATTTGAGGCCGCACGTCCAGGGCGGTTGCCTTCTCCTCTTCGGGGTGACGAAACTTGAAGACGATCTCCGGGTCGCCGGTCGCGAAACCGTCAACGTATGAAATCCGCCGGCGCAGAATGAACGCATTGCGGTACAGCGCAAAGTCCGGCGTATCCATGAAAATGATTTCCCTGATTTCCGGACCTAAGCTGGCCTTCCTGTCCTCGATGAAGCCGACGCCGGTCTTCTTGGCTACTCGCCGCACGATTTTTCCGAAATTACGGAAGCTGTCGACCGATTTGAAACGGTCCGGTTTCAGGATGAGCTTGGCTTCCAGATACTGCACGCGGTCCAGCGGCGCACCGTCCGCAAAGGCCGACGCAGTTCTGGAAACGCTTGAGCCACGATTCCCGACCTCGTCCAATCCAGCCTTGCTGGCCTTCTTGCCTTTCCCCATCAAGACTCTCCCCTATCGTACCGACCGTCTTCGCTACTTCGATAGCCGCCGCGCTCAGCGGCCATCCTCCGGAATTTTAATGGAAGTCCCAAACAACATTTCCTTCATCTGGCTTTCGCCGACTTCACGGCTGAGATGCTTGAAGGCGAAGAACGGGATCAACGCGATAAAAAAGATTGCCGCAAGCCCTTGCAGCCCTCCGCCACCGATATGCGGGATGCTAGCGGCGACGGTTTCTCCCTTTATGAGTCCGATGACCAAGTGCTCGACGACGTGAAATCCGATGAACAACACCGTCAAAAGAAGCGATTCATGCAGAATTGGATAGATCAACGGCCGGCGTTTCAACCAGCGTCCGAGGTCCAGGTCCTCCGCTACCAGCATTACTTTGGCCAATATCAGGGCATTGAAAACCGCAAAACCCTGTGCCGAAAAACTAATCCCTCGTTGGCGAAAGATGATGTCTTCGTTGAGGACGAACAGCAGAAACAACGCCCACAAATAGAGAAACATCAGGGCAAACCGTCTTAGCTCATGGCCAAGACGCTCTCTGAAAGAATCTGTGCTTATGCGGCCAATCATAACCTCGCCGCCTTTTCCAGGTGTTGCAACTCATCGGCAAGAATTGGAACGCCGAGATTGCAGGCTTGCACGTCCTGAACGACACAGAGCTTTAGCACCTCCATGATCTCTTCCACCGTCGCGCCTGCTTTGAGGGCGCCTTTGAACTCCCGCCGCCTCATCGCCTCTCCCGTGCCCATGTCACCGCAGCGGCCCAAACTAACACAATCGAAGCTGACTGCCGATGTCGCAGTTGGGTCAATCGCTACCGAAACGCCATGTCCGCGCAATGTCGTAGCGTCGGCGCACTTCGTCGGCGATGTCAAAAGTCACGTCACGCGACCACCCACGCGGATTCGTTGCACGCTGGTCTTCGATACAGACACCAAGAGCTTGTATGTCGAGCGCGAGGTGGCGCATTTAGATGCACGCGTTGACGGCACGATTGAGATGCAAACCGCCATAATGGATATCGCGGATTTACGCCTCGATGATGATCGCCTGAGTGCTGCGGTCTCCCGCGCTGGATTTAGTCCGGCCGTTGGCGTTGGACGTACGACTGCTTATGAGCGCATAACGGACCCAAGTCAGACGTCACGCCATGTCCGTGCCAAAAGCGGTCGTACGGAAAGTCCAATACGACGAATGCCCTCGGATGGGAATGACGCGAAGAAAGTCCTTAGCCGATGGCGTGACGGCACGATTTTTAGCTTTTGAGTTGTCTCTGCCCTGCGATGTGTTAGTACGCGGCCCCATCAAAATAAGGAGCTAACATGTTGAAAGTTACGAAGCCAAAGAAGAACGGCAAAGCAGTGCGTCGCGAATGGACGAAGGCTGACGTCAAGGAACTCAAGGCACATTCGAAGGCGAGAACACCGGTCACCAAAATATCTAAGGAGACAAAGCGCACGATCGGTGCGCTGCGCCAGAAGGCGCTACACCTCGGGATTGGACTCGGGCATCAGCGGTAAACGCAAAGCACGGCGCGGCAGAACTGAGAAAGACGAAAACTGCCCCGCCGTGCAATTTAAGTTAATCCCCTAGCCCTGTGGACGGCATCTAAGCGGCTCAACCAAGTTGACGTTTCAGTTGGGTCGATCTCTATGGTTTCGAGATGTCCGCGCCATGTCCGCTCTTCACCTGACAGCGACCAATCACAGACGCGCCACACGCCGGATAAGGTGCGCTCCGGACACTCCCGAGACCGCCTGTGAGCCCCAAGGGCGCCAATGAGCACTGCGACCCGAAGTCTCCCATGAGCGCTGCGGACCCCAAGCGAACCTCGGTGGCCCAAGCCGGTGGACGCACGGCAGCTTCAAGAGAATTCGTCCGTATAACATCCGTACTCTCTGGAACGGGTCCTCCTTCGGGGCCTGAAATCGCCAAGTTTTCCCTTGAGCGACTTCAAAAACTCGGGGGCTTTAGGCTCGCTGCTGCTCGGCTGAGTACTGCGGTGTTCTCGCGCTGGATTTGGTCATGGCGACCGCGTTGGTTGTACGTGCGCTCTTGAGTGCAATCGACTAGCATATCGTCGTCACGCAGGTTGTTTGCTGCATTGCGATTTTGGGCTCCCGTCCCAATTTCGACGAGAGTACCCAAAAAGATAGTGCGTTAGTTTCGAGCAACCGCGAGCCCTGCTAGGAGTTAGGCTATGAAAGGATCAATTCTTTCAGCTCTCGCGATAATCTCCACGATAACATCATCGCAGGGGCAAACTCTTTCCGCAGATGACCTCTTGCGTCGTGCAGCGGAACGACGGGCAGTGGAGGCCGTCATCTGGGGCATGCCTGCCGTCAACACCGACCTTATGTATCAAGCGATGGTCCGCGAGACCCACGGCACCTCCAACCAAATCGTGTATTGGTCGCGCCTACCAGACTGGAAGAACCAGACACTCACCCCGAACCCCGATGCGATCTATCTGATGCCCTTCTTCAACACGAAGGATGTCGGGCCAATGGTGCTGGAAGTTCCGCCTGCCGATGAAGGTTCAATCACCGGCACCGTCATGGACGCCTGGCAGAACGCGCTAGAAGATGTGGGACCGGCGGGCGTCGACAAGGGCAAGGGCGGCAAGTACCTCATCCTGCCTCCCAGCCTCAAGGATAAGGCACTGGACGGTTACATCGCACTGTCGTCCGACACCTATCAGGGCTACGCCCTACTGCGTTCGATCCTTAAGAGCGGCAGCGATGCCGACGTCGCCAAAGCGGTCGCCTATGGCAAGCGGATCAAGCTCTACCCCCTCGCGCAATCGGGCTCGCCGCCTGCGACGACATTCATCGATGCAATCGATGTCGTGTACGACGCGACCATCCCGTATGACCTCCGCTTCTACCAATCTCTCAATCGCATGGTGCAGAATGAGCCGTGGCTCGACAGAGACAAAGCGATGATCGATCAGCTCAAGTCAATCGGCATCCAGAAGGGCAAGCCGTTCGATCCTGACGCCAAGACGCAAGGCATCCTGAAATCCGCCGCAACCGAAGCCCGTGCGTGGCTCGATCTGCAATACGAAAGTTCACTCACTTCCCCCTACTTCGAAGGCACTCATTGGGCCGTGCCGCTATCGAAGGAGCTTTTCGAAGGGATGACGACATTTTTCGAAAACCCGGACAGCTATCCGGTCGATGCGCGGGGCGTCGCTTATTCGTTCGCCTTCTTTAGTCCAAAGCATGCGGCGGGCGGTTCGTTCTATCTGCTGACGACCAAAGACAAGGATGGAAAGGGTTTTGACGGCGGAAACACCTATAGCCTGTTGGTCCCCGCGAATGCGCCCGTCACGCAATTCTGGTCGGCAACGGTCTATGATCGAGAAACGCATGCGCTAATCCGTGATCTACCGCGACCAAGCCGATCGTCACAGAACACCGGGCTTCAAAAGAATGCCGACAGCTCGGTGGACATCTACTTCGGCCCGAAAGCTCCAGCGGGCAAGGAGCCGAATTGGGTTCCGACCAGCGCCAGTGGAAAATTCGAAGTCCTGTTCCGCTTCTATGGTCCCGAGAAATCGCTGTTCGACAAGACGTGGAAGCTGCCGGACATCGAGCGGATCGCTGCTCAATAATCAGCAAGGAGCGCGAAGCCACGAAAAATCTTTGCTGCTCTGGCCATTCCCGAGAACACCTGAGAACCCCAAGGGACACCAAAGCGCCGACAGCGGCCACGGGACACCGCGACTATCGAGCACCTATGAGCCCCGCGAACCCCCAAGTGAACCTTGGCGGCCCAAGCCGGTTCACGAATGGCTCCTTCCAACTGACCTTCGTCACGTTGCAATTACGACATGCAGTCAGTTAGGATGGAATGACAGTTGAACTTATTGGGGCCTACCCCTTTATGGATACGCTTCAAAGGCTTTTCCAATGGGCTGCGACCCTTCCCGTCCCAGCAAAGCTCCTGCTATCCGGGGTGGTGGTCCTTCTCTCAGCATTGGTCTTGGTCGTAATCTGGACTCCGCCGGCCGTTGTAGCCACAGACGGGACAATGTGGCCTCAAGATCGGAGCATACAGGGTCTGAGACGCCGCCTTGACGGACTATCCGCTAAGAATGCTCGCGTCTTAAAGGTCGTGGCGCATGGCGGTCAGTACGGTGTGTATCCTGCAGATATTGAGAAGGCTCTCAAGATCCAACGCGATGAGGCAGTTTATCGAGCAAAAGAACTTGAGCGGGACGGCCTTCTAACGAGCCAATCCCTCACTGATCTTAATTTCCGAATAGACAGAGGCGTTGTTGACGTACTGCGACCGGGGGATGCGGCACAATTCTTTGATGGATACCTCCCAGACAAATCGCAATAGATCGGGATGAGAGGACTAGCCTTCCTCCGTCGAGGTTCGCGAGCCGCGCAACCTACTGCACCGCCAATACGCCGAATAGCCGCTATCGACACCGCCACACAACCAGTTTAGCTGGCACCGAAGCGCAGCTCCTAGTGAGCTGAGGTCGCACTTAGGAGCAGTGTGGATGGCTCACAGGCTCCTAAGGGGTGTGGATGGCTCAGGGGCTCCTAAGAGAAGGGGGTCGGGGACACCCCCATCAAGATGATCTTAGGCTCCTAACTCGCTATCCGTCCCGTGTGTGTCCCTACGGCGCGCCTAAGCTCTCTGTCACGATGCCTGCGAACCACCACCATCAAGGGATATCCGTGGGTATTTGATCAAAGGATGCCCGGAGGGGCTCAGGTCTCCTCAGGCGTCCCACTATCGGCTTGAGGCTCACCGCTGCCCGGAGGACGTCTAGAGATACCATCGAGTACTGGGCCTTCTGAGGGTCCTGAGAGCCCTAAGGTGGGCAAGGCTCTGAGAAGAGAAACTCCTACACTTGGTCTATGGATTATTGTAGCTCTTGGTGCTCCAAATAAACGCACCCCTGAGACCTCTAAAGGCCTTCTTCTCTTAGAGCTTCCGGGGGTCAATTAGCCCAAGCCCCCCACGCACGAGACAACCTACTGGCTGGCAGGGAACACACCCCCTGTGCCTCAATCTGGGTCAATCCATCAATGACATCGACCATAAGCGCTCAGGACCACTATGCCCTCGTTTCGCCACAAGACTTCACAGACCGCATGGACCTTCACTGGTCTCAGAGACTTCAGCTTGCGACATCGCCAGCTCTTAGGACGCTTTGGGGCACCATGGCTTCCACCTTCAGAACATCCATCACGAATTCAATAACAGGTGTAGTTGATGCGCCTTGGCTGATCCTCCAACCCCCCACAGGCTCTGGGAAGACCGAGGGAGCTTGTGTGTATGCAGCGATGCAAGCTGAAGCGAACGCTAAGGGCCTGCTTAAGCCCGTTGGTGTGTTGATCGTGACGCGCCGCATTGAGCAGGCTGAGATCATAGCCGCGACAATCAACAAGCTGGCAGGACGTGTGGTCGCCGTCGCCAATCATTCCGAGAAGCGCGCGACGCCTCAAGAGATGCTCAACAGTGACCTCGTGATTATCACCCACCAAGCCTACGTGAACGCTGCAGAGCACCTAAGCTCTCAAAACGGTGCACCGCATTTCGTCGCATGGCGTGGTGGCAATCGTCTCCTCACCATCATCGATGAAGCCTTGGCCAACGTGGTCGAGGAAAGCAAGGTCACGCTGGCGGGCGTTGCTCAGGTGTTGTCGTACATCACGCCTGAGATGGGTCACGAGTTTCCTGAGCAGCTCAGTGCCTTGGAATACCTGCACTCCGTTCTCGTCCGTTACGCCAATCCGCAATCACGACCCAACGACCGTTCAACCCGTATGCTTTGGAATGATAACAAAACGGGTTTTAGGGTGCTCAACCTCCAGCCACCCGACATGGACCCACTTCGACGCGCCATGAAGTCTCTGCCATACGACACTCTAGTTTTGGGGGCAAACGATGCCGGTGGCCGTGAACACATTGCTGAGATGGTCAACGACACCATACGCGGTTCACAGGTCGTGGTGGAGAAGTGGGCATACTATTCGCAGAAAGGGACGGAGCACTCGATCAACTCTTCGGCACTCTTGATCCCTTTAGATGTCCCCGGACCGGTAGTACTCGACGCCACCGCGCACACTAACTTCATGTGGGACCTGTTCGGACCAAGGGCAGAGATTGTGTCGACGCCATTAGGGGTTCGCGACTACTCGAACGTCAGACTGCATGTCGCGCGGGCTGAAGGACTGGGCAAAGGCAGCATGATCGAGAAAGCGAGGACGCGTGTCCCCCGCGTTCTTGAGGCTCTGCAGCGCGAGGTTGGTCCGGAGAGTTCGGTGTTCATGTGTATGCATAAAGATACCAAGCACCACGCCCTGACCTACGCTCACCCCTTTGCCCGCTTTGATGTTGGGCACTGGGGAGCTATCGACGGTCGCAACGATTGGTCCGACTACGACACCGCCGTTATCTTCGGACTGCATTATCGAACCCGCGTCTGGTCAACAAATCTGTTCTTCGCCCTCCGAGGCTATCAAGACGATTATTGGTCTGAATACCCCGACTGGAACGAACACGACAATGTGCATCAGGTTATGGAGCAACGCCAGTTATCTGTATCGATCATACAGGCCATTAACCGCATTCGCTGCCGTCGCGTCATAGACGCTCAGGGACGGAGCCCATCGGCGGACATCTATACTGTCCTACCAAAGGACCAGACAGGGGACGCAATCCTGCGGGATATTCTTGTGGACATGCCGTGTATCCAAGAGGTGCCGTGGGCCTTTGAATTGGACGGACCGACAGTGGCTACGGTGCGAAAGGGCAGCTCCCATGAGGCGCTGATCACCTATATGACCACTCGGCTGCCCGGTGAGACGGCGATGTCTGCCGTTAAGGATGCGCTTGGCTTGAAGGACAGCGCGCTAAAGAAGCTCAAGAGCGTCCTCGGAAACGCTGATCATCCCACGACCACGACGTTGCGAGACATGGGCGTTCGCTATCTCGTTCGAGGCAAAGGTCGTGGAGCGAAAGCGTACTTGATAAAAGATCAGGCGGTTAGGTAGTTGTCGCGCTCTTGTGCTTCTCAGGTCCTTCGCGACCAAGGGTGCATGAGAGCGTCCCGACCGCATCAAGCCTTCCATGGGCCAAGGTGCTCCTTAGACAGGCTCTGCCTTAGCATCTGTATCTCAATATCCATGCTCCGAAGCTGCGTGGAGATCGTCTCCAGCTCACGGCCCATGTTCGCGAGGGCATCTTTAGTTTCGGCGGCCCCTCGGGGGTCATCTCGCGAACGAACGATATAATCATCGAGATGCATCGCGAGCTTCTTTATGTGATCCTGCGTGTCCGACGCGCCCAAGACGACGGCGATCAGTATTACGATTCCGAAGCCGACCACCGGCCCCACACCAAGATAGGCAAGCCCGACGATAACCGCTCCAAACAAAATGCCACGCAACAACGATCCTGCGAAATCTCGACCCATCATCGCCCCCTCACTGCACCTCACGGTGTAACGCGTGAATTTCATTTCTTGATTCGCGTACGACTACCAATCGCTATGAGCCTTACACGCGACAGGTCTAGTCCGGGGTATGAGATGGCGTCGATTGTTTCCTTGAGGGTCCTTAGACCCCAGCGGTCGATCATGTACCTCGCGCCGTAACCGCGACTGACCGACATCTCTCCGCTGCTGCGTCCGGGCAGAGCATCACGCAACTCAGCGTCAGGCGTGGCGCGTCGGAGTGCATCTTGGAAGCTATGGCGGAACGAGTGAAAGACGCGGTCGGGGTTGGAAATACCGATATGGTTTCGGAGGTAGTGACCGAACCATTTCGACCACGCAGAGACAGCGCGGCGCTCGCTCGGTGCCACTAGCGGGAACAGCCAAGCATCCTGCCCATCGTGCGCCCTCGCGGCCACGTAGTCGAGAAAGCCGAGCCTCACCAGCTCGGGATGGACGGGCACAACGCGCTCTGATGTCTTCGCCTTGAGCCGCTTACCTGACGCACGGTCAGCGACGATATAGATGAGCGCCACGCCTTCCACTTCGCGCACGTTTTTGACCTGCAAGCCCGCAATTTCGCCCTGCCGAGCGCCCGCGAACAGCGCCAACACAGGCAACCAGAAGCCAGCAGGGCCTTTCCCGCCAACTGGCATCTTTGCGCCCACGAAGATTGGTGCATCAAAGACGCTTTGCAGCTCAGTTGCTTCGAACGAGCCCCGTTGTGATTGCTCCTCCTCAAGCCGCATGGCCCTGAACGGATCGGCCCAAGGCACGTCATCAGGCACGAGGCCGCGCTGATAGCCCCAACCAGCGATTGCTTGCACCGCGCCTAGTTGCTTGTTGACGGTGCCTGCGGAAACTTTAGAGGCGCTGGGATGCTCGCGGCCCCACTGACTTAGCTCAGGCAGACCGGCCTTTGCCAATGAGCCCTTCCGTTTCCTTGGGACGAGCTGAAGGGCCTCTCGAAACTCAAGCGCTTGTCGCTTCTTAATGTCGGCTATTGCGAGGTTACCATGTAGCTGGATGAACATCTCAACGGCACGCGAGTACTCCAAGACGGTGCCCTCAGGCCGCGTGCGCTCTTTCTTCCAGCCCTCTAAAGCGTCCCGCAACGAACCGCCTTCGTGCCCTTGGGAGCCGCTAGGCAGCAGCACATGAGCCTGCGGCGTATCTACGGGCTCGCCTGCGCCTCTGCGCTCCACGTCCTTCCAAGCCCGGACATCCGCAGACAGCACCGCCATCCCGAGCTTTCGGTACGCCTCGCTCCTACGGTCCAGATTGATCTCAAACATGTAGAGCAACTCCTCCAGTTGCTCCCTGACAAGCGTGATGTCACCGCGAGCAAGGGCAGTAGCGCCTGCACCTAGCGCAAAATCCATTGTGCTTTGTCGTTTGATTATCTCGCGATCCGAAAGACCAGCTTCGGGAAGCGATCCCACGGTGAACGGTGACTCATGCTCGATACCAGCAGCAGCAAGCTGCCTTGCGATGCTCTGGAACACTGGCTCCGACCCTGTACCTTCTCGGCGCTCCTCTTCGTCATCGCGCAGGATCGAAGCGTAGTGCGCTTCTGCCATCCGTTTGATTTGAGCGTCGGTCAGCATCGTTATCAGAGGGTGCTCTTTGACCAGCGCCTCAGCTTCCGCAATGGTTCGGTTGAAGTCGGCCAGCACATGCACCGCCGCTGCGTTGGCCTCTTTGAGGTTCTTGGTGCCGAGTGATTTCTTGAGAAAGACGCGCCGCGATTTGTCATCGTTGAGCACGCGCGCGACTGCCTCCTGAAGCCGCTCAGGGACCTTCCGTTGGACGTAGTATGTCCCGTGTCTATCTTGGATGACGCTCATCAGCCTGCGCATCAAAAACTACCACCAAGTGCTACCACCTAGCAGCGAAAAAGGTCAATGATTGCGCTATGTTATTGGACGCGAAGTGGTTCTGAGAGCAATGGCGCTCCCTAGCGGAATCGAACCGCTCTCTCCACCGTGAAAGGGTGGCGTCCTAACCGATAGACGAAGGGAGCGAAAGCGCCTGCTTCGCCGCGACCCTGAAGGGGCGCGGCATCGCCGCTTTGCTGTCGGCAAAATTCTCCAAGGTAAATCAACGTGTTGAGTACGTTGCTACCATTCCGCCCCGGGCCCGCGGATGCCGCGCCCGGTGCGGCGGGCGAACGTATAGTGGCGTTTGCGCGCCCGGGCAAGCCGCGCGAAAGTCGATCTTGCACGCAAAGTGAAGCTTTCCCGGAGCGACAGGCCAACTGTGGCCTAAGAGGCAAAGTACTGCTCGAATACGTCGCCCCACTGGGCCGGGTCGCCCTCCCAGTCGCTGGCGTCGGGGGTCAACTTGAAGACCGTCAACCGCTTGCGACTGACCTCGCCAGTCAGCCGCCCCTCATAGGTCGCCAGCACATACTCGCAAGGCCGGCCAACAAAGGCGTCGCAGGCATCGCAGAGAAGCTCAACGCCGGCAGCCGTCAGTGTCGGATCAATATCGGGTACGGCGCTGTGCAAATTGTTCTGACTGTTGGAAATGACAAATACCAGCCGTTCGAGCTGCCGCGCCTGCCTGAACTTGCCGGCCAGGTGCGCGTATTTCCCGCTCAGTTCGCGATACGCCCGCCGCGTATTGAGGCGGCCGGTGATGTATTCGAGCACATGATGCTTGTGAAGCCGGTATTCGTGCCAGAAATAAACGCCGAAGTCGGGCCAGCGCGCGCCCTCGGATTTAACCAGCGCATTAGGATCGTCGGGGTAAAAGGTATCGGCTTGCAACATGCTCGCCGCCGAATCCGGCCGGCAAATGATATTGTCGAACGGCATGGCGGATTTTTTTAATGTGTCGTCGCCGGTCAGCCGGGAAAGGAGCGGCACATGCGCCCGAATCTGCGCGCTGCTTTGGCAGCTCATGCCGAGACTGATCACGCCGATTTTCAGGCCAACCGCAGACATCTGCCATAAAGCTTTTCGGATGAATGATGAAGGGTTGTATGGTGACCGACAAGCCGACGTCAACTCACGGAGGGAATATCAGGAGCCGACCCAAGGTCTTCTGTTCAGGAGCGCTCGCGAGGACGAGGCTGCCGCTCGCGCAAAAAGGAGCAAACACCAGATGAAATTCGGGATTTTCAGCGCAACCGTGGCTTTCGCCATGGCAGCAGGAGCGCCCGCCACAGCCAGGGGCATAGTGCCGGCTCAAAGCATCTATTGCGCAACCAGGGAAGCCGGCAATCCCTACAGCAAGTATTGCGACTACATCGCCTGGAGCGGCTGGCGACGGCGGGGCGCGTGGGACTCCACCCTCGATAATGCGTGCCTGCGCGACCCGCGCTACGTACCCTATGATTGCTGGCGTTAGGCCGTTCGCCATTCAGAGTGCGGCGATGGCAGTTGCGTTTACGACGAATTCGTGCTCACGAATGCCTGTCATGCTTGCTCAAGAGTTACTGGGAGGCCCGATTTGCGGCCGGTTATTGATCGAAAACCGCGCAGTTCGCGCGTCCGCGCCAGCAAGACGAAGGCAGCGACAATGATACCGGGTCAGATACGCAGTCTCGCCATCCTGGCAGCGCTGGCTTTGGCCGGTTGCTCCGTCGCCAGCACTCTCAATTCGGGCGCGAACAATTATAAGGGCAAGCAGCTGAGCGCGGTTACGGCCAAGCTTGGCCAGCCAAATGAAACGCAGATAGTCGCGGGGCAAAAAGCCTACATATGGAACATGGGAAATGCCCTATATAGTTGCCAGATCCGCGTCGTCATGGCGGGCGATGTGGTCGACACCTATGAAGGATCGGGCGACGTCAACATCTGTTCTCAATATGGTGCGCTTTCGGGCGGGCTGAAGGGCTATGGGGAATAGTCCGATGCGCGAGAACAGACCGGCGCAATTGCTTCATGCCTGAAAATCACGCGAAGGTGGACGGCGCACGAGTCCTTGCGGATCTCAACGCGCTTCGCGCCATCGGCGCGTACAAAACCGGCGTCCACAGGCCGACCTTTTCCGAACCGCATTGGCATTCGCTCGAATGGCTCGCGCACAAGTTAGCCGAAGCTTCCCTTGCTGCCGAGATCGACGGCATCGGCAACGTGCTGGGTACCAGCGCAAAGGCAGGACCGAAACTGCTCGCCGGGTCGCATCTTGAGAGCCAGAATTTCGCCGGCTGGCTCGACGGCCCGCTCGGCGTCGTCTATGCGCTCGAAGCCGCGCGCGTGATCAATGCCGATCCGACCATCGGCGCCGTCGAAGTCGCGGCGTGGTGCGATGAGGAAGGACATTTCGGCCAATTCCTCGGAAGCAGGTCCTATGTCGGCGCTGTCACCGACGAAGAGATCGACGCAGCGCGCGACCGTAGCAGCGAGCGCTCGATGCGCCAGGCGCTGCAGGACGCCGGCCTTGCCGGCCGCCCGCGCGTCAAAGCCGAAATCGGACGGCACATCGGATACATCGAAGCGCATATCGAACAAGGTCTGGTGCTCGAACGCTCCGGTCTCAAGATCGGCGTCGTCACCTCGATCGTCGGGATTTGGCAATACCGGATCACGTTCACCGGCGAGCAAAATCACGCCGGCACGACGCGCATGAAAGACCGCAAGGATCCCGGTCTTGCGCTGGCGCGACTATGCGTCGAGCTCGATGAGCGCTTCCCGCGGGCGAGCGGTCCGCGCACGGTATGGACCACTGGCCGCATCGCGCTTGATCCGGGGGCGCCGAGCATCATCCCGGGACGTGCCGAAATGCTGTTCCAGATCAGGGACGACAATCCCGAGGTGATCGAGAATCTAGAACGGCTGTTGCGGGACAGCGCTGCCGAAGTCGCAGCGAGATCTCGCTGCTCCGTCGAAGTGACGCGCCTTCGTTCCGGTGTGCCCGCCCTCATGGACGCCGGATTTCAGGACGCCATCGAAAAGGTGAGTGCCGTCGTTGCCGGCGGCAGATCGACCCGCATGCCAAGCGGTGCAGGTCACGACGCCCAGATCCTCGCCACGATCATGCCGGCCGGGATGCTGTTCGTGCCGTCGATCGGCGGCATCAGTCATCACTGGAGCGAAAACACCGAAGACGCCGATATCATCACGGGCGTAGAGGTATTTGTCGAAACTTGCCGGAGGCTCCTGGCGCCGTGATGCAGGCCTCGCCTCCCGGCTGCCGAAAACTACTTGCCCTGCCAGCGCGGCGGCCGTTTCTCCGCAAAGGCTTTCGGACCTTCGACATAATCTGCCGACTGGATCATGTCGCGCACCGCCGGATATTCCCGCTGCGCTACCATCGCCTCAGGCAACGAGACATTCAGTCCCCTCATGACAGCGTGCTTCGACGCGCGGATGGACATCGGGCTGTTCTGGCAGATTTGATCCGCCCAGCGTTCCGCCGCCTCGCACGCCTCGCCCGGAGCAACCACCTGGTTGACGAAGCCGAGTTCGAGGCCCTCGCGGGCGGAAACGTGCCGTCCGGTCAGGATCATCCCCATTGCACGCTTCAATCCGATCTGCCGCGGCAGTCTTTGCAGGCCGCCGGCAAGCGCCGCAAGGCCGACGCGCGGCTCGGGCAGCGCGAAGGTGGCGTTTTCAGATGCAACAATCAGATCGCAGGCGAGCGCAATTTCGAATCCACCGCCCATCGCCACGCCATTGACTGCGGCGATGATCGGCTTGTCGCAGTCGAATCGGAGCGTCAGACCGCCAAAGCCACTCGTATTCCAGCCGCGTTCGCCACCCGCCGCCTGCCATTTCAAATCGTTACCGGCGCAGAAGGCGCGGTCCCCGGCACCGGTGACGATCGCGACCCATTGATCTGGGTCGGCGGCAAATAAATTGAACACCTCGTGCAGCTCGAAATGAGCCGGCTTATGTAGCGCATTCATCACGCCGGGCCGGTTGAGGGTCACGATCGTGATGCGGCCGGAGCGCTTCACGTCGACAAATTCAAGAGCCATGGCGTTTTCCTCTATTTGTTGCCCGGGCGCGTGGCCTGAAGACGACGCCCCAACCTTCATTGCGGCTGAATCTGGTTGCAATTGGTGCGCCCTGACATCAGGCAATCCTGCATCTTGCTGGCTGCGGTCAGCTCGCGCGCCAGCCACCAGCCGACCACCAGCAGCACGACCGCAATCGCCAATCCCGCGATCGCCGGCTTGCGATTGTCTCTCGGCTCCGGTTCGTTCATTTCGGAGTCATCTTTCCGCTCATTCGCCATGTACTCGGCCCGCATCCCACTCCAGTCTGCGGCGTCCCCACGGGATGGCCGCCCATACGCGCTCGTGCACGTAGTACCACGCGATCTTGGTTACAATCTCAAATCCCGCGATTGACCCCGCGATCTCGACGCGCCCTGTGAAGAACCAACTAATCGCGAATGTGTCGAGTGTTCCCAATGTTCGCCAGCTGATGGCCTTCAGAACCGACCTGGAATGTGTTTCTGCCCCGCGGAAAAAGATCACCCGGCGCGCCTCCCTGCTCATTGCTCACGGCCTTTCATGCTCGCCGAGCCGTTCGCCGGGACCGGCGCGGGTAATTTTCCCGGAACAAATCTGTGAAACTCATTGATAAGACTGAACAACCCGGTTCGGACCAGCTCAGCAAAACTTCGTGTCCCGGCTGCATCGCTTCGCAAGAGATTGAAGAGAGACGTTTTGCCATGCTGGCGCCGGTCTGGTTTCCCTTCTAACAATCATTTCGCGGCTGAACCGTTGCCTGCTCGGTTCAAAGTGCAGGTGAAAGCTGGATACTTCTGGAAAATGGCATATTTGCCAACGTGGATGCTTGTTCTTGAATCCCTCCCCACTGTGATCGGCACCGCCGCTGTCGCGCCCGCGCTGCTGGTGCTCTGGCTCGTCGTGGCGGCCGACGAGCGGCCAGGCCCACCGGCCAAGGTCTGGAGCGCCTTTCTGCTCGGCGCTGCGAGTATTTCGCTGTTGGGAATCGTGCGTGCGCCGGTCCTGTCGGTCCTGCCTTCTCCCGAAAGCCCCTGGGTTGCACAGATAATGCATTCGCTTTTTGGCGTCGCGTTCCCTGAGGAGACCGTCAAGCTCCTGGTCATCGTTGCCGTTTCGGCGCGGCGTCGCCGTTTCGCCGATCCGATGGATACGGTGGTTTATGGCGCTGCCGCGGGATTAGGCTTTGCCGCCTACGAGAACCTCGCTTATCTGGTTCAGCACGCCGAAATGTGGCAATCGCTCGCCGCGTTGCGCAGCATCCTGACCGTGCCGTTTCACGGCGCGCTCGGGGTCATCGCCGGCGCCTATCTGGCGATGGCGCGCTCCGGCACGGCGCTGGGCGCGCATCGCCATCACCGCGACTGGGCGCGCCTGTCAAACTGGATCCTGGTTCTGGCGGCACCGGTGGCCCTGCACGCGGCTTTCGATCTGCCCCTGCTGACGCTGCAGAAGAATCCGGAGATCGAATCCACCGCGCGGCTGATGCTGGGATCGGCCAGCGTGCTGATCGGATTCAGCTCGATCGCATTTGCCACGCGCCTGGTGCGGCGCGTGGGGCGTCATCACGCGCCGCGCACCGACATCGCGCGCGAACGCCTGAGTCAGCTCAGGCGAATGTGGGCGTTGCTGGTGGTCGGCAGCGGCGCCGGATTTGCGGGCCTGGCCTTCGTGCTCTCATCCGTCCACCATTGGCTCTTGAACCCCGACCGCAACATGACCCTCGTTCTGGTGCCGATCGGCCTCGTCTCGATCGTGGTCGGTGTCGCACTGCTGGTGGTCACCACCGCGGTCTATATTCTGGGCCGCGAGCGCTTGCGTGCCCATTCGCAGGGCTTTTCATCCGCACCCGGCAGGTGAACCATCGGACCAAGCGCTGAAACCCTGCAAGCCAGGCGCGTTAGCGACAATTTGAAACCCGACTCGGCATCGCACGTTATACTGGGCGTCATTTCAAAGCGTCATCTGCATCATCAGCACCGGGAGAGCTGCGATGGCTGTGTCCCAGGAAATTTCCGAGCTTCAGTCGCAAATGCGTGCAGCCGTGCGTGAACAATGGAAGGCGTTCCTGGTGGAGGGCATTCTGCTCGTGCTCCTCGGCCTGGCCGCAATCATCGTACCTCAGCTGGCGAGCCTTGCCGTCACCATTTTCCTGGGCTGGTTGTTTCTGATCAGCGGCATCGCCGGTCTAGTGCTGACGTTCTGGACGCGGCAGATGCCGGGCTTTTGGTGGTCCTGGTTTCAGCGGCTCTCGCCATCGCCGCCGGCATCATCCTCCTGGCCCGGCCGGTGCAGGGCACGCTTACGCTGACGATTGTCGTCGGCGCCTATTTCCTGGCCGAAGGTATCGCGACCATCATGTACGCCTTGGAGCACCGCCGCGAACTGTCGCAGCGGTGGTCCTGGCTGTTGGTCGCCGGTCTCATGGACATCCTGATCGCCATTATCATCGTTGCCGGATTGCCCGGCTCGGCGCTCTGGGCAATCGGCCTGCTGGTCGGCATCAATCTAATGTTCGGCGGCGCGTCCCTGATCGGAATGGCGCTCGCGGCACGCCACGGCTGAAGCGGTCTAGCAGCCGCGGCAAATGCTCTTGATCTTCTTGTCGAGCGCGGCGTCCTCGCGGTTGGCAGGATTGTTGGGATTGTTGATGTCCTTCTCCGAGGGCACCTGATCGGCACGCGGTTGCCGGTGACCGGTCGGCGCTGGCCACGGCGATTGCACCTTGTCGGATGAAGGGCTTGTCCCGGTTTGCGCGATGCCGGCCGAGCCGGTCACCAGAAAAAGAAATGTGATCGTCAACAACAGCTTTCGCATCCTTGCTTCTCCGAATCGTGAGAAATGCGATTTAAGTCTCCGGCGGGTAAAGATGAACCTCGCCGCAATAGTCGACAATACGATAACGCGTTTGGGAAGCTTGTTCACTCTCCGGGGAAAAAGAATTTACACGCGACAGATAGGTCGGGCCGGCCGGCGCCTTGCCGTGACCGCCGGGAATATCGACGACGTATTCGGGCTGACACAATCCTGATACACGCCCACGCAGCGCGCGCATGAGGTTCCGACCATTTTCCAGTGTCGTTCGCAGATGCGAAGTTCCGGGAGCAAGGTCACCGTGGTGCAGATAGTAGGGCTTGATACGGCATTCGACGAAGCCGCGCATCAAGGCTTCCAGCGTCGAGGGGTCGTCATTGACGCCGCGCAACAGCACCGACTGGCTGACCATCGGAATGCCGGCATCCACCATGGCGGCGCAGGCGGCGCGCGCATGTTTCGTCAATTCCCTGACATGATTGGCGTGCAGCGCCACCCAAGTGGTCGCGCCCTTGACTTTCAGCGCAGCGACCATTTCGCCGGTGATGCGCGAAGGCTCGGCAACCGGGACACGGGTATGAATTCGGATGATCCTGACGTGGTCTATGGCTGCGAGGTCCGTCATGATCTTCTTCAGCCTCCGCGGCGATAGCATCAGCGGATCGCCGCCGGTCAGGATGACCTCCCATATTTCCGAATGCGCGCGGATATAGGCCAGCGCGTTTTCGTAGGCGCCTTCCGAAAGCGTGGTTGGCCTGCCCCGTCCCACCATTTCTCGTCGAAAACAGAAGCGGCAGTACACCGCGCAGACGTGCACGACCTTCAACAGCACGCGATCCGGATATCGATGCACGATGCCGGAGACCGGCGAATGCACGTCATCGCCGATCGGGTCCGGCCTCTCGTCGGCTTGCGCGACCAGTTCCGCGGCGCTGGGCACATATTGTCGCGCAATCGGATCGTCGGGATCATTGGGATCGATGAGCGCGGCGACCGCCGGCGTTACCGCGATCGCGTAACGCGCCGCCACCTTTTGCAGATCGGAAAGATCCGCAACCGGCACCAGACCATGCGAGGCCAGTTCCGTCGGCTGGCGCAACGTCGTATTCAGCTTAAGCTTCCGGCTCTTCATGTCCCACCCGCGGGCGGCGTCCACACCACCTGATCGACCGCTGTCGCGCCGCTTGCCAGCATCACCAGCCGATCGAAGCCGAGCGCGACGCCGCTTGCTTCGGGCATGCTGGCGAGAGCAGCGAGAAAATCCTCGTCCAGCGGATAATTTTCGCCATAGCGCCGCTGCTTCTCCTCCATGGCATGCGTGAAACGATGCCGCTGTTCCACCGGATCGATCAATTCACCAAATCCGTTCGCGAGCTCGACGCCACAGGCATAAATCTCGAAGCGCTCGGCGACCCGCGGATCGGACGCCTTGAGGCGCGCCAGCGCCGCCTCCGGAACCGGATACTCGAACAGCAGCGTAAGCTGCCCCTGCCCCAGATTCGGCTCGATATGTTCTACCAAAACCTTGCTGAAAATATCGGACCAGGTGTCGTCGTCTGCAATCCGCACCTTCGTGTTCGCCACGGCCGCCAGGCTTTCGCGATCGCCACGGCCGTTTGCGACGCTCGCGAGCAGGTCGATCCCGGCAAAGCGATCGAACGCTGCCGCCACCGTCAGGAGCTCGGGCTCGGCAAAGGGATCAGCGCTGTTGCCGCGATACGAAAATCGACCGATTCCGGTCGCCTGTGCGGCGTGGGCGATCGCTACGACGCCGTCGGCCATCACCGCATCATAGGGCGCGTTCGCTCGGTACCATTCCAGCATCGTGAATTCCGGCAGGTGCAAACGGCCGCGCTCGCGGTCGCGAAACACGCGGGCGAACTCGAAGATCTTGGCCTCTCCGGCCGCCAGCAGTTTCTTGCAGGCAAATTCCGGCGAGGTCCGTAAATACCGCTTCGCGCGCCGGCCGCCGGGATCGACGATTTCGGTGCAAGGGGCGTGAAGATGGGTCTCGTTGCCCGGCGAGATCTGCAGGACCGAAGTCTCCACCTCGATAAAACCCTGCTCGACGAACCAGGCGCGGAGTGCGCACGCGATGGCATTCCGGGCGAGCAAAAAGGGCCTGAGGTCGGCATGCCGGCCGACCGACCACCATGGAGAGGATTCGGGTCCAGTGCGCAGAGCGGGTTTCTCAGTCATCTCGACCATTTGGGCGGTTGCGGCCTCACCTGAACTTTGACGGCATCTCGATGACCAAAGGCGGGGCCGGAATCAAGCTGGTTTTGCCGCGTTCGAAGCCGGTCCGCCTGGCGGAGCCTGATTATTCCAGGGTGTGAACCAAGGCCCGTAAAACGCTGGCATCAATCGGCAAAATCAGTATGTTGCAGCCCGAAACCGCTTCGACGGCCCTGGACGTCCATGTCCGGAAAGGTCTCAAGGCCAAAATATCAGGAAAATCAACTTTGAAAGTCATCGCCAGTTCAATTCGCAAGGGCAACGTCATCGAACAGGACGGCAAGCTTTACGTGGTTCTGAGCGCGGAGAACATCCACCCCGGCAAAGGAACCCCGGTCAGCCAGATCGAGATGCGTCGCATCAGCGACGGGGTAAAGGTCTCCGAGCGCTACAAGACCACCGATCAGGTCGAGAAGGCGACCATCGAGGATCGCAATTTCACCTACCTCTACCAGGATGGCGACGGCTTCCACTTCATGAACAGCGAGACCTACGATCAGGTCCAGGTGCCGAAGGATGTCGTCGGTTCTTCCGCGCCGTATCTGCAGGAAAACATGGTGGTCAAGCTGTCGATGCATGACGCGACACCGGTCGCGATCCAGCTTCCACAGCGCGCTACCCTTGAGGTCGTCGAAACCGAGCCGGTCACCAAGGGGCAGACAGCATCGTCGTCCTACAAACCGGCAGTCTTGTCGAACGGCGTGCGCACCGCGGTGCCGCCGCACATCACAGCAGGCACGCGGATCGTGGTAATGACAGAGGACGGCTCATACGTGGAGCGTGCGAAAGATTAGTAGATCAACTGACGGGGTTTTCGCCGGGGGGCGAGGCTTTGGGGAAGAGGACTGAACGGTTCATTGCCGCATGGCTCGCGACTTTCTCGTTGCTCGTCGCGGGCAGCACCCATCTGTGCGCCGACGAATTCAAAACCCCTTTGATTTCGGCGGCGCGCATCGAATGGCGGGCGGCGATCGACCAGTTGAGATCCGAGATGGGCGCCCAGTCCGCAATCGGACCGACGTTTTCCTTCGCCCGCAGGCGTCAGCTGCCCGCATCCGACCCGAGGTCGATGCCCGCGCTGGTGCAACTGAACGCGCTGACATCGCAGTTTTTCGCCGGCATTGGCCGCAGCGCGGTGCCTGTGCTGCTGCCCTTCGACACCGCGGCTTTTGTTCACGCGCAGCTGAATGGGGCAACTGCCGGCCTCTCGCTGTCGCGCTACCAGGCCGACTTCCGCCCTGTCGATCTGTTCGACGCCGGTCCCGCCGGTTACGACGCGGTTTTTTTGCTCGAGCCGGGCGCCGGCGAGGGCATGCCGCAGCGGATTTTTGCAAAGCCCGTCGAGGTGCAGATCACGGGCTCGATTCTCACCTATGAGGTCAACGATCCCCTCGGCGGCAAGGGTGAGCCGGTCAAGTCGCTGGCTTCGCAATTTCCGGACCTGCGCCGCTTCATCCGCGAAGGCTATGTGCGCTATGCCTTCACGCGCTTCGGCGTTCCTTACGTGGTTTCGATCCAGTGTCTCGACAGTGCGCCCCGGCCGCGGCGGCTGGCGTGCCGCGAAGCCTACCCTGTTGCCGAGCGGTTTCTCAAAGCGCTGCGCGTCGCGGGCGGCCTGCCGTCGCGACCGCGGATGGCGATCGCTTCCGAGACCGTCGATCGGCCGCTCGCCAATTCCGTGAATTTCACCTATCGCCCGGCGGGCGACATCATCGCCAACAGCGGATGGCGCAAGCAGGGCGGCCGTGCCGACTTCACCGCCTATTCGCAAATCCGTTTTCCGTTGCAGAAGGCGCCTGCCTTCGCCCACTCGCAATCGTTCGGAATCCGAAGGCCGGCTGACCGGCCCGATGAATTGGCGGGCGGACCGGTCAGTTACCCATGGCAGGATAATTTTTGCGAAGCGCGCAGTTTCGGCGTGGGACAATGCGCCAGCGGCCACGGCCACCAGGGGCAGGACATTCGCCCGGCGGCTTGTCCGCACCACAGCGAAGGGCCCGACCAATGTGATCCGAAACGGCAGGCCGTAGTCGCCGTCCGTGACGGCGTCCTGATCCGCACGCTCAGGCAAGAAGGGGTGACGCTGCAGATCAACACGCGCACCGAACACATTCGCTTCCGCTATATGCACATGAACCCCGCCGCGATGGATGCCGACGGACTCCTCAACGGACGTCAGGTCGAGGAAGGCGAGAAGATCGGCTTCGTTTCAAATTATCTGGACCATCCCAATGGCACGAGCCGTCATCTGCATTTCGACGTGCAGGTGTTTACGCGCGACGGCTGGCTCTGGGTCAACCCCTACGTCACCCTGATCTCAGCCTATGAGCGCCTGATCCGCGGGCGCGGGCGCGAGATCGGCCCGCAAATGCCTACGGCTGCCGTGGCGCATGCGTTGCCTGAGGATGTCAGCCGTTCCGAAATCCGGGAAGGCGGCGAAAACTGACCGGCCGCTATTTGCGAGCCGCCTTGGCGGTGTGCCCCCACGCCTCGTCCCAATCCTGGCCCGCCGCGTCGACGACGCGCCCGTCAGCCTCGAAGAACTTGTTGGGCACCTGAAAGATCGCAAGCATCAGTCCGCCTTGCGGGCACCATGCGACATGACGGCTGCCCGGCTCGCGCCAGACGAATTCGCCGGCCCTCGCCTCGATACCCTTCGCCGGGCCTTCCTTGTCCACAAGATGACCCTCCAGCACGTAGGTCTGCTCGATATTGACGTGTTCGTGGTCCGGCAGCACCGCGCCCGGCGCGAACCGCATCAAGGCGGTCATCAGGCCGGTGGCGCGATCGAACAGCAGGGTTTTCGCTTCGCAGCCGGGAAAGCGGGTTTTCTGCCACTCCATGTCCTGAGGACGGACAAGGTGCGAATGGGTGTCGGCGGTCTGAGCGCTCTTTGGCGTTGCTGCGTCCATGGCGATGCTCCCTGCAAGAAACCTCGTGACTATAGCAGTTCGGCCCGCGCGCGTCAGCCGGGCCAATGCTTTCAGCGGGCGCGTTGAGGCGGCGTCCAGCGATAGGCAACGCCAAACCTGTTCCAGACATTGATCGAGGCGACGGCGGAGGTCAGATAAAGGAGTTCCTTTTCGGAAAATTCGGCACTTGCCTGCGCATATAGTTCGTCACTGATGCCGCCTTCGAGTTGCGTGAGCGCCTCCGTCCACGCCAATGCGGCGCGTTCGCGCGGCGCAAACTGCGGTGCCTCGCGCCAGACCACGACGAGGTTGAGCTTGTCGGTGGAGATGCCCAGTCGCTCGCCCTGCAGGATGTGAAACTGCACGCAAAAGGCGCAGCCGTTGATCTGCGAGGCGCGCAGCTTGACCAGCTCGAGCAGTTGTTTGTCGATACCCGCCTTCGATGCGACCTGGCCGAGCGCTGCGACGATATCGTAAGCATCGGGCGCGACCTTCCTGAAGTCTTCATACTCGCTGCGTGTATGGGACATTTGCATCACCCTGTGTTATCTGTGATCTGATTATTTATCAGAGTGCATCAGGCTGGCTAGATAGATGGTAGCACCGCTCTGCCCGCGCCTTGGCGGGCCCGCTACGTTGTTCCGATGAAAAGACCGGCCCCCCTGCGCCTCGTGACGCGCCGCTCGCTTCTCCGATCGGGTGTCGGTGCGCCCGTCCTGCTCGCGCATCCTTTCGCCGCCTTTGCTGTCTCGCCGCCCGGCTTCGACCACTGGCGCAATGCCTTTCGCGCGCACGCGCTCGGCAAGGGAATTTCGGAGGCGACCTGGGCCCGGGTGATGAGCCGCATCGAACCGGACATGTCCGTGTTCAATCAATTGCGAAATCAACCGGAGTTCAACGAGGAGATTTGGCAGTACATCAATCGCCGCGTCTCGGAATGGCGTATCATCGCCGGCAAGGAAGCGCTGCGAAAAAACGAGGCGCTGTTTGCGCGGATCGAACAGGACTTCGGCGTCGAGCGCGGCACGCTGCTGGCGCTGTGGGGCGTCGAATCCGCCTATGGCGATCCGCTGGTGCAGCAGAACCATATGCGCCCGGTATTTCCGGCGCTGGCCGCGCTCGCCTGGAACGAGCCGCGCCGCCGCGCCTATTGGGAGAGCGAACTTATCAATGCGCTGCGCATCGTCGAGCGCGGCTGGAGTACGCCGGAGGAAATGCGAGGATCGTGGGCGGGAGCGATGGGACACACCCAGTGGATGCCCGAGGTCTGGCTCAATGTCGGCATCGATTACGACCACGATGGAAGGGTCTCGCCCTTCGGCAAGCCCGACGATGCGCTCGGCTCCACCGCGCGCTATCTCGTCAACCGCGGCAACTATCACCGCGGCGAGCACTGGGGTTATGAGGTGCGGGCGAACGGAGCCTCTGGCAGCGGCAACCGAACCTATGCGGCGTGGACAAGCGCGGGCGTGACGCGCGCGGACGGCCAGCCGTTCCCGCAACCGAATGCCTCCGCACACCTCTGGACACCGGTGCCCGGCGGACCGAGCTTTCTGCTGGGACCGAATTTCTACTCCGTGCGCAGTTATAATCCTTCCATGAACTATGCGCTTGCGATCTGCCATCTCGGCGACCGCATCCTGGGCGCACCGCCCTTCATCCAGCCCTTCCCCGGCTCCGAGCGCGCGCTGACGCTCGCCGAGATTCAGGAAATGCAGGTCCGCCTGACCAAGGCGGGCTTCGACACCGGCGGCACCGATGGCCGAGTCGGCAACGACACCATGCAGGCGATCCGCGATTATCAGGTCAAAATGGGGCTCTCGCCGGCGGACGGTTACGGCGGGCTGAAGGTGCTGGCGCGGTTGCGTCAGGGCAGTTGATCCTTTCTTGGTCATTCCGGGGCACGCGTCAGCGCGGACCCGGAATCTTTCACAACAACTTCCGGATTCCGGGTTCGCTCGCCTGGCGCAAAATCGATGCTTACATCAATTTTGTCGCAGGGCTCGCGCCCCGGAATGACGGCACTGATTTAGCGGATCACCGCTGGACCCTGATCCGGCACCGCCACGTCGATGACGCGCAGTTGCACGCGCTCGCTACCCTGCCAGCGGTCAAGCGCCAGCGAAGCCGCCACATGCAAAAGCTGGCCGCGATGGGCAGCCAACGCCTCGCCCAGTTTCTGTCCGATCGAACGGAAGGCCATGCCGTCGACGATCGCACCATCGCCGGATTTGAACCGCACGCGCAGATGCGCCTGCCCCACCTCATCGGCGTAAACGAGCTGATGCGCGGGCAGCGCAATCACGGGCTCGGGGTTGCCGCTGCCGAACGGACCGGCGCGGTTGAGTGTAGCTACCAGTTCGGCTGTAACTCCTCGCGCGCTGATTGCGCCGTCGACAAAGATTTCGTTGACATGGCGTGAGGCCGCCACGTCATGAGCGAGGGCGCCCTCCATATAGGCGCGGAATTCGGCAAGCTGTTCCTTGCGCAACGTCACGCCCGCGGCCATGGCGTGGCCGCCGCCCTTCAGCAATACGCCGTCGTGAACCGCCTGCCGCACCGCCTTGCCGAGATCGACGCCGCCGATCGACCGGCCCGAGCCGGTGCCGATGCCGCCAGGCTCGAGTGCTATGGCAAAGGCGGGCCGCGCGAATTTTTCCTTCAACCGCGAAGCGACCAGGCCCACCACGCCGGGATGCCAGCCTTCCGCGGCGGTGACGATCACGCAAGCCTTGTCTTCAAGACCAAGCGAGGCCAGCGCCTCGGCTTCGGCTTGCGCCTCCGCCATCTGCTCGATGACGCGGCGTTCGTTGTTCAAGCGGTCGAGCTCGGCCGCGATCCGCGCCGCCTCCGAGATGTCGCCTTCCAGCAACAGCCGCACCCCGAGGTCGGCACGCCCGATCCGCCCGCCTGCATTGATGCGGGGCCCGAGCATGAAACCAAGGTGCCAGGCCTCGGGCGGACCGTTCAAGCGGGCGACGTCCATCAGTGCGGTATGACCGACATGGTCACGGCGGCGCAATGCGATCAGCCCCTTGGCGACGAAGGCGCGATTGAGCCCGACCAGCGGTGCAACGTCCGCAACTGTGCCGAGCGCGACGTGGTGCAGCATCCCCAGAAGGTCAGGCTCCGGCATTTCGCTGGTCCAGAATCCCCTGTTCCGCAACTCGCGATTGACCGCCACCAGCGTGATCAGCACGAGACCGACGGCAGCAAGATGACCGAGACCGGAGAGATCGTCGGGCCGGTTCGGATTCACCAGTGCATCGACGTTGGGCAATTCATCGCCGCTTTGATGATGATCGATCACGACCACCGATAGGCCGAGCCGTCGCGCTTCGGCCAGCGGCTCAAGGCTGGTGGTGCCGCAATCGACTGTCACGAGCAGCGTGGCGCCCTTGCCGGCGAGCGCGCGCACCGCCTCGACATTGGGACCATAGCCCTCGAAAATCCGGTCGGGAATGTGGATCAGCGGGTCGAGCCCACAATGACGCAGGTGCCAGGCCAGCAGCGCTGCAGAGGTGGCGCCGTCGACGTCGTAATCGCCGAAGATCGCGACCTTTTCGTTTCGCGTGGCCGCATCCGCAATTCGTCTGGCGGCCGTCTCCATTTGCGTCACCGTGTGCGGATCCGGCATCAATTTGCGGATGGTCGGATCGAGATAGTCGGCCACCGCATCGATTTCGACATCGCGGCCCGCGAGCACGCGCGCCAGCATTTCGGGCAATTGATGACGCTGTGCGATCGCCAATGCCCGCGCCGCGCCGCGGGCATCGAGCCGGTCGCGCCACAGCTTTCCGGTGAGCGAATGCGACACGCCGAGAAAGGCCGGCGCGGCTTCGAGCGGAAGTGCGGATGCGGGAAGCGTCATGAGGCTTGCGAAAGATAAGCGAGGCAATCGCATATGAATATGCGGGACGCCTTCTTCTCCCTCCCCCTTGTGGGGAGGGTCGGCGAGCGAGAGCGAGCCGGGGTGGGGGTTTTCAAGAAGCACCATCCATGTGGGACTTTTACGGCAAATCGGCACCCCCACTCGACCGTCGTTTCGCGCAAAGCCGATGCAAAGCATCGGCGTTTTGCTTCTTAAGGACGGCGACCGAAGGTCGCCTATGCACCCTCCCGACGCTTTCGCGGGGGAGGGATAAGAAAGATGCACCGCTATATGCGATAGCCCTGTGCAAGATAGGCGAGACTGCCATGTCTTCAATGATTTAGATTCGTCGATCCACGGTTTATTACTCTCGCGGCGCAAGGCGCCCGAGCCATGTATCTCACTTGTCCGCCCAAGAACCGAGGGCGCAGGGAAAGCCGGTGCGAAGATCGCACCCATAGCCTTGCGTGCAAAACGAAAAGACACGCAAGCTTCAGTCACCACAGGTACGCCTTTTGCAATCGGCCTTCCCTGCGCGAATGGTTTTAACGGTTTCCTTCGCGCTCTCCCTGGTGAGCCGGGCTTTCTTGCCACCATCACCGGCGGATGATCCCGCCAGCTTGATATCAGCGTCGGGATATCAGGACCACGCGACTTCGCCGTCCGCTGGCGCTGTCGTTCGTCATATCGACAGTGCCCGCGTCCATCGCATCCCGCGCCCAACGTTCGTGACGATCGCGAAGCGCCCCTCTTGATCAGGGCGGGATGACGCGAATCTGCGACTGATTTGCGCTTCCGATCAACGCGTACCGCCTGCGGCGAATTGGCACGACGGGCAAATCAGTCCTCATAGCCAAAGTCATGTCAAGTGTTGAGCAAATGCTTGATCCATCGTCATTGCGAGGAGTGAAACGACGAAGCAATCCAGAATCCTTTTGCCGAAACGACTGGATTGCCGCTCGCGATGACGGGTCCCGGCAAACTCCTGCCTTCATTGCGTCAAGCGCTATTCGTTTCGTCGAAGCGGGGCGGCCATCAGCGCGTTCACGCGCGTCTTTGACGCGCACGCTCTTGGCCAAACGGGTCGAGTACAATAGTGTACGACCAATGGTTGTGCTGGCGGGTGACTATGATCGAACAACGTTTGCAGTGGTGATACCATGAGATCGGGTCGGTGGGCGGCAGTCGTTGGCGGATCGCTTTGTCTCTTTTTTCCGGGGGCACTCCTTGCCCAAGCGCCATCGGCGGCGCCGCCGCCTGCAACTGCGTCGTCGGCAAAGGTTCCGCCGCTTCCCGCAAACGCCGCGGAGTTATTCGCGCTTTTGTCGCAAAGGCATTACACCGAGCTCAGTCAGCTCTTCAGAAACACGAATAAATTTGAAGAAATTATGCTGAACATGAATTGGCAGAACAGCATGATGTTGTTAGGTGCCAGCGCATTTATAAATTTTTCTTACATTGCGAACCTGGACCGCATCAGCACCGCACTTGGTGAAGTTCGAGGGGTCGAACCAAGAAAAACGGCGGCCATGACTTGGCTTTATACATATGAGCTTATTCTGATCGATGGAGTAAAGTGCAAAGATGGCTCTGCTCCGGGACATCGCAAAGATCAGCTACTCACCACTTTCCCGACTGTTGTAAAATCCATTCGGACGTTTTCCGACGAAGAGATCGATACGATAGTGAAAACAGCGCTAAAAATGGAAAGTTTCACGGCGCCGAGACGCACAGATGACGACTTTCTCTGCCGAGGCGGTTTGGCGGAAATGCAGGCAGCACTTGCGAAATACGGAAACGAAGCTACGCGCGAGGTGCCTACACCCCAAGGTGGATTGGGGAAAACGATGGAAATAAGGGCGGATCCTGCGTCCATGCCGGAAATTCTAAGCAAGTTTGTTTCGGACGTCAGAAAAAAATAGTTTGACCGTAGCCGCCCGAAACTCGGCCTGTTTCGGCTCATAGGTCATTCTGTCAAGAAATCCTAACGCGCTGTCCGTTTTGTTTTCGCAGTTGGTCGAATACGAGCGCCTTCACTTCCGAAATATCGGACATGTTCGCTCTTGCGAATGTCAAATCAACTCCACTAGGCCAGACGACCAAATCAGCTTGAATGAATTTTCGAATTTGCGTTTTTAGCGCGGCTATAGAGATGACGACCGCAGCGGATCAGCCGCCGGATGCGCTAAATTTACTTCTGCTTTCGGCAGCACGGTGGACACGACCCGATCCCGGCCCGGTAGTGATTGAACCATAGGGATGTTGCTTCCTCCGGCGCGCGCGTCGAGAGCGACTCAACAAATTCAGCTTGCGGGATGATCGAATTTGCACTGCGTGGCGCTGAAACCGTCAGCGCATCGTTGATCGGAAGAGTCATGGCGGAATTCTGCAGAGTATTAGATCTTCGCACATCATGCAGAACCAGCCGCGCTCCGGAGCCTGCTTGCCCTGGCCTCAACCCGTGGATGGTCCTCCCCTCTCAATTCGGTCGCGCATAATTTCGAGAAGTGCGCGCGTTGACATGTTCTCGAGCGGGAATGCTGCGATCCACAAACCTCGATAGCCGAAGAGCCGATTTGCCATGCTTGTAAATTGGGTTACAAAACCTGGTCGCAGTTTCGTCAAGAACTGAGGATCAACGTCTAGAACAAGGCCTTTACCACGATAATCTTTCAAAGACAGTATCGTAGACCACGGTATCCACTCGGAGCTGATCCGGATGTCTTTGAAACCGTCCCGAGTCAAAAAAAGAACCGGATGCCGCGAATCGAACAGCCTGCCAGCGGCCTGAGTAGCAGCAAATCCAAACATAATGATGCCGGCAACCCCAATCAGCAATGCCAGGATCGGCGAAACGAATTGGCGAGCCCTTGTTGGAGGGGGTCCAAGGAAGCCAAGAAGAACGCCGATACACGCTCCGGTCATGAGCAATCCACCGAGAGTGAGCAAAATCCCGCCGGCAAGGAAGAAACCGAGCCGGACACGCGATTCGCAGATTTCCAGGCAATCATTCGCTTTGAGTTTGTCCGACATATCGTGCTCTCATTTTTCGGAGCGAGCCATGCTTGCGAAGGGCGATATCACTGTACACGCGTGTCCGCTCCTGCTTATGGCGATTGCACTGATCAGTACGCGTGATATTGCCAGAGACTACAACCAGCGCGATTTAAACATTAGTAATTGTTTGTCCAAGATTTTAAGGAGCCTCTTTGGGCGGACGAACGCCAGGCTTCCGCTTTTGATGCTGTGGACGGCTCCTCCACCCGGCACGCGAGTTAGCTGCGCCGCAGAATTTGGCCGCGATCGGTGCGTAGCAGACTCGGGCAAGCCATTAGTGCGGACGCGCTCCGGCAACGCGGGTCCAAAGGTACTCTGGAAGGATCGGACTAAAGGAAATATGGTCGTTCCTTGTTGGGGTAGCCAATCGCCGCCTGATGGCGCCCTGCTGCCCGCGCGAGACGTAATGACGGAACGGTGCCATGACCCGACAGATGAAGCTGATCGGCTTCCTGCAGGCCCAGAACTGCTCGAATTATCCGGCCTCCTGGCGACATCCTTCGTCGAAGCCAAACTGGTTCTCGCGCGAATATTATGAGGAGATCGGGCGCACGCTGGAGCGCGGCAAGTTCCATCTCGCGTTCTTTGATGACCGGCTCGCGATTCCGGACCGCTACGGTGACGACTTCAGGGAGACGATCCGTCACGGAATTCGTGCCGCCAAGCTCGATCCGATTGCGGTGGCGCTGACGATGGGGCTCGCGACGGAGCGGCTCGGTATCGGGGTCACCTACTCGACGACTTATTACGAGCCGTTCCACGTCGCGCGCGTGTTTGCAACGATCGATCTTCTCCTGAACGGTCGCGCCGCCTGGAACGTCGTCACTTCGCTGAATGATTCCGAGGCTGCCAATTTCGGCGCGTCAAAACATCTCGGCCACGATCTGAGGTATGACCGCGCCGATGAATTCATGGAGGTGGTTCTCGGGCACTGGAATAGCTGGGAGGAAGATGCAATCTGTTTTGACCGCGAGAGCGGTCTGTTCGCCGATCCTGAGAAGGTGCACCGCCTCGACCATCACGGCAGCTTCTTCAAATCGCGCGGGCCTTTCACGGTGCCGCGCTCACGCCAGGGACATCCCGTCATCATCCAGGCCGGGCAGAGCGGGCGCGGCAAGCAGTTCGCCGCGCAATGGGGCGAGCTGATTTTCGTGGTCTACCCGAACCTGGACGTCGCCAAAAAGCAGTACCCGGACTTCAAGCGCGGTTTTGCCGAGAAGGGACGCGATGCCTGCATCGCGCCTGCGGTCTACGCGATCGTGGCCGAGACGCAAAGCGAGGCGGAAGACAAGTTCGCCGCGGTCGATCGGCTCGCCAAGCCGATCGATTCGCTGGTGCTGTTGTCGGAGGTGCTCAATTTCGACTTTGCTTCGAAGCCGGTCGACGAGCCGTTTACGTCTGAGGAACTACAGGCGATCAGCGGCCTGCAAGCCGTCCGTGACCGCGTCATTGCCGCCAGCGGCAAGGCCAATCCGACGGTGCGCGATTTCGTCGACTTTAGTGGCCGAGGAACGGTGCGTGAGATGCCGACTTTTGTCGGGTCGCCGAAGATGGTCGCGGACCAGTTCGAACAATGGTTCACGGGTGGCGGCTGCGACGGTTTCGTGATCGCGGCGACCCATGTGCCCGGCACTTATGAAGATTTTGTACGCCTTGTCGTGCCGGAGCTGCAGCGCCGCGACCTGTTCCATCGTGAATACGAGGGCGAGACGCTGCGCGAGAATCTCGGACTGCCGAAGCCGCTGGTGCGGCGAATTTGAAGTTCCTGTCGGTATCGCGGCAAGTTGGTGATTGGGGCTTCAAATTCAAAGCCTCTCGGCGCCCTACTTTGCGAATGTTAGAATCACAGGATCACTGGAAAAAAAACCAGATTCTAGTGTAGTTTAGGATTTGGCATTCGCTTTCCGGACTCGCGGCTTGGGAGGAGCGAATGTCAAATCCACTACACTGGTGCCACTTTCCGAAATTCGTGTTACACCTCGAGCCGCGCACCTTTCGCGAACTTCGGAAAGTAATGGGCACTGGCAAATCCATGACTCTAGTGCTGAGCGACATCGTCGGTCTGAACATCGGTCGCAACCGAACAGGGGGACACCCATGGTACGACGCCTGGCCATGCTTCTGGCGATCGCGCTGGCGCTGACTGCGGGGCCGACACTTGCGCACCATTCCTTCGCGATGTTCGATCGGGACAACCAGGTCGATCTCGAAGGCGTGGTGCAGGAGTTCAGGTTTGCCAATCCGCACACCTTCATCTATCTGGCCGTGAAGCAGGAGGACGGCAGCACAGTTACCTGGAGCCTTGAGGGCCAGAGCCCGAGCGCTCTCGTCCGGGATGGCTGGACCAGCAAGACCCTCAAGCCCGGCGATGAGCTCAGGATGCGGATTGCACCGCTGCGCAGCGGCGCGCCGGGCGGCGCCTGGGCGGCGGATCAGATCAGCTTCCGCGACGGGCGCGTGCTCGAAGTGTCGCACCGCAGCGGTTTTCCCGAATCGTCCGACGTGTCGCGCTAGTGTAGTGGATTTGACATTCGCTCCCCCAAGCCGCGAGTCCGGAAAGCGAATGTCAAATCCTAAACTACACTAGAATCTAATACTTTCCAGTGATCCTATGGTTCTAACATTCGCAAAGTGGGCGCTGAGAGGGGATGCGAATGTTAGAATCCGATCACTAGTGTGAGGAGGCAGCGTGATGACCCATCGCCGTCTGATCGGCCCGGTTACGCTGCTGGCCTTGCTGACACTCGCGACATCAGGTGCGCGGGCCGATGGTGAAGGAAAATATCCCGACTGGAGCGGGCAATGGTTTCGCACCGGCGGCATCCAGTTCGACCCGACCAAGCCGCTCGGCCGTGGCCAGCAGGCGCCACTCACGTCCGAATACCAGGCCAAGTTCGAGGCGAGCCTTGCCGATATCGCCGCCGGCGGCCACGGGCTGAACGAACACACCTCCTGCCTGCCGCACGGCATGCCACGGATGATGAACGTGATCTATCCGATGGAGTTCATCGTGCAGCCGAAGATCACCTACATCCTGTTCGAGGACAACCTGCCGCGTCGCATCTATACCGACGGCCGCAGCTGGCCGGCCGAGCCGGAGCCGTCCTTTGCGGGTTATTCGATCGGCCACTGGGTGGATCAGGACGGAAAGGGAAGCTTCAATCTGCTTGAGATCGAAACCCGCTACATGAAGGGCCCGCGCACGTTCGAGGGAAGCGGCCTGCCGCTGCACGAAGACAACCAGACGGTCATCAAGGAGCGCATCTTCCTCGACGCGGCGAAGCCCGACCTTCTCCATGACGAGATCACCACCATCGATCACGCGCTCACCCGCCCGTGGACGGTGACCAAGAGCTACCGGCGGGAGCGCAATCCGGTCTGGTTGCCCAACGAATGCGCCGAGGACAACCACCACGTCAGCATCGGCAAGGACGACTACTTCATCGGCGCGGACGGCCTGCTGATGCCGGCCAAGAAGGACCAGCCGCCGCCCGACTTGCGCTATTTCCGCCAGTCAAAAAAGTGAGGGACGACGGTGGATCGTAGGGTGGGCAAAGGCGCACGCGCCGTGCCCACCAAGTTGCAATGACTGTTTTTATGGTGGGCACGCTTCGCTTTGCCCACCCTATGTCCGCCACCGCAAAGAAATCTGCTCAACACCCCACGCGCTGGGCCAGCTCGCCAAAATCTTTGGCCACGACATCCCAGTCGCCCTTCGCCTCGAAGTCGAATTTCTGCAAAGGGCCATATTCGGTCGGGCGCGCGACGAAGGCGGTCTTCAATCCCAGCTTCTGGGCGGCCTTCAGGTCGTGATTGTGGGCCGCCACCATCATGACCTGCGCGGGGGGCAGGCAAAGCAGGCGCGCCGCGCCAAGGTAGGTTTCCGCGTCCGGCTTGTAGTGCTCGAACAACTCCGCCGACAGGATGACATCCCACGGCAGCTTTGCGAACTTCGCCATCTCCGTGAGCAACGCGACATTACCGTTCGAGAGCGTGCCGATGATGTATTTCGTCTTCAGCCGGGTCAGCCCGGCGACACTGTCGGGCCAGGGGTCGAGCCGGTGCCAGCCCATCGTGAGGTAATGCAGGTCGGCGTCATCAAGTCCGGATATCGAAAGTTGTTCGACCAGCTTTTCCAGCGACTGGCGATGCAGCGTATCGAGGATCACGTAGCCGCGTTCGGGATGCTTCCTGACCTCGTCCATCGACGCGGCATAAACTGCGCGCCAGCCATCGACCAGCGCGGTCCAGTCCGCGTTGATGCCGCGCTTTTTGCCCCATGCCGTGAAATCATTGATCAGGCTGGTGCGCCAATCGACCACGGTGCCGAAGACGTCGAAGATGAGGGCTTTGATTTGGGAAAGGTCGGACATGTGTAAGTCCTTCTAACGTCATTCCGGGGCGCATCGTCAGATGCGAACCCGGAATCCATTCCTCCAAAAGTAATGCGGCACGATGGATTCCGGGCCCACGCTACGCGTGTCCCGGAATGACAAGATTAATCGAGATAGAATTTGTCGAGTTGCCGGTGTTCGGCCCTGATATAACGGACGGTACCCGTCACCGAGCGCATGACGACGGTTTCCGTCTCGATCACGCCCTTGCGGAACTTGACGCCCGAAAGCATGGAGCCGTCGGTGATACCGGTGGCCGCAAACAGGCAGTCGCCCCTGGCCAAATCCTCGATCTCGTAAACCGCGCGCGGATCGGTGACGCCCATCTTGCGGGCGCGCTCGCGTTTTTGCTCGCTGTCGAGAATCAGCCGACATTGCATCTGGCCGCCGATGCAGCGCAGCGCAACCGCGGCCAGCACGCCTTCGGGCGCGCCACCCGTGCCGATATACATGTCCACCCCGGTATTGTCGGGGTCGGCGCAATGGATAACACCCGCGACGTCGCCGTCGGTGATCAGACGCACGGCCGCGCCGGTCGAACGCACGCTGTTGATGATATCCGCATGCCGCGGACGGTCGAGCACCAGCACGGTGATGGCCGAGGCTTCGACGCCTTTGGCCCTGGCCAGCTTGCGGACGTTGTCTTCCGGCGGCGCATCGAGTTCGACAATGCCCTTCGGATAACCCGGACCGATCGCCAATTTCTGCATATAGACGTCGGGCGCGTGCAAAAGCGTGCCGCCATCGGCCATCGCCATGGTCGCGATCGCGCCGGGCATGTTCTTGGCGCAAAGCGTCGTACCTTCGAGCGGATCGACGGCGATATCAACCTTGGGACCGGCATTGAGCCCGACCTTCTCGCCGATGAAAAGCATCGGCGCCTCGTCGCGCTCGCCCTCGCCGATCACGATCGTGCCTTCGATCGGCAGCTTGTTGAGTTCGCGGCGCATCGCATCGACGGCGGCCTGGTCGGCGGCCTTTTCGTTGCCGTGACCCCGCAGCCGCGCCGCCGACACCGCGGCGCGCTCCGTCACCCGCACGATCTCGAGCGTCAGGATCCGTTCAAGCAATAACTGCGGCGGAACGGAAATATGGGTCGACATCGGCGGACTCCTTCAGGACTTAAACTTTGCGGATCTTTCGGGTCCGCATTTTCTTAATCTTCGTCGTCAATTGGCATCTGGCGCGCGATGGTTCGAACTCGAATGACATCGCGCTTCAGCCCATTGTCTGCGCATGATCTCCGCGCAAACGCATTCGCGTTTGTTAGCTAAGGAAAACCGGCTCTCCCTTTTTTTCCCGGATCATGCATGAGCAGGTCAGTTCTTTTCGATCCGTATCACCTGAGGCCGCCCGCTGATCACCTTGTCGCGCTGCACCGCCGCTAGCGCGCGATGTACCGCGTCCTCGTGGGTGGCATAGGTGATCAAAATGACAGGCACCGGCGCAGCTTTCCTCGCCATTCCGTTCGCGTCAACGCCATCGGGATGGCGCTGGACGATTGATTCAATAGAAATTTTTTGTTCCGCAAGTCGGGTGGCGATGGTTGCGGCGGTGCCGGCAAGGTCGCGCGCCATCAGGCGGATATAGTAACCGCCTTCATGCCGCTCCATCGGGGCTTTTTTGGTCTCGCGCAGCCGTTCCGCCGGCCGGCCGAACGGCAGGGCGCGGATGTCGCGCGCGACGTCGGCAATATCGGCGACGACAGCCGAGGCCGTTGCGGCACCGCCCGCGCCTGGACCCACCAGCGTAATTGGCGGAATGCCATCGCCGTCGATGGTCACCGCGTTGGTCACGCCCATGACTTGCGCGATCGAGGATGATTTCGGCACCATGGTAGGATGGACGCGCTGCTCGATGCCCTTGGCGGTCCGAACCGCGACGCCGAGCAGCTTGACGCGATATCCGAGTTCCGCAGCCGCACGCAAATCTTCCGGCTTGATCGAGGAGATGCCTTCCACATAGATCGCGCTCTGGGCGATTTTGGTGCCGAAGGCGAGGCTGGCAAGGATCGCAAGTTTCTGCGCGGTATCATGTCCGTCGACATCGAAAGACGGATTGGCCTCCGCATAACCGAGCCGCTGCGCATCTTTCAGGCATTCGGCAAATGACAAACCCTCCTGTTCCATCCGGGTCAGGATGTAGTTGCAAGTGCCGTTGAGAATGCCATAGACGCGATTGACCGTCGTTCCGGCCAGACCTTCACGCAAAGTCTTGACGACGGGGATCGCGGCGCCGACCGCCGCTTCGAAATTCAACGCGCCGCCATTTTTCTCGGCCAACTTCGCCAGGCGAAGGCCGTGCCTCGCAATGAGCGCCTTGTTGGCGGTCACGACCGACTTGCCGGATTTCAGCGCCGCCTCGATCGCCGACAGTGCCGGTTCTCCCGATCCGCCCATCAGTTCCACGAAGCAATCGACTTCGGGATCGCTCGCGAGCGCCAGCGGATTTTTCGCCCAGACAATGCCGCGCAGATCAATGCCGCGCTTTTTTACCTTCGAACGCGCCGTGACGGCGACGACGCGAACGCCGCGTCCGCTGCGCGCCGACAGCATGCGGCCCTGCTGCTCGATCAGACGGGCCACTTCGGCACCCACGGTGCCGAGCCCCGCAATACCCACTTTCAGGGGTGCGACCATGACGGGAAAAACCTAACGGAAGAGAGAAGACCGGATTCCTAGCGCCGGTTGGCGAGAGGAACCACGTTGTGCAACGTTTGGATGCCGCTTTCAAGGAAGCGACGGACGCCGCGGGCAGCCTGGCGAATGCGCTGCTCGTTTTCCACGAGCGCAATACGGACAAAGCCCTCGCCGTGCTCGCCAAAGGCTACCCCTGGCGAAACCACGACGCCTGATTTCTCGACCATGAGGGTCGCAAAATCCATGCTGCCGATCCCGCGGAAGGCTTGAGGCAGCGGCGCCCAGGCGAACATCGACGCCTGCGGCGGCGGAATCTCCCAACCGGCGCGGCCGAACGACTCCACCAGCGCGTCCCTTCGCTTGCGGTAGGTGTCGCGCATCTCGCGGATGCAATCTTCCGGACCGTTGAGGGCTGCGGTCGCAGCGACCTGGATCGGCGTGAACGCTCCGTAGTCGAGATAGGATTTCACGCGCGCCAGCGCGGCGATGATCCGCTCGTTGCCGACGGCGAATCCGATCCGCCACCCGGCCATCGAAAAGGTCTTCGACATCGAGGTGAATTCGACCGTCACGTCGATGGCGCCGGGAACCTGCAGCACCGAAGGCGGCGGGCGCTTGTCGTCGAAATAGACCTCCGCATAGGCCAGATCCGACAGGATAAAGATCTCGTGCTTTTTCGCGAAAGCCACGAGATCCCTGTAGAAATCGAGATCGGCGACATAGGCGGTCGGATTGGAGGGATAGCAGACGATGATCGCAAGCGGTTTTGGGATCGAATGGATGATGGCCCGCTCGACCGCCTCGAAAAATTGCGGCGTCGGCTCCGAAGGGACCGAGCGGATAACTCCGCCTGCCATCAGAAACCCGAAAGCGTGAATGGGGTAGCTCGGATTGGGGCACAGCACGACGTCGCCGGGCGCGGTGATTGCTTGGGCGACATTGGCAAACCCCTCCTTGGAACCCAGCGTCGCCACGATCTGGGTTTCCGGATTGAGTTTGACGCCAAAGCGGCGGTCGTAATAGCCCGCCTGCGCTCTGCGCAGGCCGGTAATTCCGCGCGAAGCCGAGTACCGGTCGGTCCGCGGTTTTCCCAGGGTCTCCTTCAGTTTTTCGAGAACGTGGGGCGGGGTCGACAAATCCGGATTGCCCATGCCGAGATCGATGATATCGGCGCCGGCAATCCGTGCTGCCGCCTTGGCCCGGTTGACCTGCTCGAATACGTAGGGCGGCAGACGGCGGATACGGTAAAAATCTTCCATAGAACCCTGCTCCGACAACCTTTAAGCGGAATCGCCAACAGACGATGCTGCGAAACCTGGGTCGGTCTTGTCGAGAAATCGCACGAAATCAGAGATTTAGCACGAAATCAGGCGCAAATCCTGCCTGGTTGTCCAAATTGACGGTTGAATTTGAGTTCTTTTACCACGGACGCCCGTCCGCGCCAGCGGCCACGTCACTTTGCAGCCGTGTCTTTGGCGTCTTTAACCTCCTTGGCATCCTTGGTGTCTTTGGCGCCGACCGCCGAGGCCTGACGTTCCCTTGCCGCGATCAATTCGCGCTCAATCCTGGCCCGCTCGGCGGGGTCCATCACCGCCTCTTCACGCTCGGGAGGTCGTTCGTTGATCGGCAGGTAGGCACCGGCATCCTTCGGACGTGGCGGCGCCTCGGCTGGGGTTCCACCCAGCGGCAAATCGGCAATCGAAATCGAACAGCCGCCCAAGGTCAGCGCACTCAAGGCCAGCGCCGACACCAGCAGCGCGCAGATGGCTCGTCCCCGCGTTACCCAACCCGTCGACATGCCCTCGCCATCCCTAACCCGCCTTACGTGGCACCCACCGACACTTATCTACTAGGTTGAGGCTGGCCGCTCAAACCATTGTCGTCCGAAATCATTAAAAGCTGAAACGACAAGTTTCATCGCTACGGCCTCAATGTGACCGGACAAAGGTAAAATGTCGCAGTGCAACACACAACTCGGCAAGTTTGGCTTTCGAGCTTGTCAGGGTCGATCTGCGCGGTGACGATGATGAAAATGAACCTATAGTGTCGCGCATGGCAAACGTCACGACAGAACAGAATGCAAAGAAGTTCGACCCCGAAGCTTTCGCGATGAATCTTGCGCGAGCGATGGAGAATGGCGGCAAGGCGCTCGCGGCCTATCTGCAGCCCCGCGAAGACGGCGAAGTGAGGGACCAGCCGCCGAACGAGCTCACCGAGCTCGTCAAGACGTTCAGCGCAGTGGCGGAATATTGGATGTCCGACCAGGATCGCGCGGCCGAAGTCCAGGCCAGGATCGCCAAGGCCTATCTCGATCTGTGGGGATCGTCGATGCGCCGCCTCGCCGGCGAGGAGGCGCCGCCTGCAATCGCGCCCTCTCCGCGCGACAAGCGGTTTGCCGATCCGGAATGGAAATCCAACCAGTTCTTCGATTTCGTGCTTCAGCTTTACCTGCTGACGGCGCAATGGGCGCAGGAACTGGTGAAAAATGCCGACGGCCTCGACCCGCACACCCGCAGGAAAGCCGAATTTTACGTGCAGCAGATCACGAATGCGATGGCACCTTCCAACTTCGTGCTGACAAATCCGGAAGTGCTGCGCGAAACACTCGCATCCAACGGCGTCAACCTTGTTCGCGGCATGAAAATGCTCGCCGAAGACATCGAGGCGGGACGCGGCACGTTGCGCATCCGCCAGTCCGATCCTTCCAACCTCGAAGTCGGCGTCAACATGGCGACGACTCCAGGCAAGGTGATATTCCAGAACGAGTTGATGCAGCTGATCCAGTATGAACCCTCGACGGAGAATGTGCTGCGCACGCCGCTCCTGATCGTGCCGCCGTGGATCAACAAATTCTACATCCTGGACCTGAAGCCGGAAAAATCCTTCATCAAGTGGTGCGTCGACCAGGGCATCAGCGTGTTCGTGATCTCGTGGATCAATCCGGACAAGAGCCTGCGCGCCAAAACCTGGGAAGACTACATGAAACAGGGCCCGCTGGCGGCGATGGACGCCATCGAGCGCGTCACCGGGGAAATGAAGGTCCACACGATGGGGTACTGCGTCGGCGGAACCCTGCTCGCCACCACGCTGGCATGGCTTGCTGACAAACGCCGCGTCCGCGTGACCTCGGCGACCTTCCTCGCGGCGCAGGTCGATTTCAGCCACGCCGGCGATCTTCTTGTGTTCGTCGACGAAGATCAGGTCTCGGCGATCGAGCGCGACATGCAGGCTTCGGGCGTGCTCGAGGGCGCCAAAATGGCGATGGCGTTCAACATGCTGCGATCGAACGACCTGATCTGGTCCTATGTCGTCAGCAACTATCTGAAGGGACAGCAGCCCTCGGCATTCGACCTGTTGCACTGGAATTCCGACGCAACGCGGATGCCGGCTGCGAATCACTCCTATTACCTGCGAAACTGTTATCTGGAGAATCGCCTGTCGTCGGGCACCATGGTGCTCGACAACACGCTGCTTGATCTGTCGAAGGTGAAGGTGCCGGTCTACAATCTGGCAACGCGGGAGGATCACATCGCGCCGGCCGATTCGGTGCTTTACGGATCGCAATTTTTTGGCGGACCCGTGAAATATGTGTTGTCGGGATCCGGACACATCGCCGGCGTGGTCAACCCGCCATCGCTGGGCAAGTACCAATACTGGACCAACGACAATATCAAGGACCTGACACTTGCGGAGTGGCTCAAGGGCGCCCGGGAGCACAAGGGATCATGGTGGCCCGACTGGCGGGAATGGCTTCAGTCAATCGAAGGCGAGCAAGTGCCCGCACGCGCGGTCGGGACAGCCGAACTGCCTCCGCTCGAGGACGCGCCCGGCAGTTACGTCCGCGTTCGTGCGTAGCGCAACCACACAGGCTCGGGTATAAGTGAACGTGCCGACGGGGATGATCGGCATAATTGGCAGGGGGAAAAAATGACGCCTGGATTGATGACACCCGAATTGTTCTGGCTCACCTTGACGGTGATTTTGACGGGATCGTTGTGGGTTCCCTACATTCTCAATCGAATTTCCGTGCGCGGCATGATGGGGACGTTGGGCAATCCGTCGCGCAACGACAAGCCGCAGGCGGAATGGGCCACGCGCCTGATGTTTGCCCATGACAACGCGGTCGAAAACCTCGTGACCTTCGCGCCGCTGGTGCTGATCCTGGCTGAACTCGATTATTCGACCAAATGGACCGTTTACGCCACTGCGGTTTATTTCTGGGCGCGCGTGGCGCATCTCGTGGTCTACACAATGGGCGTGCCGGTATTTCGGACGCTCGCCTGGACCATTGGCTTCTTCGCGCAGGTGGTGCTGGTGCTGGCGATCTTCAAAGTGGTCTGACTGGTGGTCACAACATTCGCATCCCGTCTAGGCAAGCACTTTTGCGAATGTTGGAATCAAAGGACCACCAGCAAATCGTGTTGCCGCGGGCGCTTTTGCGAATGCCTGGAATCAAGGGACCTCGTTCAGACCCTGGACCCATGGGACGCTGACCATGGGCCTCGGATTACAGCGCGTCGTTGACGCGCCTTTGGCAACGAACGTTTAAAAACAGCACGACCTGCTGCAGCCCTGCCGCATCCAGTGTGTCACACTGATTCCAAAGCGAGGAAGGCATGACAAAGGCGGCATCCGTCGATGTCGGAGCATTGATCGAGGGTCAGAGGTTCGGCCGCTTCCAGGCCGGCTTGATGTTCTGGATTTGCACCTTCATGCTCATCGAGGGCTACGACATGCAGGTGGTCGGTTACGCCGCACCTGCCATCATCAAGGCGTGGCACTCGGACAAGGCGGCGTTCGGCGTGGTGTTCGGTGCGGGCCTGGGCGGCTTCATGCTTGGCGCCACCATCCTTGGCAACCTTGGCGACCGCTTCGGCCGCAAGCGCATGATCGTCGCCGGTTCCCTGCTATTCGGCCTTTTCACTCTTTGCAGCGCCTGGGCCGATGGGCTCACATCGCTCCTGGTGTTGCGAACCATCGCCGGCGTCGGACTCGGCGGCTCGATCCCCAATGCCATCGCGCTGGTGACGGAATATGCCCCGACGCGCGAACGCGCGACCCGAGTCGGCGTGATGTTTATCGGTTACACGGTGGGCTCCGCGCTTGGCGGCGTCATCGCCGCGCAACTTATTCCGGCCTGGGGATGGCCCAGTGTCTTTGTCGTGGGCGGCGTGCTGCCCATTGCGATTGGCGTTGTCTCACTGTTCGTGCTGCCGGAATCGGTGCGCTTCTTGATGGTCACGCGCGGCCGCACTGACCTCGTGATCGGCCTGTTGCGCCGCGTCCGCCCCGACCTTGCGGTTCCCGATTACGCCTCGCTCGCGATCGAAGAGGAGAACAGGGAAGGCTTGCCGGTGGCACACCTGTTCGCCGACGGCCGGGCTTCGATGACCGCGCTGTTGTGGCTTGCCTATGCCGCCAACATGGTCTCGCTGCACTTTTTGACGAGTTGGCTGCCGACCGTTGTCGCCGAAAGCGGCGTTCCGCTCGCTCATGCGGTGATTGCAACCGCTCTCCTGCAGGGCGGCGGCGCGGTCGGAAGCCTGGTGGTCGGTCGGTTGCTCGATCGCATCGGCACGCTTGGCATCGTCGCCGCCTTCCTGGTCGCAGTGCCGTGCATTGCAGCACTCGGCCATGTCGGGACCAACGAGACGCCCCTGATGGCACTGGTGATCGTTGCCGGTTTCTGCATCATCGGCGGCCAGGTCGGCATCAACGCATTGGCCGGCACACTCTATCCCACCTACATGCGTTCGACCGGCACCGGTTGGGCCTTCGGCGTCGGCCGCATTGGATCCATCCTTGGGCCTATGGTCGGGGGTCAATTGCTCGCCTTCGGCCTGCCGCTCGGCATGCTGTTCGCGGCCGCCTCCACGCCGGTTCTGATCTCGGCCGGCGCCCTCTTCTTTCTCGGGCGGCTTCCGATCCTGCGCAACCGCGCGGCGGGAGTTGCGGCTGCGTCAAGTGCGATGCCTTCGCCGCTCTATCCGGCGTCGGAAGGCCATCGACCATGAACGAAGTCCCACTCACGCTGGCGATCAGCCGTTACGACCATGTGGAAGATCTGACCTCGGGGCGCATTGTGCCCGAAGGCATCCGGCTCACATGCCTTGACCTGCCAATCGAGGAAATCTTCTTTCGCTTTCTGAAATACCGCGAGTGGGACGTATCCGAAGTGTCGTTTGCGAAATACGCCTCGCTCATTTCTCAAGGCGACCGCACATTGACCGCTATTCCAGTCTTTCCCTCACGCATCTTCCGCCATTCATCGATCTATGTTCGCCGCGACGGCGCCGTCCGCACGCCGCAGGATCTCGCCGGCAAACGGATCGGCCTTCCGGAATGGGCGCAGACCGCGGCGGTTTATTCGCGCGGGCTGCTTGCGCATCAACACGGCATCGATCTGGCAGGCATCGAGTGGATACAAGCGGGTGTGAACGAGCCCGGCCGCGGCGAGAAGGTGACGCTCAAGCTGCCGAGCGGCATTCGCCTGAAAGCGGCGCCAACAAGGAGCTTGAGCCGGATGTTGGTCGAGGGTGAGGTGGATGCGGTCTTGTCGGCGCACCCGCCCGATTGTTTCGAGAACGGCGATCCGGACATCACCCGCTTGTTCGAGGATTACATGGCGGTCGAGGCGGAATACTACCGCGCGACCGGCATTTTTCCGATCATGCACGTCATCGCGCTGCAGCGGGCGACGGTCGAGGCCCATCCCTGGATCGCCACCAACCTCTTCAAGGCCTTTGAGGAGGCAAAGCAACGCAGTGTCGCACGCGCGCTGGAGGTGACGGCGCCGCGCTTTCCCATTCCGTGGTGCTTCGAGCACACGCGCCAGGCGCAAAAACTGTTCGGGAGGGATCATTGGCCCTATGGCGTTGACGCCAACCGCACGACGTTAGATGCCTTCCTGCAATACGCCGAAGAGCAAGGCGTCTGTCATCGCCGCCTCGCACCCGAAGATCTATTCCCGGAACAGGTTTTGTCTCGGGTCAGGGTGTGAAGCTGCGATGGATCGACGCCAAAGCCGCGTGAACAGCGCTTTGGCCCACCCGCGCACCCCGACGCCACGCTGCGGCGACAGAACTGCAACGTGGCTCGACTTGCAACGTGGCTCGTCCGCGGCGCGCTATTTGTCCCTCAAGTTCAGCATCAGCCGCATGTTCTGCACGGCTGCTCCCGAGGCGCCCTTGCCGAGATTGTCGAGGCGGGCGAGGAGAACCGCCTGGCGGTGCTTCTCGCTGGCAAAGACGTAGAGTTCGAGCATGTTGGTCTCGTTCAACGCCTCGGGCTCGATCCGCCCCGTCTTCGCGGCCGGATTTTCCAGCGGCATGACCGAGACGTAAGCGCTGCCGGCATAGCGCCTGGCGAGCGTGCCGTGGAGGTCGGAGCCCGACGGCTGGTTCGGGAGCGTATCGAGCTGCAAGGGTACGGACACCAGCATGCCCTGCCGGTAGTCGCCCACGGAGGGCACGAACAGCGGGCGGCGCGAAAGCTTCGAATAGAGCTGCATCTCTGGAATGTGCTTGTGCTCGAAGCCCAGCCCATAGAGCTCGAAGGCTGGCGCGCTGCCATCCTCAAAGCTCGCGATCATCGACTTTCCCCCACCCGAATAGCCACTGACCGCGTTGACGGTGATGGGATAATCCGCCGGCACAAGACCGGCATCGACGAGCGGTCGCAAGAGCGCCACCGCTCCGGTCGGATAGCATCCGGGATTGGCGACCTTCCGCGCCGCCCTGATCTTGTCGGCCTGGTCCGGCGCGAGCTCCGGAAAGCCATAGGTCCAATCGCCGGCGACCCGAAAAGCAGTCGACGCGTCGAGAACCTTGGGAGCCGCGTTGCCCATGCCGTCGATCAGCGCAACCGTCTCTTTCGCCGCATCGTCGGGCAGGCAGAGGATGACGAGATCCACCTCTTCCATCAGCGCGCGCTTTGCACTCGCATCCTTGCGCTTTTCCTCGGCGATGCTCTTCACCACGACATCGTTCTGCGATGAAAGGCGCTCGCGAATGCCAAGGCCGGTGGTCCCCGCGGCACCGTCAACGAACACCGAAGGCTTGGTCCCGGCGGACTTGGTCGTGGCCTGGTGGGTATCGGAAAGCGTCATGGCGCGCTCCTTTCGAGCGTGTTCGTATCGTTCGCGAAAGCTCGCGGCCGCGCCTCTCGCATCAAGCCAGCAATCTGTTGTGAGCCGTTGTCCTCACGCACGGCCAAAGCCGCCGCGACGGCCGTATAATCGGCCTCGGACTTGTGCTGGTTGAGCTTGAAACTGCCCTCGACTTCAACAACGGTCATGACCAAGCCTACGATCGCCTTCTTCATTGCTTCCAAGCGCCCGGCCGTCATCTTGGCCGGTGTCCACGGCTTCTTCGGCGCCAGCCAGTTTTCAAACTTCGCGCTCAAGGTCTCAATTTGGACCGCGAGTTCGTCGTCGGACAATTTTCGCACCGGCCCGGTCAAATGGACGGCCTGGTAAAGCCAGGTCGGCACCTGATCCGGCGAGACATACCAATCCGCCGATACATAGGCATCCGCGCCGCCGACTGCGAGCAGCCAGGACGATGTTCCATCTGCAAGTTTGATCAGCGGGTTGCCGCGGGCGAGATGAAAAAGAGCCCTAGGTGTGCCGTCCGCCGCATAGTCGAGATAGAACGGCATCAGCGATGCGATCGGCCTCTCACCGTCGAAGGCGCAGGCGGTGCCAAAGCCGCGCGCCTCCGCAAAGGCAAGGCTCTGGGCGCGCTCGGGTCTGAACATCGGTGGCGTGTACATCTGAAACTCCTGCTTCGAGGTAGGAGCCGCCAGATCGAACCGCGTATCTTGGAGATCAAAGAGCCGCGGAAGACGATCCGGCGGCAGAGGCGTATCTTATGCGCAGATATCCGCCCATGCCGCAGGGGTGCGGCGGCGGCGAGCCAGGACAACGGGGGTCGCAGCATTGATCATGCCGCGGCCTATAAGGCTACGCCCGGTTGGCGTCAAGGCGGCTTGAGACGAAAAATCGGTCAACGGCGCTTGAAATGGTCCGCAAATGGGCCTGCGAGAGCCGGCTTGGCAGCCAAATCGGCAAGGCAGCCTTGGGTTATCGGACTTCAGACAACGCGCCAGAGCCATTCGGCGATTTGCGCGATCACGTCACCGAACAAGAGCAGCGCCGCCGACCAGACGAACGCCGATATGAAGTTGGCCAATTGGAAATGCCAGTAAGGCATCTCGAAAATCCCGGCCGCAAGCGGCACGGAGGCACGCAGGGGTCCGAAAAATCGCCCGATGAAAATGCTGGGCACGCCCCAGGCTCTTACGAACGCCTCGCCGCGCGGCAAAATTTCCGGGTAACGCGACAGCGGCCACAGCTGCGCAACTTGCTCCTTGTATCTGAAACCAAACCAGTAGGAGACCCAGTCGCCGAGCGCCGCGCCGATGCTGCCGGCAATCCAGACCGGCCAAAAACTGATGCCGCTGACACCGATCAGCGCGCCAATGGCCACCAGCGCTCCCCACGCCGGGATCAAGAGCGAGATGAAGGCAAGCGATTCGCCGAATGCCAGCAACAGGACGATCGGTGAAGCCCACGCTTGATGGTCACGCACGAATTCGGCCAGCGCGCGCGTGAGATCTTCCATTCCAAGAGGTCCTTCTGGGCCAAAGGCCCCTGTTTAAGCTGGCCTGATCGAGGACATCAAGTCACAATACCATTGTAGCGGTTCGGAAGTCCGCATCATTGCAGCTCGCGACTACGTCACGCGGACTTCTGAACCAAAGCCCACTAGTGGAGTGGATTTGACATTCGCTTCAGGGTCGCCGCTAATCCTCATCGCGCGAATGTCAGAACCGGGACACCAGTGCGGTGGACTTGAGATTCGCTGAAGTATCGCCGCGAGTCCTTAGCAGCGAATATCAGCAATGCGGTGGATTCGTGAGCCTTGGGGCACGCACCCCCGCCCTTCATTACCAACCAATAAGCACGGGATTAAAGCATATGATTGGATCACTGATGATGTGTGCAAGCGTTGCGATTCTGCTGTTCGGCATGGTCGCGGGAATCGCGATGGGGATTGAACAGGACTTCACGCTGGCGCCGGCGCACGCGCATCTCAATCTGGTCGGCGGCGTCCTCTTGTTCGTGTTCGGGCTCTACTACAAGCTCGTTCCAGCGGCGGGAAACAGCGCCCTGGCGAAACTGCAGGGCTGGCTCCAGATCGCTGGCGGAATCCTGTTTCCGGCCGGCGTCGCCATTGTGATCCTCAAGGGCACCTCGTTCATTATCGCGCCGGTTCTGGGATCGCTGATCGTCGTCGCTGCGATGGCACTATTCGCGGTCATCGTGTTCAGGACTTCGCTGGCTTGACCTCAATCGCGTGGTTTTGGACTCACCTTTAAGGGTCACGCGCTCCCACTGCGGTCACTTTTTAAGTCCATCCGTGGCATAGTCAGACAGATCGATTCGGGCCGCGACCGCATCCCCGCAACACGTGAAAGACTATGCCTAAGCCATTGAAATCTAGTGATAAAACAAAGGCTCCCGATGACTTGTTCGGCGCTGCCGGCAGCAAGGGCCGCGCGTCGTTGAAGGTTGCTTCGCGCTCGACAAGCGCGGAAGCCGGATATACCGCGCGCGACATCGAGGTACTCGAGGGCCTTGAGCCGGTACGGCGTCGTCCCGGCATGTATATCGGCGGCACCGACGAAAAGGCGCTGCATCATCTGTTCGCCGAAGTCATCGACAATTCGATGGATGAGGCACTGGCCGGCCATGCCAGCTTCATCGAGGTGGAACTTGGCTCAGACGGATTTTTGACCGTCACCGACAACGGCCGCGGCATTCCCGTCGATCCGCATCCGAAATTCCCGAAGAAATCCGCCCTCGAAGTCATCATGTGTACGCTGCATTCCGGCGGCAAGTTCGATTCCAAGGTCTACGAGACCTCGGGCGGACTTCACGGTGTCGGCGTATCGGTGGTGAACGCGTTGTCCTCGCGGCTCGAGGTCGAAGTCGCACGCGGCCAAAAGCTCTACCGCATGGCGTTTGAGCGCGGCCATCCCAGGAGCAAGCTGGAAGATCTCGGCAAGATCAACAACCGCCGCGGCACCAAAATCCGTTTCAAGCCGGATTCAGACATCTTCGGCGCCAAGGCCACGTTCAAGCCGCAGCGCCTGTTCAAGATGACGCGTTCGAAAGCCTATCTGTTCGGCGGCGTGGAAATTCGCTGGCGCTGCGATCCTTCATCGCTCAAGGGCGTCGAGGACGTGCCGGCAGAAGCCAGCTTTCACTTCCCAGGCGGGTTGAAGGACTATCTGGCGGCGGCGATCCACGCCGACACGCTGGTGCATCCGGATATCTTCTCCGGAAAATCCGGACGGGTCGGTGCTCACGGCGCCTGCGAATGGGCGGTGGCCTGGACTGCGGACGCCGATGGCTTCCTTTCCTCGTATTGCAACACGATTCCGACGCAGGACGGCGGCACCCACGAATCCGGCATGCGCAGCGCGCTTTTGCGCGGACTGAAGGATCACGCCGAACGCGTCGGTCAGGGCAAGCGCGCTTCCTCCGTCACTTCCGAAGACGTGATGGTGGGCGCAGCCGTGATGCTCTCGGTGTTCGTCCGCGAACCGGAATTTCAGGGCCAGACCAAGGACCGCCTCGCCACGGCGGAAGCCCAGCGCATTGTCGAACAGGCGATCAAGGACCCGTTCGACCACTGGCTGTCGGGCAATCCGCTGCAAGCCAACAAGCTTCTGGATTTCGTGGTCGAACGCGCCGAAGAGCGGCTGCGCCGCCGCGCTGAAAAGGAGATTTCGCGCAAGACCGCGGTCAAGAAGCTGCGTCTTCCGGGCAAGCTCGCCGATTGTACCAATACGGCCGCCGAGGGCTCGGAGCTCTTCATCGTCGAAGGCGACTCGGCCGGCGGCAGCGCCAAGCAGGCGCGCGATCGCAAGACCCAGGCGATCCTGCCTCTGCGCGGTAAGATCCTCAACGTCGCCTCCGCCACCAAGGACAAGCTCACCGCAAACGCACAGCTTGCGGACCTTATCCAGGCCATCGGCTGCGGCACCGGCGCGCATTATCGCGAAGAGGATCTGCGCTATTCCCGCATCATCATCATGACGGATGCCGACGTCGACGGCGCCCATATCGCCTCGCTCCTGATCACATTCTTCTATCGCCAGATGCCGCGGCTGATCGATGAGGGCCACTTGTATCTCGCGGTGCCGCCGCTCTATCGGCTCACGCATGGCAGCAAGACGGTTTACGCCCGGGACGAGGCCCACAGGGACACGCTCTTGAAGAGCGAATTCAACGCCAACGCCAAGGTGGAAGTCGGCCGCTTCAAGGGGCTGGGCGAGATGATGGCGTCACAACTGAAAGAGACGACGATGGACCCGGCGAAGCGGACGCTGCTGCGCGTGGTCCTGCTCGCCGACGACCGGGAAGGTACGGCCGATTCCGTCGAACGGCTGATGGGTACCAAGGCCGAAGCCCGCTTTGCCTTCATCTCCGATAAGGCGGAGTTCGCCAGCGATGATCTGCTCGATGTCTGAGAAGGCGCTTGCCGGCATACCTCGCAGATTATCTCATGAAATCAATTGGTTGTAGCATACATGGTGCCGGCAAATGTTTTCCGCCCGGTGTGCCCCCCTGGCAACAGTTTTTTCGAGGGGTTCGGCTATAACTAGCGGCAGATTCGACGCTATCGCGCCTTGCCGCGCTCGTTCAAGGAAGTTGAAATGAAAAAACTGATTTTGGCTCTGGCGGCAATCGCGGCTTTCAGTGGATCGGCCTTGGCAGCGGATTTGCCGGCAAGGGCGCCAATGTATCAACCGCCTGCCCCCGCATACAATTGGACCGGCTTCTACTTCTTCGGTGGCGCAGGCGGCGGCGTCTGGGACGCAAACACCCAGGTTGTGAGCACGGTGACCGGCATCTGCCAGACCTGCGTCATCCAAAAGCAGGGTGGTGATGGCTGGTACGGCACGGTCGGTGCCGGTTACGATTGGCAGTTCAGCGGCGATTGGGTCGCTGGCATTTTCGCCGACGGCCAGTTCGGAAGCCTCAAGGGTACGATTCAGGACCAGCTCGGCCAAACCACTGGTTTTATCAAGAATCAGGACAACTGGGCCGTTGGCGTTCGCTTGGGCTATCTGGTCGCACCAACCGTCTACTCCTACGTGAATGGCGGATACAGCGGATCCAATTGGAATGGCACGGGCCTCGTGAACTCATTGACGGGCGCTGCGTCAGGCTTCCACACCAATTCGTTCACCGAGAACGGCTGGTTCATTGGTGGCGGTGTTGAGAACAAGCTCGCCCTGTTCGGCTTCCTTGGCCCCAACTGGTTCATGAAGACCGAATACCGCGCCGCCTACTACAACACGCGGACCATCAACGAGCTCGTGGATGGGACGGGCGCGCTGGCACCCAACAGCATCACCTTCAAGCCTCTGGTGCAGACGATCAGCACCTCGCTGGTCTATCGCTTCAACTGGGGCGGCCCGGTCGTTGCAAGGTACTAGGCTTTTCGCTTTCGTCCGCGAACAAGAAGCCTCGGCCTGATCCGGGGCTTTTTTCTGCCCGATGAAAGCGATATCTCGCGCGGCCGGATACGGTTTCAGCCTGGTGTCCCAAATCCGACAAATCGCCAACCGAGTGTGGTGGATTTGACATTCGCTTCAGTATTGCCGCGAGCCCTCAAGGCGAATGTCAAATCCAAAACCACACTGGAATCCGATATTTGCTAGTGTCCCTTTGGTTCTGACATTCGTAAACAAACCATCCGCGATAGGATACGAATGTCAGAACCGGGACACTAGGGGGAAAGCCCATGCGCACGTTGCTCCTGATCCTGGGTTTGATCGCACTCGCGATCGGTCTGCTCTGGATCGGCCAGGGTACCGGCATGATCGCCTGGCCGGCGTCGAGTTTCATGATCGGCCAAATCCAGTGGGCGGGATATGGTGCGGCACTCGCGGCTCTCGGCCTGGTGCTGATCTGGCAGACCAAGCGCTGAATCCGCAACGCTGCAAATTGTAGGGTGGGCAAAGCGAAGCGTGCCCACCCTCATTCTCCATGATATGATTCATTATGCCGCGATACGTTAGAGCCAAAAATGGCAGCGTTTTCCTTTTCACGGTGGTTCTCACGGCGCAGATGCGCTTTTGCCCACCCTACGCAGCTGGCTGTTTTCCAGCGCAGCTTCCGTAAGAGCTTCCCACCCTGGCCTTCGCTTCACTGCGGCCTTCCCTCCCCACCACTCGCTTGCGCACGCGGGGGGATGGATCCGCGTCGCCCTTACCGCGCCGACTATCCCTGCGCCGGCGAACGCACATGCTCCGGGCGTACGCCGACGGCGATGAAGCGCGCGGCAATCCGCTGCAACCAGGGTATCGCGCTGACAAGGCGCACCAGCATGGGAACGCGGAGCGGTTGATCTCCGCCCTTGATGGCGAGGCTGATGATGTTGTTCTGAACGACAACCTGCATCGCCTGAGTCATCCTCACCGGGAACTCGCGACGTCGCCGCACGGCATCGAGCTCATCTTCCGTCGGGCAGTCCTTTGCGAGCTTGGCGGCCAGCAAATTCGCGGCCGCGACCGCATCCTGGATCGCGAGGTTGACGCCCACGCCGCCCACCGGCGACATCGCGTGCGCCGCGTCCCCGATGCAAAGCACCCCGGCTCGCGTCCACCGCTTCAGCCGGTTGATCGCGACCGTCAACAGCTTCACATCATCCCACGATTTCAAGTCTGAAATTCCCGATGCGAGGATCGGTGCCATGCCAATCACGTCGTCGCGAAACGCCTCCAGCCCACGCGCCTTCACTGCATCATTCTGCCCCTTCGGGATCACATAGGCGCATTGCCAGTAATCGCCGCGATCGAAGGTGACGAGCATCTTGCCGGCTTGAATCCGCGCGAAAAGCCTTTCGTTTTCATTCGCCTGCCTGCCGGCGCGAAACCAGAGCACGTCCATCGGCGCGCCGATCTCCTCGACCTCCAGTCTCGCGCATTGTCGCACGGTGGAATGCCGGCCATCGCAGCCGATCGTCAATTCCGCGCGGATCTCCAATCGTCCTGCCGACGTGACGGCGGCGACGCCGACTACGCTATCGCCCGACCAGATCAGATCGGCGGCTTCGGCCTGCATCATCACCTTCAGCGATGGAAATCGTTTGGCTTTCTCGCGCAGGAAATTGAGAAAATCCCATTGCGGCATGAAGGCGACGAACGGGTACTTGACGTGGAGCCGGCCGAGATCGGCAATGCGAAGGGTCGTCTCGCCGAACTTGCCCTCCATCTTCTGCAGCTGTTGATGCGGAAGCTTCAGGAAATCGTCGATCAGTCCCAACTCGTCCATTATCTGCAAGGTCGAAGGATGAACCGTGTCGCCGCGGAAATCGCGGAAAAAATCGGCGTGCTTCTCCAGCACCAGCGTCTCGATGCCGGCTCGTCCCAATAGATATCCGAGCATCATGCCGGCGGGACCGCCGCCCACGATGCAACACCTTGTGTGGATGCGCCGAGCTGATTGCTCGACAGAATTCGCCGCGTCCATGACCTGGCTCTTGTTGATCCGCGGCGGAAGCTCTTGATCTCCGACACGCTGCCGTCGCGATAGGTCAACTCGACCGAGACGAATTGGTTCGTCGGTGAAAGTTTCAGATAGGGCCTGGCGTCGTAGGGGATGGCGCCGGGATCCTTCATGTCACAGGGCGGCATGTTCAACACCCGGTCGGGAACCGCGGTGTCGATGCCGATCTTCACCTGGCGGATCGCGCAGCGATAGGACATCAAATGCGTGTAATAGACCAAAAGTCCGTTGAACTCGCGAAACGACAGCCAGCTGGTGGCAGTCATGTCCAGGATTTTCCGCTGATCGTGAATGAGAGCTGCTTCCGGATCGAACCTGATCGGGAACGGTCCCTGCATCTCGCCCGATACGTCGACATAGCGCACCTGGATGGTCGCGGCAGGCGCGTCGGCGGCGAGCTCGATCGAGGGATTGGGCATTCGCCTGCGGGTTCGCGGGTCGAGCGTATCGAGGAAGCCGGTCTCGCGGAATTCACCGGCATCCCCCATGCGCCATGAGATTCCGAGGGTCGGATCGGCGATCGAAAACACCACGGTCCAGCCGCCATTGTGGCGCGAGAACATCGCAATCGGCGCGTTGACGCTGTCGCCTGCCGGCGGGACGCGCGGCACCGACACTGGCGGCAATGCGGCAACCTTCTGCAGCGGCTCCGCCGGCTTTGTTTCCGTGGCGGCTTGGGGTGGCGCTTTCGCCATGCCGTTGAGGAACACGTCGTCGACCATCTGATCGAAATAGACCGGGATCTGCTTGTGCTTCACCGTCTCGGCCATTTCGCTGACGATGCGGCGGGTGCGTTGGGCGACCTGGACCAGGTTTTCGCCGGGCTGCAAGAGCTCCTTGGCGAAGATCCGCGTGAACACCGAATTGGGATTGTTGTCGTCGTTGGACAACCGATCGAGCGCGGTCTGGCGGGGACCCGCCGAAAACACCGAGAAAACGCCTTCCGGCAATTGCGTCATCGGGGCAAGGCCGCCGCCGCCGGCGACCGCGCGAGTCCCCACCCGCTCGAACGGATTATTGCGGCAGGCATCGAAGACCAGAATCGCGGTGCGCGCTTTCTTGTTCTGCAAGCGCTCGATGATGCGGTCGGCGAGAATCGAGGCATCGCGCACCAGTTCTTCCTGGCCTTCAGTCGCAGCAGGAACATCGGTCGGAAGCAGGAAGTTCTGCCCCGCGATCTCGAAGCCGTGGCCGGCGTAGAAGAAGAACGCGGTGTCACCAGGTTCGACCACCTTGTCGAAGGCGAGCAGGGTTTCGCTGAAGGCCTGGCGGGTCTGATTCTCCGCAATCATCACGGAAAAGCCGAGTTGCCTGAGCACCTCGCCCATGGTGCGGGCGTCGTTGACCGCCTTCTGCAATTTCGGGACATTCCTGTAGTCGTTGTTCCCGATCACAAGCGCCACGCGCTTTTCCGCATGCGCAGGCGCCGCAGAAGCCAACCAAAGCGTCGCCAGAGCTAATGCGAGTGCGTTCCCAAACGACAGCCAGCCTCTCATCCGTGTTCCCCAACTTTTGAAAAAGCGCGTTTCCACACACCTCTCATGGACGGGACGCAGGCCCCGCATGCGCTATAGTCGATGACCTGAGACCGGCGGTTCAACAAGCACCGCTCTCCACCAAGCACGCTCCATCCGCCATCTCTCGTCCAGGAACGGCCATGGAAGCTTGCATTTGTGCCAAAACATTAAGCTTTTTCAACACTTCCCGCGTGTGCTCCATTGACTTTGGCCAATTCGTCCCTATGTTCGCCTGCGACGCGGCCCGGTATCGAAGCGCGATATCTTGAACAAGCCGCCTGTCTGCGTATCCGAAAATCCCGTGCAAATTTGCGTGCCGTTCCGGGGTTGATCGCGACAGTCTTTTTCGAGATTCCAAACGGCGGTATCTGCCAGAGGCTAAATGTCTTTTTCAAATCTCGGCTTGTCCGAAAAGGTGCTCGCCGCCGTTGCGGCCACCGGATACACCACCCCTACCCCCATTCAGGAACAGGCGATTCCCCACGTTCTGGCCCGCCGAGATGTTCTCGGCATCGCCCAGACCGGCACCGGCAAGACCGCGGCCTTCGTCCTTCCCATGCTCACGATGCTGGAAAAGGGCCGCGCCAGAGCGCGCATGCCGCGCACCCTGATTCTTGAGCCTACGCGCGAACTCGCCGCCCAGGTCAAGGAAAGTTTCGATCGATACGGCGCCGGACAAAAACTCAACGTGGCGCTGCTGATCGGCGGGGTCTCGTTCGGTGATCAGGACTCCAAACTGACCCGCGGCGTCGACGTGTTGATCGCAACGCCCGGCCGGCTACTCGACCACACCGAACGCGGCGGATTACTGCTCACCGGGGTCGAGCTGCTCGTCATCGACGAAGCCGACCGAATGCTCGACATGGGCTTCATTCCCGATATCGAGCGCATCTGCAAGCTGGTGCCGTTCACCCGGCAGACACTGTTCTTCACCGCAACGATGCCGCCGGAAATCCGGCGCATCACCGAGACCTTCCTGCACAATCCCGAAAAGGTGGAAGTTTCCAAACCCGCGACCACTGTCGCCACCGTGACGCAGTTGCAGGTGCCCGCCGGCCGCGAAGCGCACGAGAAACGCGAGATCCTTCGCAACCTGTTGCGCGGCGCCAAGGATCTCAACAACGCGATCATCTTCTGCAATCGCAAGCGCGAGGTCGCCGTCCTTCACAAATCGCTTCTGAAACATGGCTTCAGCGTCGGCGCGCTGCATGGCGACATGGATCAGTCGGCGCGAACCGCGGCCCTTGATCAATTCCGCAAAGGCGAAATCCCGCTGCTGGTTGCTTCCGACGTCGCGGCGCGCGGTCTCGATATCCCCGCCGTCAGCCATGTCTTCAACTTCGACGTCCCGCATCATGCCGACGACTACGTCCACCGCATCGGCCGTACCGGGCGCGCCGGCCGCAGCGGCACCGCGATTTCGATCGTTACCCGGCTCGACCAGAAATCGATGGTGGCGATCGAAAAGCTGATCGGACAAAGCATTCCACTCGCCGAAGGCAAGGCCGAGAGTGATGCGCAGGAGCATGTTGGCTCGGAGTTGCAGCCGCGCGAGCGATCGCGCGAAGGCGGAAAGGAAGGATCGCGCGGCGGCCGCAAGCCACGCCGCGAGCGCGAGTCCCGGCGCGGCGGTCGAAGCGGCGGTTCGCAGTCGCAGACGAGCGTCGCTGCGCATGCCTCCCAGCCCGCACCACCCGCCTCGCGTCCACCTTCGATCGGACGCATCCCCTCGACCCAGCCCGAACCGCTGGAGCCTGCCGATCACTCGCACCTGCCGGCGTTCCTGTTGCGACCGGTCCGCGCCCGCGTCTGAACATTTTGCAGTCGCGAAGGCCATTTCCCGTTTAACGGGTCATTCATCAACGTCCATTAACTTGTCCTGATAATTTATGCGATTTAATGCGGCGACGGAGGCCTTCCGCCGCCTGGGGATATTATCTGTGCTCGACGATCATGAACGTACGATGGCCTTCGCCGAACTGGCGCTGGGCCAGATCAGGTCGCTGCGGCAAACTGCCGTGCCCCGCAACTACGAGATCTGGTACGTCTACGCGACCGGCTACAATCCGCCTCTCAACAAGATCATCAACGAGACGCTCTCGCGCAACGGCAAGCTGACCGAAGCCGACCTCGAGCAGATCTACGAGACTTACCTCTCCCATATCAAGACCACCGACCGCATTGACAGGGTCGGCGCACGCGTGATCACCGAAATCGACGACGTCGTGAGGCTCCTCGGCGAGGCGCTCAGCATGTCGACAAGCTATGACGCGAGCCTTGCAGGGGCGAGCCAGAGGCTCGCCAGCGCGGAGAACGGCGACCAGATCAAGGCGATCGTCGAATCCCTGCTGCATGCGACTAGGCAGATGCGCGACACCAACAAGGCGCTGGAAGAGCGCCTGACGCTGTCGAAAACCGAAATCAGCTCTCTCCAGCAAAGCCTCGAGGCGATCAGGGCCGAAAGCCTCACCGATCCCCTCACCGGCCTCGGCAACCGCAAATATTTCGATCGTTCGATCGAGATCGCGGTCCAGAATGCAATGGCAAGCGGCGAGCCGCTTTCGCTTCTGATGTTCGACATCGACCACTTCAAATCATTCAACGACTCCTACGGTCATCTCACCGGCGATCAGGTGCTGCGGCTGGTTGGAATGTCCTTGAAGCAAACGATCAAGGGGCAGGACATCACCGCCCGCTACGGCGGCGAGGAATTCGCGGTCGTGCTGCCCAATACCGCATTGCGGCAGGCGCTCACCGTCGCCGACCATATCCGGCGTGCGGTGATGTCGAAGGAATTGAAAAAGAAATCCACCGGCGAGATTCTCGGCCGCGTCACCATTTCGGTCGGTGTATCGATGCTCAAGCCCGGCGACGACACGGATTCACTGATCGAGCGCGCAGACGCCTGTCTTTATGCCGCCAAGCGGGCGGGGCGCAACCGCGTGGTGTGCGAGGCAGACCCGGAATATCGCGCCGAAACCAGCACCCAGGTTGCTTGACCGGGCGCTATAGCGTTTTCGAGCGAAGTGGATACCGGTTCGCGTGAAGAAAACGCATCAAAACAAAAGATTAGAGCCTCGGTTCTGATTCAATCAGAACTGAAAAGGCTCTAAGGCCGCTTTCCCCTGGCTTTTTTGCTTGTGGCCGGCTTTGCATTGGCGTGCTTCCTTCCGGACGCAGACTTCTTGGCTGTCGTTTTGGCGTCGAGCGCCTTGGCCCTCTTTCGACCTCTGGGGGATTTCGTCAACGCCGCGCGTTGCGCGGCCGCCAGTGCGGCCTTTGCCCAACCGGTAAATTCTTCTGAATCGTCAAACAACCGCGCCGGCAATTCCCAGTACGAATTGACGGTGACGACCTTCCCTGTTCTTCGCTGCTGATACTGAAACGGTTTCGATCCATCCGCCTGGAATTGCGGAATGGTCGCCTCATCTGCACGAAAATAAAGCCCTGCACGCAGCGCCAGCGCGAAGTTGATGCCGTCGGCGGAAATGCCAAATCCGGAAAACATCCGGCGGATCGTCACCGGGCCGAAATCGGAAAAAAGATCGATCAGAAATTCGCGGTCCATGGACGCAGGCCGCCGTCACGCAGCGTGGCGAACACGATACTCAAGTTTCGGCGTTCGCAGGCTTGAGCTGCACGGACTCGCCGCAACCGCAGGCGCCTATCTGGTTCGGATTGTTGAAGATGAACTGGGCCTGCAACTTGTCGGCCTTGTAGTCCATCTCGGTGCCGAGCAGGAACAGCACCGCCTTGGGATCCACCAGGATCTTCACGCCCTTGTCCTCGACGACCTCGTCTGTGGGGCGAACTTCGTGGGCATATTCGACCGTGTAGGATTGCCCGGCGCAGCCGCCATTCTTGACGCCGACCCGCAAGCCCACGATTTCGGAATCGGCGCGCTTTGTCAGTTCCTGGACGCGTTGCGCAGCAGCCTCGGTAAGCTTCATGACCTGCGGGCGCGGGCGCGGCTTCGGCTTGGATGTCGATGATGTGGATGTCATGTCAGTCATGTGGTCAATCCCAGGGCGAATTCAATCGTACCAATTCTATTGCCTCTCGATAATAGTGATCGGTCAAATCCGAACGCATCACCACATATTGAGAACGAGACGGGCCTCATCCGACATCCGGTCCGGAGTCCATGCCGGGTCCCACACCAGATTGACGTTGACGACGCCGATGCCGGGAATGCTGGCGACTGCGTTCTCCACCATCTGCGGCAGCTCTCCCGCTGCCGGGCAGTTCGGCGTTGTCAGCGTCATCACCACATCGACAGAGCGGTCGTCCTTGAGATCGACCTTGTAGATCAGACCGAGTTCGTAGATATCGGCGGGTATTTCCGGATCGAAGACGGTTTTCAGCGCGGCCACGATCTCGCTGCTCAAGCGCTCCGTTTCCTCCGGCGGCAACGCCGAATGGGTCTCCATATTGGAGACTTTCGCCGTCTCCGGATTCCTGGCTTCGACGGTATCGGTCATGCGAACAATTCCCTGGCCTTGATCAGTGCCTGCGCCAGCTGATCGATTTCCTCGCGCGTATTATACATTCCGAATGACGCCCTGCAGGTCGCTGTCACATTGAACCGCTCTAAAAGCGGCATGACGCAATGGGTTCCGGCCCGCACAGCTATTCCCTGACGGTCGATCACGGTCGCGACATCATGGGGATGGGCGCCCTTCATTTCGAAGGAGATCAATGGCCCCTTCCCGCTTGCTGTCCCGATCATGCGAAGCGAGTTGATTTCGCGCAGGCGAGCTTCGGCATAGTCGAGAAGATCGTGTTCGTGCGCTGCGATTCGCTCCTTGCCGATCGAATCGACGTAATCGATCGCCGCTCCCAGTCCCACCGCTTCAACGATCGCCGGCGTGCCCGCCTCGAACTTGTGCGGAGGATCGCCATAGGTGACCCAGTCGCGCGCCACCTCCCGGATCATCTCGCCGCCACCATTATAGGGCCGCATCGCCACGAGATGCTCGTGCTTGGCATAAAGCACGCCGATGCCGGTCGGTCCGTACAACTTGTGGCCGGTGAAAGCATAGAAATCGGCGCCGATGTCCCGCACGTCGACCGGCAGATGAACCGCGGCCTGGCTGCCGTCGACCAGCACGGGAATCCCGCGATCATGCGCGATCTTCACTACCTCCTTGATCGGCACGACGGTGCCGAGCGCGTTCGACATGTGGGTGATGGCGACCAGCCTGGTTTTCGCGGAGAGCAGCTTTTCGAACTCGTCGATCAGGAAATTGCCTTCGTCATCCACCGGTGCCCATTTGATGACGGCCCCGTGGCGCTCCCTGAGGAAATGCCAGGGCACGATGTTGGAATGGTGCTCCATGATCGAAAGCACGATCTCGTCGCCGGCCTTGATGTTCGGCTCGCCCCATGAGGATGCCACGAGATTGATCGCTTCCGTCGCATTGCGGGTGAAGACGATTTCCTCAGGCCGCGCGGCATTGAGGAATTTCGCCACTTTGGCGCGGGCGCCCTCATAGGCTTCGGTGGCGGCATTGGCGAGGTAATGCAGCCCCCGGTGCACATTGGCATACTCGGTCTTGAAGGCGAGGTTCATGCGGTCGAGCACCGCGTTGGGCTTCTGCGCGGAGGCGGCGTTGTCGAGGTAGACCAGCGGCCTGCCGTAGACCTTGAGCGCAAGCGCAGGAAAATCCTCCCGCACCCTTGCGACATCATAGGAACCGTTTGCGACCGCCGGATGCATGGTCATCCCCGAGCCTCGAGCCAGCGCTGCGCCGCCGAAATCGCGAGCTCGCGCAATCCATCGCTGGCGATCTGTTCGACCGCTTCACCAACGAAGGCCTGGATCAGAAGCGCCTGCGCCTCCTTCTCGGAAAGGCCGCGTGCGCGCAGGTAAAACAGCAGGCTCTCGTCGAGCGCGCCGGTGGTCGCGCCATGGCCGCAGGTCACGTCGTCGGCGAAAATTTCGAGCTCCGGCTTGTTGTCGGCCTCGGCCTCGTCCGACAGCAAAAGCGCCCGCGTCATCATCTTGGCGTCCGTCTTCTGCGCGTCGGGGCGCACCATGATGCGTCCCTGAAACACCGAATGGGCGCGATCGTCGATGACCGAACGGAATATCTCGCGGCTGAAGCAATTCGGGACTGCGTGGTCGAGAAACAGGGTGTTGTCGGCGTGCTGCCGGCCCTTGAGCAGGCTGACACCGTTGGCGGTGACTTGGGCGCCTTCGCCGGCAAAAGCGAGATATCCCTGATAACGGCTCACGCCCCCTCCAGTGGTCATGTTGAGCGTGTTGAGGCACGATTTCGCGCCGATCGTAAAGATCGCGTTGGTAATATTGATGGCATCCGGCGCGTCAGTCATCAGCCGCACGTGCTGCAGATCGGTGTCCTCGCCGAGGTGGATAGTGACAGCGTCATTGGCCTGATAGGACCGCGCGCCTTCGGCTGCGACGAAGCTCTCCAGCAGGGTCGCTCTTGCACCCTTGCCGACGGTCAGGAACGAGCGGGTATAGTGCGCTGCCGACGAACGTGTCGCGACATGCACGATGTGAAGGGGTTTCGTGAGCGCGGCACCTTCGGCAATCGTGACCAACACGCCATCAGTCGCCAGTGCTGCGTTCAACGCAAGCATCGCGCCTGCGATTGCGCTACTGCCGAGCAAATCTGCTCTCGAATCGTTAGCCGGCTCCTCGAGCGCGTCGCGCAGGGTCCGCACGCCCACACCCCTCTCCTGGGCAGAAAGATCCGAAAGCTCCGGCGCGAACACGCCATCGACCAGGACCAGCCGCCGAGCTTCGGTTACGGCAAGCGATGCCAGCGCTGCCTCGGCGCGCTTGAGCGCGGCGGAATCGGGAGCTTCAGCAAGCGGAAGCACCTCGCGCATCAGTGCGCGCAAATCAGTGTATTTCCATTCTTCGATCCGCCGGTGCGGCAGACCCGCGCGCTCGTAGTCCTCGAGCGCTCGCTGGCGCACCTCCGCGACCGCGCCCTCGCCAGGCAGCCGGTCGCGCGCGGTCGCGAAGATATCGCTTGTCGCGCGTGCGGTGTCGGATTTTGCCAGTGCAAGATTCATCATCAAATCCGTTTGAACTCGGTCGCTAAAGCGCGACGATCGCGCTTTGGGTTACTCATTTACGCATGATCTTTCGGAAAACCGGTTCCCGCTTTTCCGGATCATGGCGTAGCGTCAGGCCGCGTCGTCGAACTGCGTGTAACCGGAGGCCTCCAGATCGAGCGCCAATTGCTTGTCGCCGCTCTTCACCACGCGGCCCCTCGACATCACGTGGACGAAATCGGGGATAATGTAATTCAACAGCCGCTGGTAATGCGTGATCACCACCATCGCCCGGCTCGGCGAACGCAACGCGTTGACGCCGTCGGCGGCAATGCGCAGCGCATCGATGTCGAGGCCGGAATCCATCTCGTCGAGAATGCACAGGGCCGGCTCGAACAGCGCCATCTGCAGGATCTCGTTGCGTTTCTTTTCGCCGCCGGAGAACCCGACATTGACGCCGCGCTTGAGCATGTCCTGCGGAATGTTCAGCTTCGCGGCAACTTCACGTACCTTCTTGAGGAAGGCTGGCGTTGAGAATTCGCTTTCGCCGCGCGCTTTGCGCTGGGCGTTGAGCGCCGTGCGCAAAAACGTCATGGTGGCGACGCCGGGAATCTCGACCGGATACTGGAATGCCAGGAACACGCCCTTGGCGGCGCGCTCGTCCGGCGACATTTCCAGGAGATCCTCGCCCCTGTAAAGGATTTCGCCGCCGGTGACTTCGTAACCCGGCTTGCCGGCGATGACATGGGACAGCGTCGATTTTCCCGAGCCGTTTGGCCCCATGATCGCGTGCACCTCGCCCTCGTTGACCGTGAGCGAAAGCCCGTGGAGGATTTCGCGGTCATCGACCTGCACATTCAAATTTCTGACTTCGAGTAAGGCCATTACCTTATTTTCCGTTTTTATCTCGCCGAACAGAGCGCCGACGACGCATGAGCATGGTGGAAACTGATTTCTCGCCGAATGAAGGTTCGCTCAATCTCCTCAAGGCTCTATCCAACCGAACCCTCCAGCGAGATCGAGATCAGCTTCTGCGCTTCCACCGCGAATTCCATCGGCAGTTGCTGCAGCACATCCTTCACAAAGCCGTTGACCACCAGCCCAACCGCCTCTTCCTGGCTCAAGCCGCGTTGTGTGCAATAGAACAGCACGTCTTCGGAGATTTTCGACGTCGTCGCCTCATGCTCGAACAGGGCGGAGGAATTCTTCGCCTCAACATAGGGAACCGTGTGCGCGCCGCATTTGTCGCCGATCAGAAGCGAGTCGCAGGCGGTGTAGTTGCGCGCGCCGGTAGCTTTGCGATGCGCCGTGACGAGGCCGCGGTAGGTGTTTTGCGACACGCCGGCGGCGATGCCCTTGGAGATGATCCGGCTCGTGGTGTTCTTGCCGAGATGGAGCATCTTGGTGCCGGAATCGACCTGCTGGTGGCCGTTCGAAATCGCAATCGAATAAAACTCGCCGCGCGAATTGTCACCGCGCAAAATGCAGCTCGGATATTTCCAGGTAATCGCCGAACCGGTTTCGACCTGGGTCCATGAAATCTTCGAATGCTTGCCGCGGCAGTCGCCGCGCTTGGTGACGAAATTGTAGATGCCGCCCTTGCCTTCCGAGTTGCCGGGGTACCAGTTCTGCACCGTCGAATATTTGATTTCGGCATCGTCTAGCGCGATCAGCTCGACCACGGCGGCGTGAAGCTGGTTTTCGTCGCGCTGGGGCGCGGTGCAGCCTTCGAGATAGCTGACATACGAGCCCTTGTCGGCGATGATCAGCGTGCGTTCGAACTGTCCGGTGTTGCGCTCGTTGATTCGGAAATAGGTCGACAATTCCATCGGGCAGCGCACGCCCGGCGGCACATACACGAACGAGCCGTCGGAGAACACGGCCGAATTCAGGGTCGCAAAGAAATTGTCGGAAGTCGGTACCACCGTGCCGAGATATTTCTTCACGAGTTCGGGGTGCTCGCGGATCGCCTCCGAAATCGGCATGAAGATCACGCCGGCCTTTTTCAGCTCCTGCTTGAAGGTGGTGGCGACCGAAACGGAATCGAACACCGCATCCACCGCAATTCGGCGCTCGCCCGATCCGTTGCCGCCATCCGGGCGCACCACCCCTTCGAGGACCTCGACCTCACGCAAGGGAATGCCGAGCTTCTCGTAGGTCTTGAGGATTTCCGGGTCGATCTCGTCGAGCGAAGCGACCTGCTTCTTCGGCTTCGGCGCCGCGTAATAGTAGATGTCCTGGTAGTCGATCTTGGGATAGTTGACGCGCGCCCAGCTAGGCTCGGTCATGGTGAGCCAGCGGCGATAGGCCTCCAGCCGCCATTCCAGCATCCAGGCCGGCTCGTTCTTTTTTGCAGAGATGAAGCGGACGGTATCTTCCGACAACCCCTTCGGGGCCTTCTCGGACTCGATAAGCGTCTCGAACCCATAACGGTATTGATCGACGTCGATCCGGCGAACCCGATCGACCGTCTCCTGGACGGCAGCCATTCTGTTCCTCCGCTCACGGTTTCAAGGACCGCGGTGGATCATTCAGCAAGTGTACTACGATGTATCACCAACGAAACCTGCTTAGAACCGTTCAAGCCGTGTTTCGTCGCTGATCCTTAAGTAAGCTACCCGCGAGCTTTCGCCAAGCCTCCAGGCAGAGATCAATATCTGCATCCCCCGTGGACCAGCCCAGACTGAGCCGCACCGCTCCCTGGGCCAGTTCAGGACCGAAACCCATCGCCTGGAGCACGTGAGAGGGTTGTACCTTACCGGATGAACAGGCGGACCCCGAGGAGACCGCGACGCCGGCCAGATCGAAGCCAATCACCGCGGTTTCGGCCCGCAAGCCTGGAACCGTGAAAAGTGTTGTATTGGGCAGGCGGCGAGCGGCATCGGAGAAGACCATCGCGCCCGGCGTTTGCCGCAGGCCGCTTTCAAGCTTGTCCCGCAGCGCCTGAAGGCGATTTGTATCGGTTTCAAGCGCTTCGAGCGCAGCCTTTACGGCAGCTCCAAAACCAGCAATTCCCGCGACATTTTCGGTTCCCGCCCGGCGACTCAGCTCCTGACCTCCGCCGCGCAGGAGCGGCTCGAGGCCAGTGAGCCCCTCAGCCAGGACGAGGGCACCTGCGCCCTTGGGTCCGCCGATCTTGTGTGCCGAAAGCGTCACCAGATCGGCATTCAGGGCATTGATATTAAACGATATTTTTCCAAAGGCCTGGATCGCATCGACGTGCATCAGACAGCCCTTGTCGCGCACGATCTCGGCCGCTTCCGCTATCGGCTGCAACGCTCCGGTTTCGTTATTGGCCAACATGATCGACACCAGTGCCGGGGGCCGGCCGACAAGCAGGGCGCGCAGGCGGCCAAGATCGATCAGGCCCGAACTCGTCACAGGGATGGTTTCGATGATTTTGGCCGAAAAGCTTCCACCAGCCAGGACCGAGGCGTGTTCGATCGCCGAGACCAGGAGCCGCTCAACCGGGGCGCCTGAACCGCGCCTTAGCCCAGGCCTAAGCGCCAGCGCATTGGCTTCAGTCCCGCCCGAGGTGAAGACGACGTTCCGCGGCAAAGCGCCCACGGCGTTCGCGATGATGGTTCTCGCATTCTCCACCAGTTTCCGCGCACTCCGACCCTCGGCATGAACGGAGGAGGGATTGCCGCAAAGCTCAAGCGCCGAAATCATGGCTTGCCGCGCCTCGGCACGAAGCGGGGCCGTCGCATTCCAGTCGAGATAAACCCTCTCAGCCATCCGAGTATTATAATACCTACTTAAGAGACCGGCCGTGAACTGCCGGCCGTCTGTCACACCACGTTATGCCAGTTGGCGATCACCAGGCCGCGTTGCAATGCGATTGAAAACGCGACTGTCCTTAGGCGCGCCGTGCCAGCCGTTCAAAATGCTTGCTTTTTGCCCCTCGCCCTATGTTAGAACGCGGCCTCCAGTTCACCGGACGCCGTTCGCGCATCGACCAGCGACGTCCGATCAGCCCCTTCATTCCGCAAGGTTTTGTCCGCGAAATAGCCAGACAGAGCCAGCAAAAATCGGTTGATTTTGCCAAGGACCCTCAATGCCTGAAGTCATCTTCACCGGTCCCGCGGGCCGTCTCGAAGGCCGTTACCATCCAGCGAAGCAGAAGAATGCACCGATCGCGATGATCCTGCATCCGCACCCGCAGTTTCACGGCACGATGAATCATCAGATCGTCTATCAGTGCTACTACGCGTTTGCCCACCGCGGATTTTCCGTGCTGCGCTTCAATTTCCGCGGTGTCGGCCGCAGCCAGGGCTCGTTCGATCACGGCACGGGCGAGCTCTCGGACGCGGCCTCCGCACTCGACTGGGCGCAGACCATCAACCCGGAAGCGCGCGCCTGCTGGGTTGCGGGGTTCTCCTTCGGTGCCTGGATCGGCATGCAGCTTTTGATGCGCCGGCCGGAGGTCGAAGGCTTCATCTCGATCGCACCGCCCGCCAACCTCTACGACTTCTCGTTCCTTGCGCCCTGCCCGTCCTCAGGCCTGATCGTGCACGGCGAGAGGGATGCGGTCGTGCCGCCCAAGGACGTCAACACGCTGGTTGAGAAACTGAAAACCCAGAAGGGCATCGTGATCGACCAGCAGATCATCCCGGGCGCCAATCATTTCTTCGACGGCAAGCTGGAGCCGCTGATGCAGACGGTAACCGGCTATCTGGACATGCGGCTCGCCAACGTCCGCTAGGGCTCGTGCCCGGACAGTGGCGCGCCGTTGAGCTGGGGCCTGGCTCTGCAGTCGCACGTCCACGAATGAGTCCCGGTTCTGCGAAGCAGCGCTACGCGCTGCATCGCGCCCGGGACAGGCGGCCAACACCTACTGAACTCGGTGGACAACCATCAAGCAGCCTCCGCTTGCAGCTGCGATATCCATGAATTGCGCCGTTTCAGGAAATCGCGCAGCAGCGCCGGATAATCGGCGCCGACGGCATCGCGCACCGAAGATCGCTCGGAAAGCGCCTTGCGCCATTTTGTCAGCTTCGGTTTGCCCGCGAGAATTCCGAAGTCGCCGATTTCGTCGAACGCGTCGAAATAGAGAAACACCGGGCCGAATACCACATCCACCAGCGAGAAGCTTTCGCCGTCGAACCAAGGGGAAGCGACCACACGCGCCTCGAGCCGGGCAAAACGCTGCTGCAGATGGGTGGCCTTGGCCTGAAATGTGTTCTCGTCGACCGCGCTGTAAAGGCCTGCGATATCGTTGAGGATCTGGGAACCGAATTCGATCCAGGAGCGATGCTCTGCGCGCCGCAACGGATCAGCCGGATGCAGCGGCTTCGATCTGGTCTCTTCCAGATATTCCAGGATCACGGCGGATTCGAAAATCGCGACGTCGTCGACCTGGAGCACCGGCGTTTTGCCGAGCGGAGAAACGCGCAAGAACCATTCCGGTTTGTTGGCGAGATCGACGTCGATACGCTCGAAGGCAACACCCTTCTCGGTCAACGCGATCACCGCGCGCTGCACGTAGGGACAAAGCTTGTGGCTGATCAGTCTGAGACGGGCCATGACGACCTCTAAGTCAATGCAGATACATTAATGTAGATGCATCTGCATATAACTTGTCAAGATCGATGCCGCTCGATCGCTTCACGGTCTTGCGATCACGCCCCCGGTCATCGGGATGGGCACGCCCGTGGTGGCGGGATAGCTGAGAGGCAAGCCTTTGAGGCCGCGCGCGGCCAGGAAACCGAAAGCCTGCGCCTCGATGGCATCCGTCGACCAGCCCAGCGTTTCGGCGGCCTCGACGGGAGCCGGCCGGAGCCGCTCGCGCAGCATCCGCATCATGGTGAAATTGCGCGCGCCGCCGCCGGCGACGACCCAGCTTCTCGGCCTCTTCGGCAGCAGCGGAACCACTCGGCCGATCGCCGCAGCGGTCAATGCAGTCAGCGTCGCCGCACCATCGGGCGGTGACACGTCACGCAGGATGAGCTTGGCAAAATCGTTGCGGTCAAGCGATTTCGGCGGCGGCAAGGCGAAGAAGGGATCGTTGAGCGCCTGCGCGATCCAGGCCTCGTCGACCTTGCCCTGGGAAGCCATGCGGCCGTCGGCATCGAAGCGCTGGCCGGTTTCGCGATACATGAAATCATCAAGCAGCGCGTTGCCGGGGCCCGTATCGCAGGCGATCAGGGTATCTCCGTCGATGTAGGTGATATTGGAAACGCCGCCGATATTGAGCACGACGATCGGCCCTTTGCGCTCGAGCGAGGCGGTGAGCGCGCGATGATAGACCGGGACCAGCGGCGCGCCCTGCCCGCCCGCGGCGACATCGGCAGCGCGGAAATCATGCATGACCGGGATATGGATGGCTTTCGCCAGGGCCGCGGCATCGCCGATCTGCACCGTCATCCGCTCGGCGGGACGGTGCAGCACGGTCTGGCCGTGGAAGCCGACGATGTCGATGTCCTCGCAAGTGATGCGGTTCTGCGCGATGAAGCTGGCCATGGCCTCGGCATGCGCCACGGTAACGGCGCGCTCGGCCTCCTGCAGAATACCCGGCCGCGCGTCGCGCTGCTGCAGGTGGGCGGCTTCGGTCAGGGCCTGAAGCAGCACACGCCGCTCGGATTCGGTGTAAGGCCTGTACCCGGACGGACCAAACGCCTTGATCCGCTTGCCGTCGGTTTCGATCATGGCAACATCGACCCCGTCGAGCGAGGTCCCGCTCATCAGACCGACAGCCGTTAAAATCATCTCAAATCAAGCCCCGGCCATAGTGCCCACTTTCCGAAGTTCGTGCTCCGTCGCAGCGCCCACCTTTCACGAACTTCGGAAAGTCATGGGCACTAGCAAATCTTATGAATCTGGTGCCGCTTTTCCATTTGAAGTTCCTGGAAAAAATTGCCGCAAGTGCTGCAGGAACTTCAAATGGGCGGCACTAGTGGAGTGCGCTGGTCTAGGACGTTCAGCTTGTGCCAAACGGACACATCTTATAATGCCACAGCGCGAACGGCACCGGCAGCCCGTCCGCGCAGGGTTCCGCAATTTTGTTGCAATTACCGTAAAACAAGAATGATCAGGGTCGCCGACAAATGACCGCTTTTAAATCTGATTTTCTCGATGTGCTGCAAAGCCGCGGCTTTATTCATCAAATTTCGGACCCCGATTCGCTCGATGCGCTGGCGGCCAGGCGCGAGCTCGTCGCCTATATCGGATTCGACTGCACCGCGCCCTCCCTCCATGTCGGGTCGATGGTGCAGATCATGTGCCTTTACTGGCTCCAGCAGACCGGCAACAAGCCGATCGCGCTGATGGGCGGCGGCACCACCCGCGTCGGCGATCCCTCCGGCAAGGACGAGACACGCAGGATTCTCTCGATCGAGGAGATCGAGCAAAACAAGGAGGGCATCAAACAGGTGTTCTCCCGTTTTCTGACCTTCGGCGAAGGCAGGAGCGACGCGGTCATGCCGGACAATGCGGAGTGGCTCACGAAGCTGAACTGGATCGAGATGTTGCGCGACATCGGCCGGCATTTCTCGGTCAACCGGATGCTTGCGATGGACTCGGTCCGGCTCCGGCTTGAGCGCGACCAGGAGATGAGCTTCATCGAATTCAACTACATGATTCTCCAGGCCTACGATTTTGTGGTGCTCAACCGGCATTACGATTGCCGCCTGCAGATGGGCGGCTCCGACCAGTGGGGCAATATCGTCAATGGCATCGATCTCGGGCGGCGGATGGGCACGCCGCAGCTGCACGCGCTGACGACGCCGCTGATCACGACATCCTCGGGCGAGAAAATGGGCAAGACCGCCAGCGGCGCGGTCTGGCTCAATGCCGACATGAAGAGCCCCTACGAGTATTGGCAGTTCTGGCGCAACACCGAGGATGCCGACGTCACGCGCTTCCTCAAGCTGTTCACCACAATCCCGCTTTCGGAGATCGAACGGCTCGCGGCGCTCAGGGGTGCGGAGATCAATGAAGCCAAGAAAGCATTGGCTGATTCCGCCACAACGCTTTTGCACGGTGCCGACGCAGCCCACACCGCGGCGGAAACGGCGCGGCAGACATTTGAGGAAGGCGCGATTGCCGAAAACCTTCCGAAGGTTGAAGTCTTGCGCGGCGAACTCGAAGCCGGAATCGGCGTGCTGGCCTCTTTCGTCAAGGCCGGACTTGTGGCTTCGAACGGCGAGGCACGCCGTCAGATCAAGGGCGGCGGCTTGCGCGTCAACGATACCGCGGTCACCGACGAGAAGATGGTCTTAAAACCCTCCGATCTCACGAGGGAAGGGGTGATCAAGCTGTCCATGGGAAAGAAGCGGCACGTCCTGCTCAGGCCCGTGTAGCGGCACGGCCAAAACATTCCATCGCAGTGGCTGGGTTGCATGGGCGTATTCGCATTTGACGCTTGCAGGGAGTTGCGGAAACGCGCTCCCTGCGCAACATGGATCAACAGACGTCACGGGAGAAAACCGGCATTGCGACGGAAAAGCCGGCGCGCACGGCGCTCGGCGTGCTGGCGCTGTGCTTTGCCCTCTCTGTCCTTGGCCGCGGTCTCGGCGAGAGTTTTACCGTCTTCCTGCTGCCGATCTCCGAAAGTTTCGGATGGGACCGTGCCCAGGTCGTCTCCGTCTATTCGGTGACGGCGCTTGCCGGCGCACTCGCCTCACCGCTGATCGGCCGCCTGTTCGATTATTCGGGCCCGCGCAGCGTCTATTCGCTCGGCCTGCTCTTGCTTGGTGGCGCATTCCTGTTCGCCGCCAACGCAAGTCAGCTTTGGCAACTCCAGTTGAGCCTTGGCCTGTGCGTCGGTTTCGGCATCGCGCTGATCGGCAATGTTCCCAATTCCATCCTGCTCGGCCGGTGGTTTGGCCCGCGCCTGCCGACGGCGATGGCCGTGGTCTATTCCGCGACCGGCGCCGGCGTGCTGGTGCTGCTGCCGGCCTCACAAATTCTGATCGATCATGTCGGCTGGCGCGGCGCCTATCAGATCTTCGGCGGCGCCTCGATTATCCTTCTCGTGCCGCTCCTGATCATGCCCTGGCGGCTGTTTTCAACAGGATCGCCGCATCTGGCCAGGAATCAAACGACAGATGTTTCCTCCGGTGAGGGCTGGACGCTGGCGAACGCGATGGGCCACCACGCGTTCTGGGCGCTGTTCTCGACCTTCTTCTTCACTGCGATCGGCATGTATGCGATCGCCCCGCAAGTCGTGGCCTACCTGATCGATGCGGGATTTCCGCCGTTGCAGGCGGCGACCGCCTGGGGCTTTTCCGGCGTCGTACTCCTGTTCGGCATGCTCGGCGTCTCCTGGCTCGACGGCATCATCGGGCGCAGGCCTTCGGTGCTGTTTTCGTACGCGCTGTCGATCTTCGGAATCTTCCTGCTCTGGCTGCTGCAATGGTACCCAAACTTCTGGATATTGGCGGGCTTTGTCGTCTGTTTCGGCAGCATGATCGGCTCACGCGGCCCGCTGCTCACGGCGAGCGCGATGAAGATATTTTCCGGAAGGCGCGTCGGAACGATTTACGGGACGATTTCGATCGGCAGCGGGCTCGGGTCGGCGTTCGGCTCCTGGAGCGGCGGCCTGATCCACGACTTCAGCCACAGCTACAATCCGTTGATCGTCTTCGCGCTGGTGGCCGTGATCCTCGGCATGATCCCGTTTCTGGTCGTGCCGGCGCTGCGGCGGTGATTCGGCCGCGCAGTTCAGTTGTTGTTCGGAAACTCGGTCGAGTTGTTTTGCTTGCCGGTATTGAAGTCCCAGATTTTCCGCGTGACTCCGGGGAAGACCATCGAAAGCGGATTGACGCGCAGCGTCGGCTTGTCCGGCGTACCGACGACCTCATAGGTCATGCCGAACACCCCCTCATTGCTGCCGCCAAAAAACAGGCCAAAGCCCGGAATTTGACCGAGCATATTGTTGAGCCCGTACACCGGAATAAAGGTGCCGCTCATGCGCACCTGATTGCCGGGGTAATCGATGCTCCCCTCGATCGTGCCGCCGATGCTCGGACCCTTCAAAACGCCTTCCCGAATCGAGAGCTGTCCGTTTTGCCGGGTGAATTCGGCGCGCAGGCGCGTAAAGCCGATTCCGGCTTGCGCTCCGCTCGCACCCCCTGCTGCCAGACGATCAATCGCGCTCTCGCCCTTGACGGCGAAGTCCCTGACATTGAGCAGTCCCTCCTTCGCTGTCGGCTCCGCCGCCGGAGGGTCCACCGCCAACTGAAGCTGGCCGCCGACCACCTTGGAATACATGTCGGTGAAACGGAGGAACGCGCCGGCGTCGTTGGTCTCGAGATAAATCACCTCGTGGCCCTGGGCGCGGCCGCGCAGATCCGCCGTCACCGGCGTGTCGCGTCCCAGCTTGCTCGAGAACGTCAGGCTCTTGATCGCTCCGTTACGGCGCGACATTCTCGCGTCCACGCTGCGCAGCGCCTCGCCGAAATAGCCGGCAACCGCGCCCAGCTTTACGTCAACATCAAAATCGATGCTCTTCGATTTTGCCTTGCTGTCGGCGTCCCTGCCGGAAATCGTCGATTTGAGAAAACCGCGGCCGTCAAATACGTCGCCGCGCATGGTGACCTTGAGGACGCCATCGGGACCGCGCTCGGCACGCAGCGAGGTCTTGTCGCCTTCGGAAGGAGAATAGGACGGGAAGTTGACGTTGAGCAGGTCGCCATTCTGGTCGACTTCGACCGATCCCTTGATCGACACGCCGCCGCCTTCGATGACGATATCCTCGAGGCGCGTCGATTGCGTTTTCTGAACCACGTTGAAAGTCGCGCGGGTCGATTTGCCCGGCAACTTGACCCAGCCCGGCAGGATATTGTCGAGCTTCAAGGAGGTCAGATCGGCTTCGACGCCCACCCGCGTGTCACCGCCGATCTTGCCGATCAGCTTGACGGGAATCTGCCCGCTGACCGCAGGTCCCATGTCAAAACCAAAGCGGGCGCGGCTTGCCTCATCCAGCGTCGCCTGCAGCTTGATATCCGCATCGCCTTCCGCGGGCTTGCGGTAATCCAGCGAGGCGGCCTGACCGTTGATCTTCACGTCGCCCTTGACCTGATAGCCCTGATTATTGGCGACGACCTTCAGCGTATTGGCCTCCAGCTTCTGGTTCATCACGATCCGATCGGCAGCAAAGCCGCCGAGGTCGGCCGTCACCGCGTAGGTCGTGTCGGCTCTCGTCAACTGGCGCTTGATCGGCAGGCCGAGCGTGACGGTTGCCGAAACCGTTCCCTTGCTCGCGTTGGGATCGACCAGCGTGCCCGCGATGTCGCTGAGCTTGTCGGATGCGAGAATCTCGGCCACCGCGGGCACCGGGCCATCGAGGCGGAATTTCACCCGCGCCGGCGACGGCTTCGGCGCCATATCCGGCACCTCGAACACGACATCCGAGATTCCAACCTTGCGTCCAGCCGGCGTGTCGGCCATGGCCTGGCCGATCGTCACGGTCGCCGTACGGCCGCTGACATGGGCTTTCAAATCCCCGTCGCGCACCGATGGCAGGTCATCCACCGGGCGAAGCGTCACGCCATTGGCAACGATGTTGACGTTGAGACCTTCGTCCGGGATCGGCGGCCCCTTTCGTGAGAGGTTTCGAACCGGCGAGTTGACGCCAACATCGATGCGCTGAATCGCGCCGCGATCGGCCCGCTCGATCACCCATTCGCGCACTTCCGGCACAATAATGGTGGGCCAGATCCGTTTGAGCGCCGATACCGACATCGGTGTTCCGGCAAAGCCCAGCATCAAACGCGGTTCGGCCGAATAGTCCAGGCTGCCGGTCCCCGCGACGCCGATTTCGCCGTTGCTGAAGTCGGCCTGTGCGATGACCACGCGCTTTCTTTCGGTGTCAAAGCGCATGGCGATGTTGATGCGGTTGAAGATCAGGGGCGGTTCGTTGTCGATCCCCGCCAGCACGATGGTACCGCCGGAAAAGCCCAACTGCCATTCGGTCACATTGCCGTTGGGCGGCTCCAGATGCGCAAGCACGGTGATCCTGTTCTGCCCGGAGATGATCTTGAAGGGCGCCATCAGGACGCGCCGCCCCGCATCCCATTCGAGGCTCACTTCCGCCGAATCAATTGCCATCGGGTAATCGGGCGTATCGGTGTCGATGATATCGCCGGCGCCTGCGGTGATTTTGCCGCGGAAATAGGTCGGCAGTCCGTCGCGGCCGAGTTCGCCCTTCAGTTCCCCGCTCAGCGGCAAATTCGCGGTGTAGGTCAAATCCTTCAGGCGCAGGGCCAGAAGGATGTTGGTGGTCGAGACCTTGTCGGCCCGAATATCGACCGAACGCACGCCGCTGGCGAGAGGTCCCACCAGCACGTGCAACGACCAGGCGTGACGGCCCTCCTCGCCCAGGCTGAACGCCACCCCGCCGCCGCGCGGTCGACGCAGGCTCAGCGTGATGTTCTGGAAATTCCATTTGTTGCCGCGCTGCTGGTCGTCAACGATCAAATTGCCGTTCTTCAAACCGATTTCGTTGAGGTTTTGTCCATCGAACCCGGTCAGACTCAAGCTGTCGAGCCAATCGAGACCGGCAAGAAAACCGCTTTGGGTACTGTCGGCGCCAGCAGGTGTCGCAGGCGACGCGCCGGCCGCCGGCTGCGGAGCGGGAGCTACAGTTGGCGCCGCCTGGCGCGGAAAGGCAGGCGGGATGCCTGCCGCTTTTCTCGAAGCGACGCCGGTCGCGAGCGGCCGCGCGTTGTCACCGGCCGAAACGGTTACATATCCATCCGGCGTAATTCGCACCGCAAGTTCTGCGTCAACCAGGTTGAGGCTTTCGGCGCGAAGCCGGCCCATCAACAGCGCGGTGCCGGAAAGCTTCACCTCGGCCTTCGGGGCGCTCGCCACGATCGCATGGTCGCGGTCGCGCACGATGATGTCGCGGATACGCACGGCGATGCGAATTCGCCCCGCACGCTCGATCTGAGTGCCGCCCACCTCGACGCTGTTGCCGTGACCGATGTTTTCCTCGATCGCAGAGGCAAGCCACGGTGTGGCCATGTCGAGGTTGATGGGACCCGCACCGAGGCGCCACCACAGGCCGCCGAAGCAGCCGGTGAAAATCAAGAGCAATGCCCCCAAGACGATCGCAAGCCGCCTGACCCAGCGTTCGCGGACGAGCCGGCGCCAGAACGACCTGGGGCGGTCAATGAAGACGTGGAAGCGGGAGTTGGAGGTCGACAACAGCCGCTGCGCGCGACGGCACGCCTCGTCGTGCTCGTGATCCCAGTTGGAGTCATTCCACTGCGGCTGCCCGGCGTCAGCGCGTGGTTTCGAACCCTTTGGCGGCGTGCTGCTTACCATTGCCTCTCGGTGCTGGCGTTGATCGCGCGATTGGTCGCCGCCAAGTCCCCGTCCGTCGACACGCAACGAAGGCTCCCGTGCCGGCATCGCTACCAATCCTCACCTAGTACCCACATCATCCGCGCAAAGACCGCACTCAGGAGCAAACGGGTGGCGTATCCAACTTCCTTTAAGCATACTCTGCGCGGATCCGGCCCGTCCGGCAGACCGCATGATTCCGGCTTGCCTCAATACCGCAATGATTGATCTGCGGAAAGCGACGAAAGGAAGGCGTATGTCCAAGAAAAGGCGTAAGAAATCCCCGGTCCGCGCGACCCTCCGAACGGCCTCGGGGACCTCGGCGAAAAAGACGTCCTCGAAGCCCCGCACCCCGTCCGCAAGCAAATCAAGCAAGAACATGAAAAACAGGCCGGACCGAAGCTCCGCGCCGAAAGCATCATCGCACAAGCCCCCGTCCAAAGCGTTAAAATCCGCCGGCGCCAAAAGGCCGGTTCGGGGGACTGCAAAAGCAGGGCTTTCGGATCTTTCCACAGGCAACGGGACACCACGCGCCGCCCGAGCGGCGCTGGTCGAGGGTGCAAAGGCACCGGCGTTTTCCTTGTCTCGCGACGGCGGCGGCACCGTTTCGCTTTCCGATTACGCCGGCAAGAAACTGGTGCTGTTCTTTTATCCCCGCGCCGATACGCCGGGCTGCACCAGGGAGGCGATCGATTTCACGCGCCTGGCAAGCGCCTTTGCGGAAAATCACACCGCCATCCTCGGGGTATCGGCCGATCCTCTCAAGGCGCAGGAAGCCTTTCGCGACAAACATGAGCTCTCGGTAGCTCTCGCCTCCGACGAGAATCACCGGATGCTCGAGGCGTACGGCGCCTGGGGAGAAAAATCGATGTATGGCCGGACGTTCCAGGGCATCATTCGCACCACGGTTCTGATCGGCGCCAAGGGGCAGATCCTCAAGGTCTGGCGTCACGTGAAGGTCGACGGACACGCAGAGCAAGTGCTGGCCGCTGCGCGGGCGGCCTGATCCGCGCAACGACCGTTCGCGAAAAATTAACCATGGCCGGGTCAAATCTTGCTCGCAGATTTGGCCGCAAGGAACTCACCTCCGACCGGCGCGGGAGTGCCGATGTCGTACCGTTCCGGCCATTGTGACGACCACCAGCACGCGCATAACCACGGCAGGCAGTCAGCCCGCCAGGGAATCGGACAAGCCCCGGCTGCTTCCCGCCACGCGCAGGGGCGCGACGTGCAGAACAGCGGTTATACGCTGGTCCATGCGGGCAAGCAGGTTCGCTTCGGACCGGTTGCGTTCTGGATCGTGATCGGCACCGTGACACTGCTCGGAATGTGGTCGGCCGCCACCGCGACTTATTTCGCGTTTCGCGACGACGTTCTTACCCGGCTGATCGCGCACCAGGCCGAGATGCAGTACGCCTATGAAGACCGGATTGCGGAACTGCGTGCGAAGGTCGACCGCACGACCAGCCGGCAGCTGCTCGATCAGGAACAGTTCGACCAGAAACTCGATCAGGTCATGCGTCGCCAGAGCGTGCTGGAATCGCGAACGACCGCGCTGGGCGCAGTACCGGATTTGCAGACGACCGGGTCGATCAGGGCCCCGTCGCGCGGCGGCGCTGCCTCGGACTCCGCCGCCTCAGTCGTGCCGAAACCCTCGCCGATCAGCGATACCGCGGTGTTCGTGGCGCCGCCTGATCGCGAGGCGCGTCTGGAATCGCGCGCGCCCGTCGCCATCCATCCGCCGGCATCCAGGCTTGCGAAGAACCAGGGCGTCGATAACATCATCGTCCGCCTGCAAAACTCGCTTGACCAGATCGAGGGTCGCCAGCTTGCGGCGCTCAATTCGCTCGAAGACCGCATGGAATCGCGTATGCGGCGGATGCGCAGCGTGTTCACTGATCTCGGTCTCGACATGACCCAGCTGCAAGCAGCGACCCCGCGCGCGGCGATGGGCGGTCCCTTCGTTCCCGTCAAGCTTGGCGCGGATGCCGGCCCATTCGAACGCCAGCTCTATCGTATCAACCTCACCCGCGCCCAGATCGATCGCCTCAACAGGACCCTCGTGCTGGTGCCCTATCGAAAGCCGGTGATCGGCGAAATCGAATTCACCTCCGGGTTTGGCGTGCGCAGTGACCCGTTCCTCGGCCGCCCGGCCATGCATACCGGCCTCGATTTCCGTGCGGCGACCGGCGACCCGGTTCGCGCCACCGCCAACGGAAAGGTGGTGTCGTCAGGATGGTCCGGCGGCTACGGACGCTTGGTGGAAATCGACCACGGCAACGGCCTGTCCACCCGTTACGGGCACCTTTCGGACATCAACGTGAAGGTCGGCGATTTCGTGCGGATCGGACAGGTGATCGGCACCGTCGGTTCGACCGGACGCTCGACCGGACCGCATCTGCACTATGAGACCAGGATCGATGGCGACGCTGTCGACCCGCAAAAATTCCTGCGCGCCGGCGTGCGCCTGAGCGCGGGCTGAGAGCGCCCGTTCTTATCCTCGAACGGGCTTTTCGTTGGTCTAATCCACGTCCTCGACCACATCCGGCACCGTGCCGAAGGCGCGCTGCGCCAAGGTCGCTGCCATGAATTCGTCGAGGTCTCCGTCGAGCACGCCTGAGGTATCCGAGGTCTGCACGCCGGTGCGCAGGTCCTTCACCATCTGATAGGGCTGCAGCACGTAGGAACGGATCTGGTGGCCCCAGCCGATATCGGTCTTGGCGGCCTGATCGGCGGCGGCCTTTTCCTCGCGCTTCTTCAATTCGATCTCGTAGAGCCGCGCGCGCAACATGTCCCAGGCCTGCGCCCGGTTCTTGTGCTGCGAGCGCCCGGCCTGACAGACCACCGCAATCCCCGTCGGAATGTGGGTGAGCCTTACCGCGGATTCGGTCTTGTTGACGTGCTGGCCGCCGGCGCCGCCCGAGCGCATGGTGTCGGTGCGCACATCGGCTTCCTTGATGTCGATCTTGATGCTGTCGTCGACCACCGGAAAGATCGTGACGCTGGAGAACGACGTATGGCGGCGGGCGTTGGAATCAAACGGCGATATCCGGACCAACCGATGCACGCCAGCCTCGGTCTTCAGCCAGCCATAGGCGTTGTGACCGCTGATCTGAATGGTGGCCGATTTGATCCCGGCCTCTTCGCCTTGCGTCTCTTCCAGATATTCGACCTTGAAGCCGTGCTTCTCGGCCCAACGCGTATACATGCGCAAAAGCATCTCGGCCCAGTCCTGGCTCTCGGTGCCGCCCGCGCCGGCATGAACCTCGAGATAGGAATCCAGGCGGTCGGCTTCGCCCGACAGCAGGGCTTCGAGCTCGCGACGCGCGACTTCCTTCTTGAGCGCCTTGAGCGCGGCCTCCGCTTCAGCCACGACGCCAGAATCGTTCTCGGCCTCGCCAAGCTCGATCATCCCGACATTGTCTTCGAGCTCACGCTCGACCTTGCCGATGCCAACAAGCGCATCGTCCAGCGAGGTTCGCTCCTGCATCAGCTTCTGCGCCTTCTGGGGATCATCCCAGAGCTTGGGATCTTCGGCGAGCTTGTTCAGTTCCGCCAGGCGCGCGGTGGATTTCTCGACGTCAAAGATGCCTCCTCAGCAGCCCGACTGACTGCTTGATCTCTTCGACCAGACGTTCGACTTCGGCACGCATTTTCGATCTCTGCTCCCTGGCCGAGAGGCCGCCATGACAAAAGCTGTGGAGGGATGTAGCGGCCGATGACGCAAAGCGCAATCGCGGCCGGCTCGCTTCAAGGTGCTTTCTCTAGTAGAGCCCGCCTGTGCCGGGACGGAACAGGCTGCGGTCGGCGTCGGGCGAGGGCTGCAGCATCTGGCGGCCGTCGGCATCAGCCACGCCGATGACGGAGTAATTATCCGGCGGCGCGGTACCCGGCTTGAATGCTTCGAGGATCGTCCGGCCTTCGCCTCGGACGGCGCGCATGCCGCTCTTGGCATCGACCCAGATCAGTTTGATCCCGACGGGTGCCTTGAACGGAATCGCCGGCTTGTCGGCGAGCGCGAGCTTGAGGAAGTCGCGCGCGATCGGGGCGGCCAGGGCACCGCCGGTGGCCTTGTGGCCGAGGGTGCGCGGCTTGTCGTACCCGAGATAAATGCCGACCACGATGTCCGGCGAGAAGCCTATGAACCAGGCGTCCTTGGCCTCGTTGGTGGTGCCGGTCTTGCCGGCGATCGGCTTGCCGACCTCCTTGACCACGATCGCCGTGCCGCCCTGCACCACGCCTTCCATCATCGAGGTGATCTGATAGGCCGTCATCGTGTCGAGCACCTGCTCGCGGCGATCGACAAGCTGGGGCTCAGGTTGATTCTTCCAGCCGTTGGGGGCGTCGCAGCCGCGGCATTCGCGGCTGTCGTGCTTGAAGATCGTATGTCCGTATCGGTCCTGGATGCGGTCGATCAGCGTCGCCTTCACTCGCCGGCCGCCATTGGCGAACATCGAATAGGCCGTGACCATGCGCATCACGGTAGTTTCGCCGGCGCCGAGCGCGTAGGAGAGATAATTCGGCAACTCGTCATAGACGCCAAAGCGTCGGGCGTACTCGCCGATCAGCGGCATACCGATGTCCTGCGCCAGCCGTACCGTGACGGTGTTGAGCGACAGGCGCAGCGCGTTTCGCAGCGTGGTCGGTCCATTGTACTTGCCCGACGAATAATTTTCCGGACGCCAGACGCCCCCGCCCTGCCCCTGATCGATTTCAATCGGCGCGTCCACCACAACCGTCGAAGGCGTATAGCCGTTGTCGAGCGCGCTTGAATACACGATCGGCTTGAACGAGGAGCCCGGCTGCCGGTAGGCCTGTGTGGCGCGGTTGAACTGACTCTGGTCGAACGAGAAGCCGCCCACCATCGCCAGAACGCGGCCGGTCCAGGGGTCCATCACCACCATCGCACCGGAGACTTCCGGCAATTGACGCAACCGGAATTGCCCTTCGATGGGCGTGCCGTCCCTGATCAGGGGGTCGGCATAGATGACGTCGCCCGGCGAAAGTATCTGCGACACCGCGTTCGGCGTCCTGCCCCTGGCAGGGCCTGATGTGGGTTTGGCCCATCTGACGCCGTCGAGCGTGATAATTCCGGTTTGCCGCTGCTTGCTGATCGCGCCGCCGAGCTCGCGGCCGGGCTGGAAGCCGATCCTGGCCGACTGATCGCTGGTTTCGAGAACCACCGCCATCCGCCAGGGCGAGATGTCGGACAGCGACTTGACGTCGGCGAGTTTCACACCCCAATCGCCTGATATGTCGAGCTTGCTCACCGGACCACGCCAGCCCTGCGCCTCGTCGTAATTGACGATGCCGGCGGCCATGGTTCTGCGGGCCATCACCTGGATCTTCGGATCGAGCGTGGCCCTGACCGAAAGCCCGCCCTCGTAAAGCTTCTTCTCGCCATAGCGTTCGAAAATGTCGCGGCGAACTTCTTCGGCGAAATACTCGCCGGCGAAGGTGTGCGCGCCATTGGATCTGTTGGTCACGTTCAGCGGATCCTTGCGCGCCTTGTCGGCGTCGGCCTGCTTGATCCAGCCGTTTTCAAGCAGCCGGTCGACCACATAGTTGCGTCGCTCGATCGCGCGGTCGCGATTGCGTACCGGATGCAGCGCCGCGGGAGCCTTTGGCAAGGCGGCGAGATAGGCGGCCTCAGCCACCGTGAGTTCGTTCACCGATTTGTCGAAATAGACCAGCGATGCAGCGGCAATGCCGTAGGCGCCAAGCCCGAGATAGATCTCGTTGAGATAGAGTTCGAGGATCTTGTCCTTGGAATAGGTGCGTTCGATGCGCATCGCCAGCAAGGCTTCCTTGATCTTGCGGGTGAACGAGACCTCGTTGGTCAACAGGAAGTTCTTCGCCACCTGCTGGGTGATCGTGGAGGCGCCCTGTGGACGGCGGTTGGAGCCGAAGTTCTGCGCGTAAAGGATTGCGGCGCGCGCCATGCCGGAGAAGTCGATGCCGCCATGTTCGTAGAAATTCTTGTCTTCGGCGGCGAGGAACGAATTGATGACGAGTTTCGGAACGGCCTGGATCGGCAGGTATAGCCGTCGCTCCTTCGAATATTCGCCAAGCAGCGAACCATCCGCTGCATGGACGCGCGTCATGATCGGCGGCTCATAGTCCTGGAGCTGCGAATAGTCCGGCAAATCCCTCGAGAAATGCCAAATCAGCCCTGCAGCGGCGGCAACGCCGACCAGGAACAGCACCGTTCCGGCGGCGAACAGGAAACCCAAGAACCGCACCAGCAAGCGCATGATCGAATGTCCGTTTCAGCCCATACGCCAAAATTACCGGCGCTTTCCTTTAGTGGTCGAATCCGCATGCCCCCGCGGCTTTTTTTATAGTGCGGTCGCTGTGGCCAAACTAGGGCTTCGACCGGCCCGTTACTTCTTCGGTTCCGCCGGTCCGGCCGTTGCCATGCGCTTGGCGAAGAATGCGTCGACGGCATGCGCCACCGATCCGACGGTACGGGACCGCCAGCTTTCCGAAACCAGATGTCCGAGGTCTTCCTTGTTCGAGACGTAGCCGAGTTCGACGAGCACCGAGGGCACGTCGGGCGCCTTGAGCACCCGGAAACCGGCGGATTTCAGGGGATGCTTGTGCATCCGCGTGGTCGTCTTCATCTCGCCCATCAGAATCCGCGCGAAGCGGTTGGAAAATGTGCGGGTCTCGCGCTGTGCGAGGTCGATCAGGATATCGGCAACTTCGGTCGGCTCCTCGGTCAGATTGACGCCACCGATGGCATCAGCCTTGTTCTCGGCCTCGGCAAGGCGTTCGGCTTCGGCGTCGGACGCGCGGTCGGAGAGCGTATAGATCGTTGCCCCCTGCGCATCACCCTCGCGACGTGGCAAGGCATCTGCGTGGATCGATACGAACAGGGCCGCCGATTGATTGCGCGCGATCCGGACCCGCTCGTCGAGCGGGACGAAGGTGTCGTCATTGCGGGTCATGACGATGCGGTATTTGCCTGACTTCTCGATGCGATCGCGTAACGCCAGCGCAAAATCCAGCACCAGGTTTTTTTCCATGATCTCGCTGCCCGACTGCGTGCCATTATCCGGGCCGCCATGGCCGGGATCGATGACAATCACCGGACGCAAATCGCCCGGCGCAGCCGGGCCTGGCGCGCTCTCGACCTTGGCCACCACGGGGGTCGCGGGTTCCTTGGCAGCGCCGATCGCGGGTCGAAGTTCGGGCCGGCTTTCAGTCGCAAGCGACTGAACGAAGCTCGCGCGATCCGTCTCTTCCAGTTCGAGCACCAGCCGCGGCGGCTGGCCATTGGCTGCTTCCAGCACCGAGGCGTTGGCGATCCTGGCCGGACCGGTCAGATCAAACACGATGCGCGAGCCGCCTGGCATCACCAGGCCATAGCGGAATGCCCTGATAAGTCCTCGTCCGGCGGTCCCGATCCCGGGCGGAAGGCGAAAACTCACCTGAGGAAAGTCGACGACTACGCGGTAAGGATCGGCCAAGGGAAAGGCATGAAACGAAATCGGCTGGTCGAGGTCGAGGATGAAGCGGGTCTGCTTGCCGTCGCCAGCCAGGCGAGCGTCCGAGGCAACCGGCAAATTCGACGTAGCGGCAGGCTGGCCTTCACCCGCCCCACCCAGGGCGAAACGCGAGTAAAAAAATGCTGCCGCGCACAACAGCGCACAACCCAGCAAAACATGATGATTTGCGCGGCTCGCCAACGAATCCCGCCTCCGAGCGGCCCTTTTACCCGAAGAGGACCGCAGGGTTAACGGCAGCTTAAGACTTATACCGCGAATAAGGCCAAGTGTGGCCGCCCCGCGACGCCTCACTTGCACGGGGCGGTCAATCCACGTATGTAAAACATGCTGACGGCTAAAATCCCGGTTGTGTCGTGTTCAGCCTCCCGGTGCAGCGCAGGAAACTCTAAAGAGCTGAGATTCCAGCGTTTTTCCGGCCCTCCGCAGCCAGCGCAGCGCGCGGCTGACAAGGAGCGGCGGTTTCGAGCCCGGGCGGCGTCCGGTCCCAGGTCACCATCTTGTTCCAGGGACGGCTCTAGATTCGGCTTAACCGATTATCGGGCCGCAGGGCACCGATATGCGATGTCCGGCGGGCGCCTTGGCGCCGTGCCGGGTCTTCAGCGACAGACAAGGCGGCTCTTGCCGCCAACGTGTTCAGACGGGCCGACGCTTGATGCGCCAGACTGTGTTGTCGACCATGATTCCGGGAAAAACTGCGCCGACGCGGAGCCATTGCTCTGCGCGTCGTTTTGCATCCCCGGGATCCCGTTCGGCGAGGCGCGCCCTTTCGCGTTTTGGCCTTCCCCTCACCCCCGAATCAGGTGAACCGTCGCGTCACCCGGCCGCGCGAAACGCGCGCACCGTCAGACGCGCCCGCCGCCTCCAAGAGTTACAAAATGCCCAACAAAATGCTTATCGATGCCACCCACCCGGAGGAGACCCGGGTCGTCGTGGTCCGCGGCAATCGCGTCGAAGAGTTTGATTTCGAGACCGCTCAACGCAAACAACTTCGCGGCAACATCTACCTCGCCAAGGTCACGCGCGTTGAGCCGTCGCTTCAGGCTGCCTTTATCGAATACGGCGGCAACCGCCACGGCTTTCTTGCCTTCAGCGAAATTCATCCGGACTATTATCAGATCCCGGTCGCCGATCGTCAGGCGCTGATCGAAGCCGACGAGCGCGCTCATCGCGAGGCCGAGGAAGAAAATGAAAATCGCTCCAGTCGGCGCCGTTCGCGCCACCGCAGCTCGCGCCGGCGCGGCAATGGCGAGCGCATCCAAAGTGAGATCATCGAGAACGCCGGCCTCGAGACGCAAGTCGCAGGCGAGCCGGAAGACGCCTACGAGCAGGCGGTCCACGGCTTCGAACGCGAACACGCACCGCAAGGCGATGCCGAACCGCACCACGCCGAGGCAGACCATCACGACGACCTCGGCCATCACGAGTCATTGCACGAGCATGATCATGATGAGCACGATCATCATGACGAACACGCGCATGCAGACGATGAACGCGGCGAAGTTCATGCAAGCGACACGGCACAGCCTGTGGTCGAATCCGAAACCCCTGCCGCGGGGATACAGGCTACCGCCACGGAGACTTCCGCAAGCGCTGCAACGTATGACGAGCATGCGCACGACGAGGTTGGCCACACCGAAGAAGTTGGCACGCACGATCTGGCGCATGGCGGGGATGCGTCCCCTTCCGAAACCGAGCATGCCGAGCATTCTGCCGAACATCCCGCTTCGTCGGTCGAAGTGCCTGCTACCGTCCTGGAAGCGGACGAAAGCCGCGACGATGACGAGGAAGGCGACGAGGCCGAGGAGGAAGTCGTCGAATCCGTCGGTGGCGATGACGTGCTGGAAGAAGTGCCGGAGCGCCCGTTCCGCCCGCGCCGTCAGTACAAGATCCAGGAGGTCATCAAGCGGCGCCAGGTGATGCTGGTGCAGGTCGTCAAGGAAGAACGCGGCAACAAGGGTGCGGCGCTCACGACCTATCTGTCGCTTGCCGGTCGCTATGCGGTGTTGATGCCAAACACCGCGCGCGGCGGCGGCATCAGCCGCAAGATCACTTCGGCGCAGGATCGCTCGCGACTGAAGGAAGTCGTGCAGGATCTGGACGTTCCGGAAGGAATGGGCATCATTTTGCGCACCGCCGGCGCTTCCCGCACCAAGCCGGAGATCAAGCGCGACTTCGAGTATCTCATTCGCATGTGGGAGACCGTACGCGACATGACCCTGAAGTCGCAGGCGCCGACTCTGGTCTACGAAGAAGGCTCGCTGATCAAGCGATCCCTGCGCGACCTCTACAACAAGGAGATCGACGAAATCATGGTCGCGGGCGAGGCCGGCTACCATGAAGCGCGCGACTTCATGAAAATGCTGATGCCTTCGAACGTGCGCGCGGTCAAACAGTATCGCGACGGCCAGCCATTGTTCTCTCGTATGGGCGTCGAGAGCCAGCTCGATGCGATGTTTTCTCCAACTGTGCAGCTGCGTTCCGGCGGCTACGTCGTCATCAACCAGACCGAGGCGCTGGTTTCGATCGACGTCAACTCCGGCCGGTCGACCCGCGAACACCATATCGAGGATACCGCGCTCAAGACCAATCTGGAGGCCGCCGAGGAAGTCGCAAGGCAGCTTAGACTGCGCGACCTGGCCGGCCTCATCGTCATCGACTTCATCGACATGGACGAAAAGCGCAATAACCGCGCGGTGGAACGCAAGCTCAGCGATTGCCTCAGGCAGGATCGTGCCCGCATCCAGGTCGGACGCATCTCGCATTTCGGTCTGCTCGAAATGTCGCGCCAGCGCATCCGCGCCAGCGTGCTGGAGAGCTCGACCGAGCCATGCCCGCAATGCGGCGGCACCGGCCATGTCCGCTCGGTGTCATCGGTGGCGCTGCAGCTCCTGCGCGGGCTGGAGGAGATCTTGATGAAGGGCGCGACCCACAATCTCGTGGTACGCACCCGCACCGACGTTGCGCTTTACGTACTCAATCACAAGCGCGGCCATCTACGCGATCTCGAAAACAGCTTCAAGGTAAGCCTTGCCGTGATCGCCGACCCGACCGTGAGCGGCCAGCAATCATATGTCATCGATCGCGGCGAACAGGTGCATACGCTGGAGGCCGCCAGGGCACTTTTGGCAGCGCAAGCGGCGGCCCATCCGTCGCAACCGGAGGAGACTTCCGACGAGGACGAAGCATTCGATATCGAACTCGAATCCGAAGTGGAAACCGAGGAGACCGAAGGACTGACCGACGATTCGAGCGAAGCAGCGGGCGCCGAAGGAGGCGCCGAGAGCCCAAGGCGCAGGCGGCGGCGACGACGGCGTGGCCGCGGCGGCGAGTCGCGCGACGGCGGCTTCGCGCGCGAAGACGGCGGTTTTGCGCAGGCAGCACCTCTCCCGGCTGAAATCACCGCCGCCGACGAAGGCGAAACCGACGACGATGAATCGGAAGAACAGCCAGGTCCCGCGCGTTCCGATCAACCGCAAGGCGGCGAGCGGCGGCCCCGGCGTCGCGGACGTCGAGGCGGACGCCGCCGGCGCGGCGGCCCCGAGGATGGGCTTGCCGGATCAATTGCCGATGAACTCGGACCGACGGCCGCGCTGGAGGCGACGAGCGCGGTTGCCGATTTCGACGGATATTCCTCGCAAGCTGCACAGCCGGCCGTGCATCCCGAAACGAACGCTTCGCTGCCGGAGCCGCCGGCCTTCAACAGGCCTTCGCAGGAAGAAGCGATGCGCCCGGTGGCCGAGGCCGAGCCCCACCATGAAGCCGAGAAGGCGGCGGCGCGGCGGCGCTCGACCGTGCGCGAGAAGGTGAGCTTCCTCGCTCCGGACGCTGCTCCGCCGGCGAACTCCGGCCAGGCAGAGCCGGCGCCCGCTCCTGCCCCGGAACAAGCCCGGCAGGGCGCGGCTGAAACAACGACCGATACCCAGCCTCGCCGCGCCGGATGGTGGTCGCGGCGCTTCGGCGGCGGCCAATAGCGCGCGCGGACGAAGGATCAAAGAAAAAACCGCCCGGCAAAAACCGGGCGGTTTCTTGTCCGCCCTATCCCGTCGTCACCGCCGTCTCCACGTCGGTCGGATCGATCTGTTTGTCGAGGTTGGAGAGCAGGCGCTCGCGATCGAGTTCGCCCTCCCACCACGACACCACGACGCACGCCACGCCGTTGCCGCACAGGTTGGTCAGCGCGCGGCATTCGCTCATGAACTTGTCGATGCCAAGCACGACCGCCATGCCGGGGACCAGGCGCGCATCGACCACGGCCAGCGTCGCTGCCAGTGTGATGAAGCCGGCGCCCGTAATTCCGGAAGCTCCCTTCGAGGTCAGCATCGCAACCAGCAAGATCGTGATCTGCTGTCCGAGCGTGAGGTCGAAGCCGAGCGCCTGCGCGATGAAAAGGGTCGCGAGCGTCATGTAGATGTTGGTGCCGTCGAGATTGAAGGAATATCCGGTCGGCACGACAAGACCCACCACCGACTTGGAGCAGCCGAGCCGTTCGAGTTTCTCCATCAGCGAGGGAAGTGCGCTTTCGGAAGACGACGTGCCGAGCACGATCAGCAGCTCGTCCTTGATGTAGGCGAGGAACTTGAAGATCGAGAAGCCGACGATTCGCGCGATGATGCCAAGCACCACCGCCACGAAGAGTATCGCCGTCATATAAAAGGTCGCGATGAGGCCAAGGAGATTGAGGATGGTGCCGGTGCCGAATTTGCCGATGGTATAGGCCATGGCGCCAAAGGCGCCGATCGGCGCGGCGCGCATGATGATGGCGATCACGCCGAAAACCCCGTGCGCCGCATCGTCGATAAAGGCACGCAAGGTATGGCCACGCTCGCCAAGACCCATCAGCGAAAATCCGAACAGGATCGAGAACAACAGAACCTGCAGGATCTCGCCGGTCGCGAAGGCGCCGACCACGGTGTCGGGGATGATGTGCAGGAAGAAATCTACTGTTTTCTGCGCCTGCGCCTGCTTGGCGAAGGTTTCCACAGCTTGCGCATTCGCCGCGGCGCCGCCGAAGCCCGCGCCCGGACGAACCAGATTGCCGACGAGGAGGCCGATGATGAGCGCAAAGGTCGAGACGACCTCGAAATAGACCAGCGCCTTGACGCCGATGCGGCCGACCTTCTTGGCATCCTGGATGTGGGCGATGCCCGAAACGACCGTGCAGAAGATGATCGGCGCGATCACCATCTTGATCAGCTTGATGAAGCCCTCACCAAGCGCCTTGATCCAGTCGTTGGTCGCCACATCCGGCCACAGCCAGCCTACGATGACGCCCAGCACGATGGCGATGAGAACCTGAATGTAGAGTACCTTGTACCAGGGCTTCGCTGCGCGGGCCGGTGCCGCAGTTGCGATCGTTGCCGCCATGAAATTCCTCCCCAACGAGCTTGGCGATCTGCGCTCGGCGATGTGGTCCGCCGCTGCTGCAAGACGGTCGTGCCGCGCAACCCAGCCAAATCATTCAGGCCCGCGGAGTCAATGGTATGGCCTATTTTCCGGCAAACAATCGAGCCTCGATCGAACCAGCGATGATCTCAGCCAAGCCAGCGCGCGATACGCTCGACCGCTTCGCGCATTTCTTCGGCCGATCTCGCATAGGAAAAGCGTAGGAAGCGGCGGCCGCAAATCGGATCGAAATCGACGCCCGGGGTCGCGGCAACGCGAGCCTTCTCCAGCATTTCGCCGGCAAATTTGAAACTGTCGGAGGTGAAATCGGATACGTCGGCGTAGAGATAGAACGCACCATCCACGGGCAGGAATTTGGTGAGGCCGGCGCGAGGCAGGCCTTCGACCAGAATGCGCCGGTTCTCCAGATATCCGCGCTTCACCGCCTCCATCTCTTCACGACCGTCAAAGGCGGCTTCCGCCGCAATCTGCGACAACGTCGGCACCGAGATGGCAAGGTTCTGCTGCAGCCGCTCGATCGGGCGCACCATTGGCTCGGGCACCACCATCCAGCCGACACGCCAGCCGGTCATGCAGAAATATTTCGAGAACGAATTGATGACGAGCGCGTGGGGAGAAAGCTCGGCTGCGGTCACCGCCGGGAATGCGTAGTCGAGGCCGTGATAGATTTCGTCGGAGATGAAGCGGATACCGGCGCTTTCGGCGGCCGATAATAGGCTGGTCAGCGCCTCGCGGGACATCATCGTGCCCGTCGGATTGGCCGGGCTTCCGACCAGCACGCCCTTGAGCGGCGTCTTGCGATGAGCGGCGAGCAAGGCTTCGCCGGTCAGCGCATGCCGGTTTTCGTCCGATGTTTCGATCAACACCGGCCCGCAGCCGAGTGCGGTGAGAATATGCCGATAAGGCGGATATCCGGGTACCGTGACCGCGACCCGATCGCCGGGTTCGAACATGGCAAGGAAGCTCAGGATGAAGGCGCCCGAGGAACCCGTGGTGATGACGATTCGCTCGGGATCAACCGAAAAGCCGTACGCGTCGCGGTAGTGGCGGGAAACACGTTCACGCAGCGACGGGATTCCGAGCGCCGAGGTGTAGTCGATTCGCATCCCGTCGAGCGCGGCGTGCGCGGCCGATATGGCGGTTTTCGGCGCCGGGGCCGCGGGTTGTCCCACTTCCATGTGGATGACGTGACCGCCCGCCGCTTCGATCCGCGCAGCCGCGGCCATAACGTCCATCACCATGAACGGCGGAACGTCGCTTCGCCCGGAGGCCCTCAACAGGCCTTTTGTTCGTTCCCTCAGTGTCGCCTCAAGCATGCATATCTGCTATTTTGCCCGATGTGGCGGTAGCGAACGTCAAATTCACTCCACCGGTGCCCCAGACTAGCCTCATTCCGCGGTTTGTTAGGGCATATCTCGTGTCATAACAATCGCTAAAGACGGTTCGATGCTGCTCCGACTGGCCCTGCGACGGAAAACGAGGAAATTCACCGCCATCGCTACCGCGGTTGCGCTTATCGTGGCGCCGACCGCGGCGCTCGCCGAAGAGGAGAAGGGTCTCCCGATTCTCCGCGACACCGAGACCGAGCAATTGCTGCGCGACTATACGCGGCCGATTCTGCGCGCTGCGGGCCTCGAACGGCAGAACATACAGGTCGTCATTATCAATCAGAATGTGTTCAACGCCTTCGTCGCCGATGGCCGCCGCATCTTCGTCAACCATGGCGCATTGCTGCAGTCGGAAACCCCGAACCAGATCATCGGTGTGCTGGCGCACGAGACGGGCCACCTGGCCGGTGGGCACCTTGCCAGAATGCGCGAGCAGCTGGCACAGGCGCAGACACAATTGATCATCGCCATGCTGCTGGGCGTCGGCGCGATGGCGGCCGGCGCGCGAAGCAACACCCAATATGGCGGTGGCGGCTTGTCCAATGCCGGAGCGGCCGTGATCTCCGGGCCGCAGAATATGATCATGCGCTCGCTTCTCTCCTACCAGCGTCAGCAGGAAGAGAGCGCCGATCGCGCCGGCGTGAAGTATCTGACGGCGACCGGCCAATCCGCGAAAGGCATGTACGAGACCTTCAAGCGTTTCACCAACGAAAGCCTGTTTGCCGCGCACGGCGCCGACCCCTACTACCAGTCGCACCCGATGCCGGCCGAGCGCGTCGCGGCTCTCGAGGAAATCGCCCGCACGAGCCCGTACTGGGACAAGAAGGACGATCCGGCGCTGCAGTTGCGCCACGATATGATGCGGGCCAAAATCGCCGCCTTCCTTGAGCGGCAGGACACCGTCTATCGCCGCTATCCGCTGTCGGACACAAGCCTGCCTGCGCGCTATGCACACGCGATCGCGACCTACCTCCACGGCGACCTGCGCAATGCGCTCGGCCAGATCGACGTACTGATCCAGACCCAGCCCAACAATCCCTATTTCCATGAATTGCGCGGGCAGGCGCTGCTGGAAGGCGGCAGGCCGGCGGAAGCGATCGTGCCGTTGCGCAGGGCGGTGCAATTGTCCAACAACGCAGCCCTCATCGAGATGTTACTTGGACAGGCGCTCGTGGCGACCGATAACAAGGCCTACACCGACGAGGCGATCGGCATCCTGCGTAACGCGATCGCGCGTGAACCCGAAGCGCCGATCGGCTATATGCAGTTGGCCATGGCTTACGGCAAAAAGGGAGATTTGGCAGAGGCCGACCTCGCATCGGCGCAGGCCGCGTTCCTGCGCGGCGACAACAAGACCGCGCGCGACCTCGCCTCGCGCGCCAAGACCCGATTTGCCGTCGGCACGCCGGGATGGGTCAAGGCCGACGACATCGTTTCCGCCAAGCTCTCCGCAGGACAAAAGAAGGACAGCTCTCGATTCCAGTTCCGTGTCGGCCCCCAGGATCAAGCTGGCCGTCGAGGTCCTCAAGACAGCTCTGAGACAAACCAGTAGAAACCCGATTCAAAAGGAATCACCGATGCCCCCGCTCCGCCTGCTCGTTCCCGCTGTTGTTGCGCTGGCATTGTGCGCATCGCCAAACGCTGCCCCGGCACAGAGTTTTTCCGAAGGCCAGCGCGGGGAGATCGAGAGCATCATCAGGAGTTACCTGATCGCTCATCCCGAAGTGCTGGAAGATGCGATGGCCGAATTGAACAAGCGCCAGGCTGCCGCCGAGGCCGAGAAGCACCAGGCCAGCATTGCGCAGAATTCCGAGGCCATCTTCAATTCACCGCGCGGCGTCGTCCTCGGCAACAAGGACGGTGACGTCACCTTCGTGGAGTTCTTCGATTACAATTGCGGCTACTGCAAGCGCGCCATGGCCGACATGCTCGATCTCCTGAAGACCGATTCCAAGCTGAGGGTCGTGCTCAAGGAATTTCCGGTGTTGAGCCAGGGTTCCGTCGAAGCGGCACAGGTGGCGGTCGCCGTGCGCATGCAGGATCCGAGTGGCAAGAAGTATCTCGATTTCCACCAGAAGCTTCTCGGTGGTCGCGGGCAGGCTGACAAGGCTCGCGCGCTTGCCGCCGCCAAGGACGCCGGCCTCGATGTCGGCAGGATCGAAAAGGATCTTGCAAACCCCGAAGTGCGCGCCACGATCGAGGAGAATTTCAAGCTCGCCGAAGCGATGGGCATGAACGGTACGCCTAGCTACGTGATCGGCAAACAAGTGGTAATCGGCGCCGTCGGTCTCGAAGGCCTCAGGGAAAAAATCGGTGTCGCGCGCTGCGGCAAGGCGACGTGCTAGCAGCCGCTGAAACACCGACTTCTTGAATTTGCAAAATACGAAAGGCCGGCCACTTCGCCGGTCTTTTTGTTGGTTGTTTGGATTTTTTGCGGCACCGCGGTTCATCAAGAATTCAGGAAACATATTTGATGGAACCTGGGAAACCCTGGAACATCGTCGACCTCCTTTCGTTGTCGGGCGGGCAATGAAAACTCTTGAGGAGGCTCTAGATGTTGAATCGTTTTATGATCACTGCGGCTACGGCGGCACTGATCGCCGGAACCAGCTTCGCCTATGCGCAGCAGGGACCGAGCAAGGAAGGTCCGTCAGGCGGCGCCGGAACGCAGCAGAGCGCGCCCTCGCCGGGTGGCGCTGAGCACGGCATGAAGTCGTCCCAGGGCGGCGAGAAGATGCAGCCGCAGGGCGCCCAGAACCAGCGCGCTCAGGACATGAAGTCCGGCGCCAAGGAGGAACGCTCCGAGAAGTCGGCGCAGGAAACCAAGGGCTCGAAGAGCACGCAGACTGAGGAACGGTCCAAGAGCACCCAGAACGAGAAGGGCGCTGCGGGCAAGGACATGAAGGCCGAAGGCCGCGAAGGCAAGGACATGAAGGCTGAAGGTCGCGAAGGCCGCGACGGCATGAAGGCTGAAGGCCGCGAAGATCGTAGCGGCATGAAGGCCGAAGGCCGTGAAGGCCGCGACGGCATGAAGGCTGAAGGCCGTGATGGCAAGAATGCGGCGGAAGGCGGCCGGATGGAGAACCGCACCACGACCACCGGACAGGCCGGCGCTGGCGCACGGCTCACCACCGAGCAACGCACGCGAATCTCGACCGTGATCAGGGACCAGCACGTGGCCCCGGTCGGTAACGTGAATTTCGCGGTTTCGGTCGGTACCCGAGTTCCCCGCGAGATCGGCTTCCATCCGCTTCCGCAGGAAATCGTGACGATCTATCCGGATTGGCGCGGCTACGAGTTCTTCCTGGTTCGCGACGAGATCGTGGTGGTGGATCCGCGGACGCTTGAGATCGTGGCGGTACTTCCCGCCTGATTTCGACCGATACCGTGAATCCGGGGCGGGCCATCGGGCCCGCCCTTTTTTTCATGCTCGCTTATTTTTTGATGCAGGCCGCCTGGGGAACGCCGGCGCACCCCACCTTTAACCTTGGTTAACGAGCTATTTCCGCAGCTTCTGCACAGGTTTTTACCAGGCAGATGAGACGTTTGGGAGCCGGTCGGGCGGCCTTAAAGGCTTCCCCTGACGCTTGATGTTACCTATAACCCCGCGACCACCGCCACATTGCCGAGATCTGGATGGCCAAGCCCGCTGCCGAGACCATTTATGTGCTTAACGGACCCAACCTCAACCTGTTGGGGACTCGCGAGCCCGACACCTATGGCCATGCCACGCTCGCCGACGTCGAAAAATTGTGTGCGGAGACTTCGGCGAAGTTCGGCCTGAAGGCCGACTGCCGGCAGTCGAACCGCGAAGGCGAACTGATCGATTTCATCCACGAGGCCCACGCAAAAAATGCCGCTGGCATCATCATCAACGCCGGGGGCTACTCGCACACCTCCATCGCGCTGCACGATGCGCTGATGGCGGTGAAGATTCCGACCGTCGAAGTGCACATCAGCAATATCTACGCGCGTGAGAGTTTCCGTCATCACTCGTTCACCGCCAGGGCCGCCTTCGCCAGCCTTTGTGGTTTCGGTATCGACGGCTACCGGCTCGCGATCAACGGCCTTGCTGCCAGGATCGGCGTCAAGGCCAAGGCGTGACTCGTCCGCCCGTCACACCCGAGGAAAGCTCCGGATCAATCATGGCGCGCCAGCCTGACGACAAAGCAGCCGCAAAGTTCTCAACCAGCGACAGCGCGCTCATTCGCGAACTCGCATTGCTGCTCGACGAAACCAGTCTTACCGAGATCGAGATCGAGCGCGCGGGCCTTCGGGTGCGCGTCGCGCGCAACATCAGCATCGCCGCGTCCATACCCGCCTCCGTTCAAGCGCCCGCTACCGGACCCGCGCCGTCCGCCGGCGCATCGGCTGCCCCGTTCGATCTTGCCATGCATCCGGGCGTCGTCCCCTCGCCGATGGTCGGCACGGCCTATTGGGCTTCGGAGCCTGGCGCCAAGCCCTTCATCGAGGTCGGTGTCAAGGTTTCGGTCGGACAAACGCTGCTGATCATTGAAGCCATGAAGACGATGAACCAGATTCCATCGCCGCGCGCGGGCACGGTGACGCAAATTCTCGTCGAGGACGGACAGCCGGTCGAATTCGGCGAACCGCTGGTGATCATCGAGTAACGGCGCGAACGACCCATGAGAGAATTTTTCCGCTGCCGCCATTCGCAGTTCGCGGTGCCCTAAGGACGAGATGTTCGACAAGATCCTGATAGCCAACCGTGGCGAGATCGCACTGCGTGTCCTGCGCGCATGCAAGGAGCTTGGCATATCAACGGTCGCGGTACATTCTACCGCCGACGCCGACGCCATGCATGTGCGCCTTGCCGACGAGAGCGTTTGCGTCGGTCCGCCGCCGTCGAAGGACAGCTACCTTAACGTCCCCGCGCTGCTTGCGGCCTGCGAGATCACCGGCGCCGATGCGGTGCATCCCGGTTACGGCTTTCTGTCGGAGAACGCCCGTTTCGCCGAAATTCTCGCCGACCACAACCTGCATTTCATCGGCCCCAAGGCCGACCATATTCGTTTGATGGGCGACAAGATCGAGGCCAAGAAGACGGCGAAGCGGCTCGGGATTCCCGTGGTGCCGGGGTCCGACGGCGCGGTTGGCCCCAACGACGATGCGATGGCCATCGCGCAATCGATCGGCTTTCCGCTGCTGGTGAAGGCCGCATCCGGCGGCGGAGGCCGCGGCATGAAGGTCGCGCAAAGTCCCGAAGACCTGATGCTGGCGCTTTCGACGGCCGCCAACGAGGCCAAATCGGCCTTCGGCGATGCCTCGGTCTATCTTGAAAAATATCTGCAGAAGCCCCGCCACATCGAAATCCAGGTGCTCGGCGACGGCCGAGGCGGCGCGATCCATCTCGGCGAGCGCGATTGCTCGCTGCAGCGTCGTCACCAGAAAGTCTGGGAAGAAGGTCCCTCGCCGGCGCTCGACGCGGCGGCGCGCGCCAAAATCGGCTCCACCGTCGCCAGGGCGATGCAGGCGATGAAATATCTCGGCGTCGGAACGGTCGAGTTCCTCTACGAGGACGGCGAATTCTATTTCATCGAGATGAATACCCGCATCCAGGTGGAGCATCCCGTCACCGAGATGATCACGGGCATCGACCTCGTCCTGGAGCAGATCCGCATCGCTGCCGGCGCCGATCTGCCGATGACCCAGGACGAGGTCACCATCAGTGGTCACGCCATCGAATGCCGCGTCAACGCCGAAAACCCGGTGACCTTTCGCCCCTCCCCCGGCAAGATTTTGCAATACCATCCGCCCGGAGGCTTGGGCGTGCGCATCGATTCGGCGGTCTACCAGGGCTACGTGATCCCGCCTTATTACGATTCGCTCGTGGGCAAGCTCATCGTGCAGGGCAAGACCCGCGTCGAATGCCTGATGCGCCTTCGCCGGGCGCTCGACGAAATGGTGGTGGACGGTATCGAAACCACCCTGCCCCTGTTCAGGGCGCTGGTCCGCGAGGCCGACATCATCGACGGCGACTACCACATCCATTGGCTGGAGCAATATCTGGCCGGCCAGCCGCAGACTTGAGTGGCCGCAGCTTAAAAAAAGCCGCAGTTGCGGGAACCATTCGCCGCAATGAGCGTTTGTAGCCGCTGGACTTTTTGGTCCGGGGCACCGTTACATCAGCGAGGCAAATGGGAACACCTGAAGCGCGGCAGTGGCGCGCAATCGGACAAAGCCTGCTGTTTGCGGCGGGATTTCTGGTGCTGGTCGCCATCAGCGCCACCTCGGTGATCCTCGTCGATCAGGCGCGCGAGGACAACGCCTGGGTCGTCCACACGCTCGAAGTCGAGAATCAGATTTCGACCTTGCTGCTGCGGATCCGCACCGCCGAAAGCGCCGTGCGAGGATATGTTCTGACTGGCGAGCAACGCTTTCTCACCGAGCACGAAGCGGCAACCACGGGCATCGCTCCCGATATCGACACGCTGAGCAGACTTGCGGGCGACAACACGATTCAGTTCGAGAACAGCCAGAGGCTTCGCGCACCGGTCCAGGCCCGGCTCGACGAGTTCGCCGCGATCGTCGATCTGGTCAGGCGCAACGACGCCGACGGTGCCATCGCGATCCTGCGTCAGGCGAACTCGACCGATGCGGTTCGGCAGATCAACCACATAGCGAGCGCGATGCGGACGGAAGAGAACCGCCTGTTTTCGGTTCGAACCGCAACGGCGGAACGCACGCAGCGGCTTGCTTCCATCCTCACCGTCGCAGGCTCAGCGCTCGTGATCGTGCTGGCCGGCATTTCGATCTTTCTTGTGCGGCGCTCGGCGCGCGCGCGCGATCAGGCCGAAATGCTGTTGCGCGACGCCAACCTCAACCTCGAAACCACCGTCGAGGAGCGCACCGCCGATCTTCGCGAGGTCAACGACGAAATCCAGCGCTTCGCCTATATCGTCAGTCACGATCTTCGCTCGCCGCTCGTCAACATCATGGGCTTCACCAGCGAGCTCGAAGAACTGCGCTGCGAGATATTCAAGCGCATCGCTGCGCTCGGCCGCGCCGACGCATCGGTGCAGCCCCCGCCGGTCGATGGCGAGGCCGCCGCGCTTGCGCTTGCGGGCGAGGACAGGCGGCTCTCGCAGGATTTTTCCGAGGCGCTGGAGTTCATCAAATCCTCGATTGACAAGATGGATCGCCTGATCTCCGCCATCCTCAATCTGACCCGGGAGGGCCGGCGCGAATTCGACCCGGTGCGGATCGATACGCGAGAACTGATCGAAGCCGTGGTGGCGACGCTGGCGCATCAGGCTGCGGAAGCGCAGGCGCAGATTCGCATCGAGCCGCTTCCCGAAATCACCAGCGATCGTCTCGCGCTGGAACAGATCTTTTCCAACCTGATCGATAACGCACTCAAATACCTCAGGCCCGACGTCCCGGGCGACATCGCGATCCGCGGCAGGACCAAGCTCAATTTCGCGATTTTCGAGGTCTCCGACAACGGCCGCGGCATCGATCCGAAGGACCATCAGCGTATTTTTGACCTATTTCGGCGCGCTGGTACGCAGGACAAGCCGGGACAGGGGATCGGTCTTGCCCATGTACGCGCCCTCGTTCGGCGGCTGGGTGGCAGCATGTCCGTATCATCCGAACTTGATAAGGGGAGCACGTTCACGATAACGCTGCCGATCCGCTGGTTGGCAGCCAACCGGAACAGGGATTCATGAGTACGCCAGTTACCATCATCATGATCGAAGACGACGAGGGACATGCCCGTCTGATCGAGCGAAACATCCGTCGTTCCGGCGTCAACAACGCGATTCTACCGTTCACCAACGGTACAGATGCCCTGCGTTACCTGTTTGGCGGCGACGGTTCCGGGCTCGCACACAAGGGAGAGGCGTTGCTGGTATTGCTCGATCTCAACCTGCCGGACATGACCGGCATCGAAATCCTGCGCCGGGTCAAGGAGAGCAGGCACCTCAAAGCGACGCCGGTCGTGGTACTGACCACCACCGACGACTCGGTGGAAATCAAGCGCTGCTACGAGCTCGGCTGCAATGTCTACGTTACCAAGCCCGTCAATTACGAGAGTTTTGCCAACGCCATTCGCCAGCTCGGACTGTTCTTCTCGGTCATCCAGGTTCCCCCTGCCGCGATATGAGTTTCGAAAACCCCACACTCCTTTATATCGACGATGACGAGGCGCTCGCCCGCCTCGTTCATCGCGGCTTGACGCGGCACGGATTCAGCGTTCTTCACGCCGCGAGCGGTGAGGAAGGGCTCGACCGCATCGCACGCGGCGGCATCGACGTCGTCGCGCTCGATCAATACATGCCCGGTCTGGATGGGCTCGAGACGCTCAAGCGCATCATGTCCATCCCGAATGCCCCGCCCGTGGTGTTCGTCACCGCCGCGCAGGATTCCAGCATCGCGGTCACCGCGTTGAAAGCCGGCGCCGCCGATTACCTGGTAAAGGACGTCAAGGGCGACTTCATTCCCCTGCTCCAGGTCGCCGTCGATGGTGCGCTCCGCCAGGCACGGTTGCAGAAGGCGCGCGACGAAGCCGAGGCCGAAGTGCACGCCTCGCGCGACCGCTTTGCCGCGCTCGCGGCCGAGCGCGAACTCTTGTTGCGCGAGGTCAACCATCGTGTCGGCAACAGTCTGCAGATCATCACGTCGCTGTTGCATCTGCAGGCCAATTCGACCGCGCAGGATGACGTCAAGGCCGCGCTGACCAACGCGGCGGGGCGGGTGGCGGCCGTGGCGCAAATTCATCGCAGGCTTTACACCTCGCACGATCTGAACAGCGTGCTCTTGAATCAGTATCTCGACGCCATGCTGGAAGACTTGCGGAGATCGGCCGAGGGCAACAGAATGTCGCGGCTGACGCTGAAGGCCGAGCCGATCGAAATCGATCCGGACCGCGCGGTTGCAATCGGCATCATCGTCAACGAGCTCGTGATGAATGCGGTGAAATACGCCTACCCCGACGGCGCCGGTCCCATCCACGTCGATCTTGCCGCGCAGGGCGATGATCTCCTGCTGTCGATCACCGACAATGGCGTCGGTCTCAACGCCAGGACCGATCCGCGTTCCACCGGCATGGGACAGCGCATCGTCAGTGCCATGGCCGCAAAACTCGAGGCAACCGTCGAGCGCGACGACGCTCATGCCGGCACCCGGATCCTGCTTCGGTTTCCACGCCTCAACGAGCCGGCTGCGGTTCAAGTCGGCTGCGCCGCGGCCAGCTAGTACGGCGAATTTGAAGTTCCTATCGGTATCGCGGCAAGTTCCTATCGGTATCGCGGCAAGTTCGTGATAGGAGCTTCAAATTCAAGGCCGCTACTCAACAACAAGTTGCCAGAGCTCCTTTGATTCCGAAGTTCGCATCAGAGGTCGCCGCGATAGCTTGCGAACTTCGGAATCGGAGCTCTAGAGCAATCCGGCCCTCATCCTGCTATCCTGTCAGGCCATGACGTCCCGCGACTCCGCCAGTTCCGAGATCACGCCCGAAGTGCTGCTGCGCGCCTACGCCTGCGGCATCTTCCCGATGGCCGAGAGCGCAGACGATCCGACCCTGTTCTGGGTCGAACCCGAGATGCGCGGCGTGATCCCGCTGGACGGCTTTCGTGTAGCCTCGCGCCTTGCCCGCACGGTGCGTTCCGACGTCTTCACCGCGACCGTCGACAAGGCGTTCAAGGCCGTCATTGCCGGCTGCGCGGCGCCGCAGCCGGGCCGCCAGGACACCTGGATCAACAAGCGCATCCGCAATCTCTATGCCGGCCTGCACGAGATGGGACACGCCCATAGTGTCGAGGTGTGGAGCGATGACGACCTTGTCGGCGGACTCTATGGCGTCAGCCTGGGCCGGGCTTTTTTCGGCGAGAGCATGTTTCACCGCGTCCGCGACGCCTCGAAAGTGGCGCTGGTCCATCTCGTTGCGCGCCTGATCGCGGGCGGGTTCGAACTGCTCGACACGCAATATGTGACGGCGCACCTTCGCAGTTTCGGCGCGATCGAGATTCCGAGACGCCGTTATACCGCCCTGCTCGACAAGGCAATCCGGGGCGAAGCCGATTTCGCCAAAATGCCGCTTGAGTCGCCGATCAGCGGCGCCGAGGCGCTGCAGATCATTGCCGGCCGCGGATTGTAGCCGCTTGCTACTGCCTGAAGATGCCGAACAGGCCGCCTGGCTGCTGCGGCGGTTGCGGCTGAGGCTGAGGCTGAGGCGGCTGCTGCTGGAGCTGCGGTTGCGGCGGCGGCAGGGGACGCTGGGCCTGCTTCGCCGGCGGCGGGCCTTTTTTCGCCGGTTGCGGCGGCGCCGGTTTTGACAGGTCGGGCTGGGTGCTGACGATCGTGGTGTCCGGAACTTTGCAGTCGGTGAGCCAGATATCGTAGATCGGATGTTCCACCCCGTGCAGGCCGGGGCTTGCAGCGAACATCCAGCCGGAAAAAATCCGCTTCACCTCGCCCTGAAGCGTGATCTCATCGACCTCGACAAACGCGTCGGTATTGGCGGCCTCCGTCGCCGGGCGCGTGTAGCAGGCATCCGTCTTTACGCGGAGCGCGCCGAACTGAACGGTCTCGCCGATGTCCTCGTCGAAATTGATGATGCGGCCGGTGATCTTGTCGAGCCCGGAAAAGCTCGCCTTCTTGTTGACGATCTTCTGGGCCGGCGGCTCGCTTACAACCTCGTCGCCGGGCTGCAAGGTCGCAGGCGTCTGCGGCACACCCTTCTGCTGCCGCTGCGGGCCCGACGGCAAAGCATTGGCACCGGGAGGCGCGGCGGCGACGCCCTGATTGGGCTGCGGAGGCGCGACCGCGACGCCGGGTTGGGTGTTTTGCGGAATCACCGTGGTGCCCGGCGGCGGGGCAAGCGGCTGCGACTGCACGCTCCCCGGCGGCGGCACGCCCTGCCCCGGCAGCGGACGATTGGGAGTCGGCAACAGGCGGCCCCGAGGCAGTTCGGGCACTTCCTCTTCGTCGTCAGGCAAGTTTTGAGGTTGAGCGCCGCGCGGCACGTTGCCGGGTGGCCGCGGCTGATCGGAAAAGATGTTGCCGATCTGCGCGTGCGCGGGTGGCGCAAGCGAGATCGTGGCGGCGGCCAAAAAGACCGCAAAACCCGTTAGTGCAATGGCTCGAAACATCTCGCGGTTTTTAAGGCCGAATCGGACTTGCGACATTCTACAGGCTTATCGCCGCTCGCAGGCGTTCCGGTTAACACGTTGAATACGGCGGGGAAAGGGCGGTCGATGGCTCCTTCCGCCGATATATTGCCCTGCTCACCGAGGTGACGGGCGCACCGGTTCTGCTTTCCAGGGGGCGCCCGGAATGGAATAGTCGGTCCCAACCAGGGTTCGCCAGCTGACTGAGGGCAGCGAACATCGGCGAAAAAAGGAAAAAAACAGAGGAACGCCTCCATGTCCGATCGCATCCGCCTCGACGGCAGGGTTGCCGTTGTCACCGGCGCCGCCGGTGTGATCGGCAGCGCGACCATGCGGCTGTTGGCCGCGCGCGGGGCGCGCATCGTCGCGGTAGACCGCCTGCAACGGGATATCGAAGTCGCCATCCTTGATTTGCCGCCATCGGCACAAGGCCTCGCGGTGGCGGCCGATGTGACAAGCGAAGACGACGTTGCAGCCTATGTGCGCGCGGCGGTCGACAAGTTCGGCACCATCGACGTGTTCTACAACAATGCGGGCGTTGAGGGGGAAATCAGGCCGATCACGAAATATTCGCTTCAAGCATTCCGGAAAGTCATCGACGTCAACGTGGTCGGGGTTTTTCTCGGCCTCAAACACGTTCTTCCGGTGATGCTCAAGCAGAACCGGGGCAGCATCATCAACACAGCCTCGATTGCTGGCCTGATCGGATCGCCGGAGATTGCGGCCTACACCGCCAGCAAACATGCCGTGATCGGTTTAACCAAAAGCGCCGCCGTGGAGTGCAGTGGAACCGCCGTGCGCGTGAATTGTGTCTGCCCCGGATTGATCGAGAGCCGCATGTTGAGCGCCATCCTCGAGGGCCGCAATCCGGGAAAGGCGCCGGTTGCTTCCGAAAAGATACTGGAGCGGATTCCGGCGCGCCGGCTCGGACAAGCCTCGGAAGTTGCCTCCATCGTGGCATTTCTCGCTTCCGACGAGGCGACCTATGTTTCCGGCTCGTCTTACACCATCGACGGTGGGCGTGTTGCGAGCTGACCGTGCAAGACTGAGAACCTCGACCAGACCGGGAGCGAGGAGAACGTACCAAACAAAGGCTCACGCATCATGCCTGTGACACTCGATCCCGACGCCGCTTTCGTCTTCAAGGCCTTTCAGGAAGCAGGCCGTCCTGCGTACGAGACGCTCTCGCCCGAAGAGGCGCGCGAGTATTATCGGGAGGCCCGCTTCGTCTGTAGTCCCGAACCGCCTGAACTGAAATCGGTCGTACCGCTCGCGGTCCCTGCCCCTCACGGGTTGATTCCGGGGCGCATCTACACGCCAAACAAGCTGAGACAGGCCGATGGCGTTGCGCCATGCCTGGTGTTCTTCCACGGCGGCGGTTGGGTGATCGGCGATCTCGATACCCACGACGTCGTTTGCCGGAAGCTCGCCGATGAAGGCCAGCTCATCGTCATCTCCATCGACTATCGTCGCGCACCCGAACACAAATTCCCCGCGGCCGTCGATGACGCCATCGCCGCGACGGCCTGGATTGCAGCTCACGCCAAGGAGCTCGGCATCGACGCCACCCGGCTTCTGGTCGGGGGCGACAGCGCAGGCGGCAACCTCGCAACCGTGGCTGCGATTGCCGCGCGCGACGGCAACGGGCCTGCGATCTCAGGACAGGTACTGATCTATCCGGCGACCGATTTTACCATGGCGCATCCCTCGCACAGCGAACCGGAAACCAGCATCCTGCTCACGCATTCCGTCATCAGATGGTTTCGCGATCACTATCTTGATGGCACAGCCGACATTCACGATTGGCGCGCATCACCTGCCCTTGCCAAGACGCTGGTCGGCCTGCCGCCGGCCTATGTGCTCACCGCAGGCGCCGATCCCCTGCGCGACGAAGGCGACGACTATGCAAGGCGGCTCACGCAAGCCGGCGTTGCTGTGACGCACCGGACATTCCCCGGCCAATTCCATGGCTTTTTCACCATGGGAAAGCTGCTGCAGCAAGCCAATATTGCAGCGAGCGAAATCGGAGCGTGGCTGAGGGCCTTGAACTAGTTCCCCGACGGACGGAGCGACGGGTCGATGCCGCCCGCTTGCGAAGGATCCCTTCCGCTAAACCGAAGCCGTTGGTGTCCCGGTTGTACGGAACCACCGGGGCAACACCGGACCGATCACTTGATTATAGGCAATGTAGGCCCGGCCGGTCGCGTTGATCTCTGCCGGCATCATGCACGCCGGACCGACGATAATGTTCGGCTGGCTTTGCGGGAGTTTGAGGCCGCCTGAGGATTGACCGCCCTTCACGAATTTCGCGATCACCTACTTCGTAGGGGATGATGGGTCATCGTGTGCGGCAAAAAATCGGCCGCCAATCCCGGAAGCCTGATGCCGCGCGTCTGTCAGGAGAGGCCGGAGGGCGTTCTCGCCCGCCTCAGTCAGGTCGTCCGCACCCTCGATGCCTTTGCGGTTTTCGCCCGCTTTGCCGCGCGGTGATCGTCGCGCGCAGCCAGGTGCTTGTGCTTCTTCCCGTTCGATCCCGCGTGATGAGCTTTCGCTGCACCGTGGTGAGACGCGTATTCCTTGCCGTCGATCGGTGCCACATGCATTGGATCTCTGTCGGTGTACGGTCGCCCGATTCCAAGCTCCTTCCCGTGCGCATCGACCCATTTCCAGAGGTTTTCGCTGGCGACATATCGCTGATCGCGCGTCTCGCCCTTGACGCTCACGATATCAGCCGCAAGCCCGTGGCCATAGCCGCCGCGGGAGCTGCCGCCGTGGTACGACCTGTCACTCGCCGCCTTCAGGCCGCTTGCGATCGATTGACGGTAATCATCGCGGAACGCGCTGGTGATGCCCGGCGACAGTCCGGCTTGCTCGGCTGCGTGGAGCGTATGAAAGAGTTTTAGCTTGAAGCTGCGATCCATGCCTCCGATCACGTAGTCCATCATCGACATGCCGGCCCTGTCTGCCGCCTTCGGATCCTTCCAGGCAAAATCCTCATCCACGAGCCTGGTGAAGGTTCTTGTGACAGTCACCATCTTGCCCTTTCGCTTGACGGTCACCTTCCTTTGCTCTTCCACCTTGATGCTGTCTTCCTTGGGCGTCCGCTGGTAGAGCGCCCACAGATAGCGGTCGATGCAGACATCCACGGCCAGGCACTCGTCGAAAATTTCGATCGGGCTCACAGCCTTCGAGTTCGCAGCCTTCCTTCCGTTGTCAGGCACCGGATCAGGCGTGCTCGCTGTCGCTACCTGCACGGTCGGTGTTTGCACCGGCGGCGTCTGCGGTAAATCGGTGGACGCCGCCTGGTCCATCGATGCCGGCTCATCCGGGGATGTCGCCGTTTTGGTGGCGATCAAAACTTCGCTTGCCGCTGCCACATCAGAGCTGCCGACAGCGGCGTTGCCCACTGCGGTTGCCTGCGGCGGGTCCGTGGGCACGACGTCGGCGGAGAGCGATGGTGTCTGGTGGTCCCCAATCGGTGTTGCACCGGAGTTCTCGATACTGGCCGAACCGGAGCCGGCAAGGCTCGCGACCACCCAACCCGCGAGAACGACCGTCGGGCATAACGCTACCGCCACTGCCGTCAATCGCCGCCGGTTCATGATCCTAGCCTCCAAAGGCTCCATCCGAGCCGAGAGTTCCGATTCCGAAGTTCGCAAGCTGTCGCGGCGACCTCTGATGCGAACTTCGGAATCAAAGGAGCTCTAGCAACTTGTTAAGTTGAGTAGCGGCTTTGAATTTGAAGTTCCTGTTACGAACTTGCCGCGATACCGATAGGAACTTCAAATTCAGAGCCGCACCAGTTGCACAGCCAAGCATGCGATAACACTGATCTTTCGGCTCATAATGTGAGCGCGCAATGGCGGAAACTGCAAGCCGCCAATTTTTCCAAAACTGTTGCCTCCATGCAACGCGCCGGCCGCAAGCGACTAATCGTACGCCTTGCGGGTTGACGGCAGGTGAAGGTTTCGAGCGCGCCAACGCGGTGACGTCCGTCGTCGATGCGATGGCGATGAGTGCTTTTCACCTCGGCGGCGACTAGCTTGCCTCGCCGCTGCCCCGGATTGTTCTGCTATCATCGGGGTTTGAGTTCAACGTCGGTGCGAAACGACAGGGAGTCGGACCATGGCCAGGGTGCTCCTCGCTGCGCGGCTTTGGCGCTCGGCTTTGGCATTAACCATACTGCTTGCGGCTCCACAATGGAGCGTCGTGATGGCAGCCGAATACCCCTCCCGCGTCGTCTCACTGGTGGTCGCGTTTCCCGCCGGCGGCGGCGTTGATACCGTCGGCCGCGCCATCGCACAGAAACTCAGTGATGCGCTGGGTCAGCAGGTGATCGTCGTCAATCGCCCCGGCGCCGGCTCGGTGATCGGCACGCGCGACGTCGCCAGGGCGCAGCCGGACGGATACACGCTGCTGCTTCTGGTCACCGGAGCCGCCCTTCCAGCCGATCCGGGATACGACCTCGAGAGGGACTTCGCGCCGATCGGTCTGATTGCCTCGGTTCCGATCGTCATCATGTCCAATCCGGCGCTCCCGGCGAAGTCGCTGGCCGAAGTGATCGCGCTCGCCAGAAGAGACGGCGAGAAGCTCACGGTCGGCACGCCGCCGGCACCGACGCTGAACTATTTCGGCGCCGAGCAATTCAAGGCAATGACGGGCACCAGGATAACGATTGTCACCTACAAGGGGACCGGGCCGCTGACGAACGATCTCGTCGGCGGCCATGTCATGCTCGCCTTCAACACCTTGCCGCCGGCAATCGGCAATATTCAATCCGGCACACTGCGCGCGATTGCCGTCGGGTCACCTTCGCGAATGGCCGCGATTCCCGATGTTCCGACCATTGCGGAGTCCGGACTGCCGGGCCTCGAGATCGTCCAGTATTACGGACTGGTCGCGCCGGCCGGCACGCCGCAGCCGATCATCGAGCGGCTGAGCCGGGAACTGCGCAGGATCGTGAGTTCGGAAGACATGAAGCAGCGACTGCTCGATGCCGGCGGTGATCCGGTCGTCTCTACGCCGGCGGAATACATGCAGAACATCCACCGCGAAGAGGGCAAGTGGCGGGCCGTGATCAAGAAGCTGGGCCTCGTCAACTACTGAAATGATCTTGCGCTGTGCGCTCTGCGTCACCAGCGCGCGAGAGATTGAGCCATAAAAAGCCATAGCATCAGGTACTTTTTCTTTTATTTACTTTCGCTTCCCTGCGCGAGGGCGCTTTCTTCTTCAATTTTCTCTCGTTGTATTCGATAGCGGCGCGGACGAGAGTTTTGAGGGCGCGCTCGTTGATCTTGTCCCCTTCGAAAAAATCGATCGCTCGTCTGGCGTTGCCTTCGAGGCCCGCGTTGAAGAGCTTGTCGGGATCGGACAGGCTCGCCCCGTAGGAAAAGGTCAGTTTCACCTTCCCCTTGTGGGCATTGGCGACCGCGATGATTCCGTGGCGGTACCACACCGGGCTTCCCATCCACTTCCATTCCTCGACGATCTCGCCGTCGGCCTCAAGAATGCTCTTGCGGATGCTGGCAAAAGTTTTGCCGCGCCAGTCCGTGAGTCCTGCGATCAGTTGGTCAATGCGCTCCGATGGATTCATTTTGAATCTTTACGCCTCGATTTCTGCTTGCGTGTCCTGCGATCACGGTTCTCGCGGTTGCAATCGTGAGTGTGCCCCGAAAGGAGCAACCGTTCCGGTCAGGGGATCGTTATCGGCGATTGGCGCAACAATGTGGTGCGGGGCGGGCTGCGCCTCGTACTTGGCGCCCTGGTAGGCCTGCTGCTGATCCGGCCGGAAGCAGGAAATGCGCCAGAAATTTCGGCCCTCTCGGCACCGATGAACGAGGCCCTCACCCCCGGCCTTTGCCCCATGACTCGATAACGGAATGAATCGAAGCTCTTCGCATAGCTTCGAAAAAGGCCGTCTTTTTCTTCCCTCCCAAGGACCGCTTTCCTCGAACCCATTGACGCCCGCCTCCAGCGGCGGCGGCTGCTAATTATTTTCCCTCCATTAACGATTGGATAAGTATCTCAGGTTTAACCGCTTGGTAAGCATTGGGGCGGGTTCCGAGATCCTTTCGGAATGACGGCGCTGAAGCGAAACAATTCGAAGGTTGCAAGGCGCCGTGTCAAAACTCAGTTGAGAGCCCGGCCGGACGCTTCGCAGATGTCGCGTGTAAGGAGTTGAGTAAAATGTCGAGGAAGTGCAGCACCTGCCAGCATATGCCGATGCAGACTCGAGGGGATTAATCCCGTAGTCTTTTGCGATCTCGCTACTGGGTTCGCCGGGCGGCCAAGCGGCGGTCGACTTCGGCGCGCTTGAACCGGGCAAATTGCCTTCAAGCTTGCGTCTTCGAGCGCGATTATGAAGGAGACCGCACGGGGTACAGCGGCGGTCGCGTGCTTGCCCAGCAAAGACGAGATTGGCAGCGCCTACATCAAGTTGATTGCGCAGATCGACGAGATCGTCGCCCAAGCAAAAGCCGAAGGCTCACTGAGTATCGCGCTGAACGGATTTAATTCAGTACGTCATACGCTTGATAGCTTGTCGCGCCTGTCAGGCTTTGACCGGCAGGGGACGCAGGTCAATGTGGCGGTGCAGACCAATGTCAATGTCGAGTTCACAGCGTTCGCCGAACGCATCATCCAGAAGTTTGATCACGAGCCGGAATTGAAGGCGCGGATCGCCCAAGCCTTGGTGGAGATCGACGATGAGCAAGCTCCGTAATCTCGCCTATCAAATCGACCCCGCCCTTTGGGTGAAGGATTGCCTCGGCGTTGAGCCTGCCGAATGGCAGAAGACATTCCTGCGTGCCCCGCGCGGTGCCTCGATCATCGTCTTGACGGCACGCCAGGTCGGCAAGACGACAGGCGCCGCCTGGGCCATTGCACATGCCATGTTGAATCAACCCAAGAGCTTGAGCGTCGTTGCATGTCCGGCACAGGGTCAAAGTGCGGAAGCCGTCAGGCGGGTCAAGGAAACGCTCGTCGCAGTCGGCGCCAAGCTCACGACCGATAACGTTTACGGCCTCGAGCTTGAGAATGGATCACGGGTGAAGGCGCTGCCGGGGAGCGATGACTCCATCCGGGGTCTGACCGTCGATGGTTGGATCGTGGTTGATGAGGCAGCCCGGGTTAACGAGGAGCTGATCGCGGCGATGCTGCCGATGCGGGCCCGCAAGCCGGACGCCCGCTTTGCAATGCTCTCCACCGCTTGGAGTCGGACCGACCCGTTCTGGGCAGTGTGGAGCAATGAGGACCCGTCCTGGCTGCGGCTGAAGGCCACCGTTGACGTTCCCGGCCTGTACGAACCGGAATACCTCGAGCGGGTGCGGCGGACGCTCGGGGAGCTTGCCTATAACCGCGAATATCTGGGCATCCCGGCGGGCACCCACACCAGTCCATTCACCTGGGACTTGTACGATCAGGGGGTGCGGGTTCACACCCCGCTGGTTGCGAACAACCCATCCTTTAATTCGCGGACCTATAGCGCCGGCGACGTCATGAGCTGGCCGCTCTTTAAACCGATCATCGCCCACGATGTCGCGCGCAGCCGCGACCGCTCGACCGCGGTGGTCGGAGGCACGAATCCCTATGGTCACGAACAACTCGGCATCGTTGCAGCCCACGAACTGCCGCTGAATCTGTTCGGATCCGAGCGTGCCAACGCGCTGGCGAGGATCGACCAGACCTACAACCACGATTGCCTGATCGTTGCCGATCTTAGCAATGACGCAAGCTACGCGGAGATTCTAATGCAGACCTTTGGACGCCGCGTCGTCGGCCTTCACATCAGCTCTCAGGCGACGGAATGGAAGCTGAGCGGCGGCCCACAAAGTATGGCTCTCTCTTGGTCTACAGGGTCGGACGGACCTTCCTGCTCGAGCAATTCCACACCCAGCTGCTATCCGACCTGGTTCGCTTAGGGCCCAGCGCGGACATCCGCCGCGGATATGAGCAGCTCGCCAATCTCGCGGCCGACTTTCCCGAGGGCGGACGCACGATCTACCGCTGTCCGGCGGGCCAGCACGACGACCTCGGCATCTCGTTTGCGATGGTCGCGTGGGCGGCGCGTCACCCTCATCTGGGAATGTGGATGCGAGACGTTGCCGCCACTCGGCGGCCCAAAATCCGTGCCCCCCGCTATGGCTGGGGGGCTTTTACCTGAGGGCGGAGGCACGCATCCCCACCTTGTGCCTTCAGCCAGGCTCCTCCTCCGACGTCCTTTTGCCCGACGCGGCAAGGACCGGGTGACCCCTGTCATCCGCGTTCGCAAAGGAGATGTCGATGTCAACCATGGAAAATCGAAGGGCGTTTATTGGCGGCTCGGATGCCCGCATCATTATGGGACAGGATGAAGCCGACCTCGTCCGACTATGGCGGATAAAGCGGGGCGAGGCTGAGCCCATGGATTTATCGGAAAACCTGGTCGTCCAGCTCGGCAGGGCGACCGAAGACCTGAACCGGCAGTGGTTCGAGCGCTGCACGGCCCAGACGATCACGAATTGCCAAAAGCATGTCCGCCATCCGGTCCACCACTGGATGGCGGCCACCCTTGATGGCGTGGTCGAGCCGACCGGTGCCGTGTTCGAGGCCAAGTTCATGCTGCCCTGGGCCTTCTCAGAAGAGGCCGCGGCTGAGAAGCATATGCCGCAGCTGCAGCACAATATGTGGGTGACAGCGGCCCGCACCGCCGTGCTCTCCGTGATTACCGGCGGCGGCAAATGGGTCGAGATCAAGGTCAGCGCCGATCCCCTTTACCAGCACCTGCTTTTGACCGCGGAGCGGAAGTTCTGGCGCTGCGTGCAGAGTGGCGAGCCCCCGCGCCTCTTTAGTCTGGAGCCGCCCAAACCTCGCCTGGAGGCCGTCCGGGTGGTGGATATGAGCGCCTCGAACAGCTGGGCCGAGTTTGCTGCTGTCTACCGGCAGACCCGCGCGGCCTATGAGGATCATGAGGCGGCCAAGACCAACCTGAAGAAGCTTATGCCGGAGGACGCCAAGGAGGCCTTGGGCCATGGCCTGCGGGCCAAACGCTCTAAGTCGGGTGCCGTCGGCTTCGAGCTCCTGGAGGTCGCCGATGCACCAGTCAAGTGAGACCATCGGCGCGATCGCGACCGCCCTTGCCAAAGCCCAGATGGAGCTATCGAACCCCGAAAAGACGCTCACGGGCACTGTCCCGGTCCGGGGCGGCGAACGATCATTCCGCTATGCCTCGCTCGCCACTGGCCTCGACGTGGTGCGAAAATGCCTCGGACAGCAAGAGATCGCCGTCATCCAAACCACAGCGGTCGATGGGGACCAGATCATGCTGACCACCCTTTTGGTGCACGCCTCCGGTGAATGGGTCTCCTCGCTGTGGCCGGTTTGCGCGGCCGCCGAACCCTCGGCTCACATCAAGGGCACAGCCCTCACCTATGCGCGGCGATATGCCCTGTTCACGCTGGTCGGCATCGCCGGCGAGGACGACGTCGATGCGCCCGACCTGCCCGCTGCGGGGTTAACTCCGGAGGCCCAAAACAGCCTACCGAAGCACGAGCAAGACGAAGGCGGATCGAACCCGCCCTCTCAGGCACAGGCATCTCGCCGGCCGCTGCAGATCTCGGAAGGGCGGGCCCGGACCGAACGGGTCAGGTCGCCACCTCTACCACCGGACGCCTCGGAAAAGCTTTGCCGCCAGCTGATCTCTGAGCTCGAACAACTCGAAGACCCGGAAGCCCTTGCCTCCTGGGCGCACCGCGCGCTCGCTCTCAAAAACCAGCTCTCGGCCAGAGATGCCGAGGCGGTCGAAACTGTGTTCGCTGCGAGGCTCGCCAGGCTCGGTGATCCAGCGCCGGTGTCAGGGCCTGAGAAGGAGGCAAACGGGCCTGGTCGCCGGCCGCGGCAGAGTGAGCCCGCTTCAAAGGAGGTCACTGTCATCGACAAACCGGTACGCGAGCGCGATCGCGACCATCTGAGGTTTGTGGCTGCTCAGCCCTGCCTCGTCTGCGGCCGCACCCCCTCGGATCCCCACCACATCAAGTTCGCGGAGCAGCGGATCATGGGGCGCAAAGTCAGTGACCGGTTCACCGTCCCCATCTGCCGGCTGCACCATCGGGAGCTTCATCGTTGCGGCAACGAGCGCGCCTGGTGGCAGAAACAAGGAATGGATCCCCTGATCATTGCCGCGAGCCTATGGGCGAAGACCCATGCGGCAACACCAACGACGGGTCTCGCAGACGAGATAGATCGGCCGACCAACGTCAACCGAAGCGACTTCGGCGCGGTCGTCGGGCGTCAAAATGACGAAACGAAGCCAATTCTTCGCCCGGAGGCCGGATGACCTCGTTCCGGCAAATTCAGGCCAACCGCCGCAACGCCCAGCTCAGCACCGGGCCGGTGACTGAAGAAGGCAAAAGGAGATCGCGGCAAAATGCCGTCCGTCATGGACTCACCGCCGAAACCGTGATCGACGCGCTGGAAGATGCCGAGGACTATGCGGCGTTCGAAATCGCCGTCACTGTCGACTACGATGCCCAATCGGCTGTCGAGAGAGAACTGGTGCTGAGACTGGCAAGTCTGTTATGGCGATTGCGCCGCGCCACTGCAATCGAGAGTGGCCTGTTCAAGATCCAGGCCCTGCATCTGCTTCAGTTCAAGCAAGGACGGCGCGCCCATCAGCATCGCCAAAAGATCATTGACGCAATGTACCCAGACGCCAACCCGGCCGAAAACGACGCGCGGCAACATGATGATACGTTCGTCAGCGGCAACACAAACTCAGCTTCACCGCTGGCCTACCAGGACGTCCTCACGCATTCCTTTATCCGACTGATCAATCTGCCGACCTATCCGCTGGATCGGTTGAGCCGTTATGAAGGCACGCTCTGGCGGCAGACATGTCAGATCCTGTTCACCTTGCAGTGTCTCGAGCGACGCAAACCTTGGGAGCGGTTAAGCCGGCGTCGATAGCAAGCTCAGGGCCCTCGCGGCCGTCAACAGTCCCTGATGAGCCAGCCTTAATCCCGTTCACGCGAGCGTTCGTTCGCGTGATGTTTGCGCATGCTGAGTTCGAAGATTTGTTTCAGATGCGGACAATTGGCGTGGACTCAATATTTGGGGAGCCGCCCACAAGAATTCACTGAACGGCGTCGTGTCCTTGGCGAATCCGCCGGCGCGTCACAGTTCGCCCGCCAACGAGCGGAACGGATCGTCAATAAGCCCGGCCACAGTCTTCGGCAAATCCTTGTAAGGGCGCAGGCGGCCCTCGTCGTCGTACGGATGCATCCAGCTCGAACCAGAACGATTCTGGCTCCAGCGTCCTGAGGTTTTTCACCACGGTAACCAGTACATCTTCGACGCCCTCGTCATGCAGCGCCCGCGCCAGGTGGTGATGATCGATGATGTAGTGGCGGTCCTCCGGGCCAAGCATGACGGGGATCATATGCTTGCCGAGAAACTCCTCTCCCTTGATTTTGCTCTCGCTACGCAAGCGCTTGCGCTTCTCCTTGACCTCCCGAACGCCGACCGTCATCTGGGTCGGGCGGAGGTCTGCGATCGCAACGGGCTTGACAATGGGTTCGCGAAACGACATGGCGGGCTCCTCAAAAGTTCCAACAACCGAAGTGCGTCACCACTAACGCTGCGGTCACGAGCCAGCGATTGTAGTCCCTGGCTTGAGGTGGTTTCGCACCTCCAGTCCAATGCGAGAGAAAGGTCTTTAAGGAGCCAAACATTGCCGCTCTGCTTTTCTGCAAAGTTGGAAACGCCTCAGCCCAAGCTCGCTCACAGCGTTGCCATGTCGCCACCGAAGGTTTGGATGGCAAGCTGCGAATTGGTTAGCTTCGTGATTTAAAGCAACCTGCTTACAAAACTTTAATCTGAGCTGCGAACGCCTTCGAGCGGTTGCGAACCGCGATGGGATTCCTCCGTGTCGGTTTTGTTCTCCGACCAGCTAGACAATGTGTTTGATGCAATCCTCGTAAATGTACTGGCACTCAAAGGACGGGATCTGGTTCAGTCTCAGACAGTGGCGATACCGCGCACGACAGGCGTTTAGGTGCTTCTGCTTACTGCTCTGAGCCGCCGCCAAAGTGAGAGGTTTTTCATCGGCGTCGCGCGCCTTAAGTGTTCCGGCATTGAATGACAGAAGCATTGCGAAGAGTACGGAGACGAAGACAAGCGGTCGCTTGCTGCATTTCATGGTCGAACCCCTTTCGATTAAAAAAGCGGCGAGTTTGAGGTGACGCCGTGATTTACTCATTGAAGTGCCTTTCGTCGAACAACAGAGATCTAAACACCCTCAGCGACTCGCCAAACCGGGCTAGGTAGCCTTGCCGCGAAAATATAGTACACGCCCACCGAATATATGGCGATCACGGACAACACGATCACCCCTCCATAGAAGAGGAAGCCGAGTGACGTATCGGGTGCCGCAGCATTTGCCACGGTGATCGAATAGGGCACCATATAGGGCCCGAACATCACACCGAGTGTCAGGTAGGATGTGAAAAAGAACAGCACCGTTAGGAACAATGGCACTTCATCCCTTCTCGCTCGTGCCCCGGCGATCACGCCGAGCAGCGCCGCGAAAGCCAAAATCGGGAGTGCTACACCCCACACGCGCTCTTGCAGATTGCTCTGAACGATGGCGCCAGCATCGATAGTGACAGAGGCGACGAACGCAAGGCCGAAAACCAAAATGACTGCCATAAGTTGGAATGACTGCCATAAGTTGGAATGGCTGCGGCGAGATCGACGCTCACGCATTCAAATTTTTCTTACTGAACTTTTTTGCCCAATCTTTCGCATGTCTTTAAAGACGATAACTGTGGCCTGAATAATTTTTAACTTCCGGGTTTGCCTTGCTCGAGCGGCTACCTCCCAGCTGCACGTGTTAGGATGGCAGCCATCAATTGGGACGTCGTCTGGCTGGAGACGACGGCCTGCCTCTTGAGCTCCCGATAGACGTCGGGAGGGAGGGGAACATTGGCGATGATCAGCGTTCCCGCAGGCATCATGTTGGACGCAATCTGCTGTTCCAGAACACTGTCGAACTGGCGCATGCGGCTCCATTTCTCGGAGGCGCCGAGCCCCGGCTTGCGGGCCACGACACGACAATAGCCAGCAACCAGGACGTTCTGGACGTCGGTCCATGAGATATTGGGGCTGGCGGTTTGCAACCTGTTGATCGCCTCGTTGATCTCGTTGACGAGGTCGACGCGGTTTTCCGTGGTGAAAAGCCCGCCACCGGAAACGTCGCCGATGAGATCGGGAACGGAGCTCGAGCCGATTTCTGGACATTCGAGATTATCGGCGCCGTAGCTTTGCCCGGTCGAGCAACAGAGGAGCATGAAAAAGCACGAGCACACAGCCGATGCGCTGGTACGTCAACAAAGCCGCGGTGGGCGAATTGAGCTCTGCGATTGATTCCACGGTCGACTCCTATTTGTTGGATGGTCTCAAGCTGCGTGGACGGACTGTTCCGCCGGCCCCGGCGTGTGGTCGACGCTGCGGCAGGATGGAAATTTGCGCGCTTCCTTGCTGATCACCGTCCAGTTTTCCCTAAGCGATCTGCTTGATGGACCACCTAATTATTTGCCGGAGGCGGCCTCAGCATCTGCATCGCCTGTTCGACCGAAAACGAGCCGGGTCGCTGGCGCGGCGGAAATTGCACGAAGCTCGCAAGATGCTGCGCCACGATCCCCTGCGCCGGAACGACCACGAACGCATGCTCAATGAACCAACGCACGTAGTCGCCTGCCTCGTGCTGGGCCCGCTCGAACGGATCCGAGCGCAGGTTGAACAGCATCGGCAAACGCAGCTGGACGAGCGGCTGCTGCCAGACATCGAAGCCTTCGGCCTTCTGCTCCAGGAACACCGCCTTCCATTGTTCGTAGCGAAGGCCGGCCAGATTGCCGTCGTCGGTCCAGTAGAAGAACTCGCGGCGCTTGTCCGGGCCCTTGCCGGAGAGCAGGTCGCGCTGGTCGTAGCCATCGAGGTGAACCTGGAAGTTCTTGCCGGCGGCCTGATAGCCCAGCAGCAGCTTGTTCTTGATGTCCGGCTCGCCTGCAGCGGCAACGAGGGTGGCGCACCAGTCCTCGGCGGAGAAGATTTCGTTGATCTCGGTACGCGGCGGCACGAGCCTTGGCCAACGTATCATCGCCGGCACACGATAACCGCCCTCCCAGTTGGTATTCTTTTCGCCCCGGAACGGCGTGGTGCCGCCGTCGGGCCAGGTGAATGTCTCGGCGCCGTTGTCCGTGGTGTAGATCACGATTGTGTTGTTGGCGATGCCGAGGTCATCGAGCTTCTTCAATAGCTGCCCGACCAGCCCGTCATGCTCGACCATGCCGTCCGGATAGATGCCGAGGCCCGTCTTGTTTTGGGATTCAAGCTTAAGGCGGGTCCAGATATGCATGCGGCTCGGATTGAACCACACGAAAAACGGCTTCTTGTCACGGTTGGCACGGTCGATGAAATCCATCGAGGCTTTCAGGAATTCTTCGTCGATCGTTTCCATGCGCTTCTTGGTGAGCGGCCCGGTGTCCTCGCATTTCTGTTTGCCCCATGTGCCGAAACGGGGATCGTCGCCGGGCGTGTCGGTGGGGACAGCGACGCACTTCATCACACCGCGCGGACCAAACTGCGCCCTGAACGATGGACTTTTCGGGTAGTCCGGATTTTCCGGCTCGTCCTCGGCGTTGAGGTGATAGAGATTGCCGAAGAACTCATCGAAGCCGTGCACGGTCGGCAGGAATTCGTTGCGATCGCCGAGATGGTTCTTGCCGAATTGTCCGGTGGCGTAGCCCTGCGGCTTGAGCAGTTCGGCAATCGTCGGGTCCTCGTCCGACAATCCCTCTTTCTAATCCCACTTTCAGGAGCCCTGTTCGCAACGGGCTCTGCCCGGTTATGAACGCCGCACGGCCCGCGGTGCAGGATTGCTGGCCGTAATAGTCGGTGAAGATGGCGCCATCATTGGCGATGCGATCAATGTTGGGCGTGTGGTAGCCCATCATGCCGCGGTTGTAGGCACTGATGTTCCAGTAGCCGATGTCGTCGGCCATGATGACGAGGATGTTGGGTTTTTGCGGCTGCTGCGCGTAAGCGGCCGTGGCGACGAGAGATGCCAGCACAGCGAGGCAGATGGTCCTGATCAAGCTCATTTTCGCTCCTGGCCGGTCTG
>Ga0210401_10000041_pt1 | contig 150478 bp, 134 predicted proteins | sample IncBWH32MmetaG_FD_150866 | JGI IMG/M metagenome (GOLD analysis project Ga0210401, IMG submission 150866) | Forest soil microbial communities from Barre Woods Harvard Forest LTER site, Petersham, Massachusetts, United States - Inc-BW-H-32-M | ecosystem: Environmental > Terrestrial > Soil >...
GCAGTGCGCCTTCGTTCGGAGCGCGATCGGCCCAAAAGGTGCGGCGTGTCTTCCAATTCGTCCCGAGCCCTTCATTGTGCGCCACCGCATCCTGAACGATGAGAGCCTCGATGCGGTCCGGGTTCACAAGTGCCATGCGGAAACCGACCGGCCCGCCATAATCCTGCATGTACAGCGTGTAGCGCGAGAGTGCGAGCGCTTCGGTGAAGTGATTCATGATCTCGGCGTAGTGATCGAACGTGTAGAGAAATGTTTTCGGATCCGGCCAGTCGCTGTGTCCGAAGCCAGGGTAATCAGGAGCGACCAGATGGTAGCGATCGGACAGCCGAGTCAAAAGCGGCTCGAACATCCGCGACGATGACGGAAGTCCGTGCAGCAGAAGGACGGTCGGTGCTTCTTTCGGGCCGGCCTCTCGGTAGAAAATGGAGAGCCCATCGATCTGTGTGGTGCGATAGAGCGTCGGATATTTCATGGGATGTTCCTTTCCGTTGACCCGTGCCAACAATTGGGAGGATGCGAGCATTACAGCAACCATCAGTTTCATGCATGAGTCTGCCGGGACGAGAAGTGGCTACCGACACGCCCAGCCGGACGACCCGCGTAACCTTGTCGAGCGATCCGAGATGTTCTCGAGCTACGGCAAGGCATTGAGCGCAGCCGGGCATGCTGCTTCGCGCCAACGTGTCATTCCTTTCTACTCTGGTTTTCAGCATCAAGGCGCATAGCGAGTAAAAACAAGGTCGGTCGCTTTGGCCTTCTCGTGGCAGGGGAAGCAGCTTTTCATAAACGCCGCGTCACCGGGTTTGCCATCTGTGCCGAAGTGCCCGAACCCCCAGCCGCCGGTTGCGGCGTACTTGGTTGAGTCCTTGACCATAAACTGAATGTTCGTGGGGGCTCCGGAGACGAAAGATTGAGCCTGGCCAAAGACTTTGTTGTTCTCCTCCGACGGGACGTTACGGTAATGCAAAGCAGCAATGATGGTACCGTCCGGGTAAGGAAGCTTCCCTTCCCGATAGGCGTTGATCGCTATATCGTTGCCCAAGACGGCGCCTAAACTGTTGAGGTTGCCTGCTTCATGGGCCGAAGAAATCCACTGCCAGTCGCGGTACCCATGAGGGATTTCGGTGACGAAGGGTGGGCCGGGTTGGCCATCCGCGTGGCCTGGGGCAGGGGCAGCGAGGGTGACAAGGCCGGCGATTGTTGCAGCTGCAACCAACAAGAACGTAAAGCGTCTCATAATGGTTCCTCCACTCAATATGTGTCGGTAAACTGACTGCGGAAGAGCGGGATTCTACCGGCCAAGACGAACCTGCATAGTCTTGGCCGGCAAAACAGATACCGAGGACTAGCCGACGCAGCCGTCGATTGAAGTAGAAACCTAGGCGGCTTTCTCCGCGGCGAGCGAGTCGGTCGACGCGAGTCATCAGAACAGAAGCTTGGGAGATGAACAATTGGACGATGGTATCGTCGATACTTTGGTATCGGCTCTTGGTAACGAACGCTTGCCACAACGAGTGCCGCTATCCTCCTAAGGCAAATGAGGGAATCTCTGGTAGAATCCCCTTAACGGTGGGGGCGTCATCAACCAATCGTCGGCATTTAAATATGACTTACGCCGACTCACGCTGGCCAGGAGTGAGGTTGACGCATGTCGGATGTTACGCCCATCGTGTTCGTTGTCGACGACGACATCTCCGTACGCGAGTCGCTGGAGTTGTTAATCCGCTGTGAAGGCTGGCAGCCCGAGACATTCGCTTCCGCCCAAGAATTCCTCGACCGCCCACGAGTTCATATTCCGAGCTGCCTCGTCCTTGACGTTTCTCTTCCTGGTCTCAATGGTCTAGACCTCCAAGGCCTCGTCGCCGAGGAACGCACCGACATGCCGATCATCTTCATCACGGGCCACGGCGATGTGCCCATGACGGTCCAAGCCATGAAAGCCGGAGCGGTTGAGTTCCTGACGAAGCCATTCAATGATGACGTGCTGTTGGCCGCCATCCGAGCAGCCCTAGAACGTAGCCAAGTTGCTCTTAGCCTGGAAGCGGAGATGCGGGTACTCCGGGACCGTTACGCGTCACTATCGCAGCGAGAGCGGCAGGTTATGTTGTTGGTGGTCTCTGGCCTGTTGAATAAACAAGTTGCTGGGGAGCTCGGTATCAGCGAGATCACCGTGAAGGCACACCGAGGCAAGGTGATGCAGAAGATGAAGGCCGACTCTCTTGCCGACCTGGTGAAGATGGCCGCGAGACTCCGCCTCGCACCGGCAACGATTAAGGCGGCGTAAAGGCCATATTCATTGTAGTTATTCTTGGAATCGCGGAATTCGCAGACGCCTTCCTTCAAGTATTTTGCCGGAGTAGCGGGCTGGTCCTGAAACCGGGCGGACAAGATGAACGGCTCGTGAGCCCCGCCAGAATAGAAACCTGCGTTGCGGCGACGCCTATGGGAGGAAAACACCATGAAGAGGACTACGGCACCGATTTCCCTTGCCGGCTCCCAGCTCGGCGAAGTACGTCACGTTTGCGCATTTTTCAATAGCGACGACGAAGAGTACCGCGTGCTGCTTCCGTTCATTAAGGACGGGTTCGAGTGTGGCGACAAAGCGGTTCATGTGGTGAATCCCGACCAGCGTCACGACCATCTGCAACGGTTGGCTGCAATCGGGATCGACTCGGGCGCAGCCGAGCAGAGCGGACAACTCGAGGTTTGGAACAACGCCGAAGCGTACATTCGAGACGGCCGCTTCGATCAGGATCGGATGCTGGCAGCCTTCGAGCAGATGGCCAGCGGCAACGCCAAGGGTGGATTCCCGCTGAGCCGCATTTGCTGCAGGATGGATTGGGCAATTGAAGATCGATCCTACATAGACGATCTCGTTGAATTCGAATCGCGCGTAAATGATGTGTGGCGCAGGCACGACGACGCGGTGATCTGCACCTACCATCTCGGCAAATTTGGTGGCGACACGGTGATCGACATCATGCGGACGCATCCGATGATCATCATCGGTGGCCTCTTGCAACGGAATCCGTTCTTCGTGCCGCCCGAGGAATTCCTGCGCGAGGTCCGCCGACGTCGGGCTATGCGACCGTCCTTGACCTCCACGGCTGCCTGATATGGAACTAAAACCCGAAGTTGCTTCCGGCGAAATCAAGCACCTTCAACTGTGCATTAACGATCTAGTCAGCCTGCTTGCTCTTCCCGCCATGTGGAGCGGCGGCGATCCATCCCAAGTTCTCGATACTTTGCTCGATGCGCTCATGCGCATTCTGCGCCTGAACCTCGTCTCTGTGAGGCTGACAGATCCAGCTGGCGAAGCGCCGGTTGAGATCGTTCGGATCGCCGAACCGCGAGGGCCTATGCCTTCGGCGCACGAGATTTGCGAAGCGCTCAGCCAGTGTTTCAGAAACGAGTCACGGAGGTGGCCTCCACTGCTTCGGAACCTTATGGGGGAGGGAGACGTTTCGATCGTGCCTCTGCCGCTGGGCTTACAAGGCGAACTCGGCGTAATCGTGGCAGCGGCTGAACGGACGGATTTTCCGCGGCAGACGGAAGCACTTCTTCTAAGCGTAGCGGCGAATCAGGCATCGATAGGGCTACAAGAGGCACGGCTACTGAGCCATCAGAAGCGGGTCGCCAGCGAACTTGATCAACGGGTCGTGCAACGGACTGCCGAACTTGCCGCCGTCAACGATGAGCTCAAAAAGGAACTTGCTGAACGCAGACTGGTAGAAGAGAGGCTCGGGCAAGAGGAGAGGGAGCTGAAGCGCAGTGAGGTCCGCAAAGCAGCGATCGTGGATGCGGCGCTCGACTGCATTGTGACGATCGATCACGAGGGCTGTATCACTGAGTTCAATCCGGCGGCGGAGCAGGCCTTCGGCTACCGTCGGGACGAAGTCTTAGGAAAGCATCTGGCAGACGTCATCATTCCACCGTCTCTCCGGGAGAAGCATCGGCAGGGCTTTGCCCACTATCTGGCCACGGGCGAGGCGCGAGTGCTTGGGAAACGCATCGAGATGACGGCAGTACGTGCTGACGGAAGCGAATTCCCCATCGAGCTCGCAATCACACGCATTCCGTTGGAAGGGCCGCCGTCCTTCACCGGCTATTTGCGCGACATTACGGAACGCAAACGGGCGGAACAGGAACTACGGCGCAGCGAGGCGTTTCTCGCGGAAGCCCAGCATCTTAGTCGAATCGGCAGTTTTTCCTGGCGTGTACCGACAGACGAAATCACCTGGTCAGAGCAGCTTTATCGCATCTTCCAGATTGACCAGGATGCGCAGGTGAGCTTTGAGCTGATCGGTACTCGAATCCACCCTGAAGATTTGTCAGTATTCCAGGAACATATCGAACGATCTCGCCGGGACAGCAGTGATTTGCGACTGGAGTTCCGCCTGCAGATGCCGGACGGCGCGGTCAAGTACGTACACGTCGTCGCTCACATCCGGGGCGATCACGGCCAACAAGAGTACATCGGCGCAGTTCAAGACGTGACAGAACGCCGATCCTCCGAAGAGGCGCTCAGCAAGGCCCGATCGGAGCTCTCACGCGTGGCCAGGGTTACGAGCCTTGGAGTATTGACGGCGTCCATCGCACACGAGGTCAACCAGCCGCTTTCGGGCATTGTCACCAACGCCAGCACGTGTCTGCGGATGTTGGCCGCCGATCCTCCCAACGTGGAGGGCGCTCGCGAAACTGCGCGGCGCACAATTCGCGATGGCAACCGCGCCTCGGAGGTGATCTCTCGATTGCGCTCACTCTATGGCAAGAAGGACCCCACGATCGAATCGGTAGACCTGAACGAAGCTGCGCGAGAGGTGCTTGCGCTGTCCTCGAGCGAACTGCAGAGAAATCGTGTCATCGTGCAGCAGGAACTTGCCGACGACCTGCCTCGTGTCGCGGGTGATCGTGTGCAGTTGCAGCAGGTCATCTTGAACCTGCTCAGAAATGCTTCTGAAGCAATGAGTGCAGTTGACGGTCGTTCGCGGCAGTTGGTGATCAGAACCGAAGCAGACGAAGACGGTCATGTGCGTCTGACGGTGAAGGATGCGGGAGTTGGATTTACCCCTCAGGCTGCCGACAGACTTTTCGAATCGTTCTACACCACCAAGAATGACGGCATGGGTATCGGACTCTCCGTTAGTCGCTCTATTATCGAGAGTCATCATGGTCGACTGTGGGCGACACCGAATACCGGTCCGGGGGCAACGTTTTCGTTCTTTATTCCTCGCGAATCCAAGAATGCGACGGGCGCCGACAATAATCGCGACATTCGGACTTCCAACGTGACAGATGCGGCGTGAGGAATCTGTGTCCTGCCCTAGCCGTTTCGGGACTTACTAAGGGATTTTGACTTTGCAGGGTGGCATTCCGATTTTTCTTGCCTCTGATTGGCAAACCAATACTAAAGTGCAATAGACAGTGCCTCCTGGAGTGGCGCACCCTCATGTTGTGGAGTACCTCCGAGAAAACATCGCCCCGGAGAACAGTCTCGTCGCGCTGATTGGTATGGGCAGCACTCCTTGACGGACATATCGCCTTCCTCAACCAACCTGGTGCCGATACGGGTCCTACCGTTGCCAAACGTTGTGGCTGTGGGCGCAGCATGAAAAATCTATGACCGTCACACTTGTATCAGTGGTTGATGACGACGAATCTGTGCGTGAGTCGCTACCCGACTTGCTAAAAGAGTTCGGCTTTGGTGCCCTCGTGTTCTCGTCGGCAGAAGAGTTCCTCGCGTCCGATTGCGTCAGCCAAACTAAATGCCTGATCCTGGACATCGCCATGCCAGGGATGAGCGGACCCGACCTTCAGCGGGAATTGAAGCTTCGGGGGCGGGAGATTCCAATCATCTTCATCACCGCCAGCACAGATAAGACGGTTCGCCCGCGACTACTCGAACAGGGCGCGGTGGAGTGCCTGTTCAAGCCATTCAGCGACACTGCTCTGCTCGAGGCACTCAATACCGCTCTGCGAATGAACTGAATCGATCGGCACTCTGATACGCGTCTGGACAACTATGTCTGTCCCAGTCGCGTTTAGTTTGGTCCGCCGTTTTGAGTCGCAACGTTAATTCGATACCTCATGCTCGCTGATACCAAGGTATCACCAATACCATTGTCCAATTGATTCGCCGGACTACCTCGGGTGTAATCGCTTCATCAGAGCTGATTCGGTCGGAAGAGCGACACTTAAAAAAACGGGATTGGGAGCGCCGTTCGTCCTCTGGCCAAATATTTAAAGAAAGGATGGCAAAGACATGCCGGAAGCGACTTGGAAACCTCACGAGAAACACGGAACGCTCACGATGCAGAGCGACTTACCCGACAGCGTCTACGCGTTTCCGAAGCAGCGTAAAGAACCACTGACCGACGCAGAGCATCTGCGTAACGCGGTCGCGCGGTTCGATCAGGTCATCGACGTCTCCGATGCCGATCGAGCTTTGGCATTCGCGAACATCGAGAAAGCTGCTAAGTACTACAATGTCAACCTCGCGGAAACGTCATGGCACGACCTGGGCGTTCATCCTCAAAAGAAATAGAAGAGAGGCCGCCGCCAAAGGGCGTTGTGACCCGCGAACGCCGAGTGCAGAGCTAAGAATCCACTGGTCAGAGAGTCGGCCGACAGAAAAATAACGGCAAAAGTAAGGTGAAATCTCAACCAACTCTAGCGTCGCACGTCTGAGTTTTGTCAGTGACTGTTTGCACAACGTGCAAGGAGATGAAATATGAAAGCAGTTGTTGTCCACCAATATGGCGGTCCGGACGTATTGAAGTTCGAGGAGTACCCCGATCCGGTTCCGGGACCGGGCGAGGTGCTGGTGCGGGTCGCTGCCACGAGTGTGAACCCGATCGACTACAAACGACGTGCCGGGTTAACGAAGGATTTTTATCCCATGCAGTTCCCGAGCCTCATAGGAGTCGATATCGCTGGGACTGTATTCAAACTCGGGCCGGGGGTGGAAGGCTTTTCCGTCGGCGACGAGGTGTTCGCTATGGCGGACAATACTTACGCCGAGCTTTGTGTCGTGAAAGCCGCGGTCTTGGCGAAGGTTCCGAAGGGGCTCGATTTGATCCAAGCGGCGGCGCTGCCGCTGGTGACGGTGACCGGCAACCAACTGCTTTCAGCTACGGGAATCAAAGCTGGCCAGACGGTTCTCGTCGTAGGTGCTGCGGGAAATGTCGGGCGTTCGGCGGTATTCACGGCGAAGGAACGCGGGGCGAAGGTTCTCGCCGGAGTTTTGAAGAGGCAGATAGAGGAAGCAAAGACTGTGGGCGCGGATCAGGTGGTCGCGACCGACGACGACACCGCGATTGCGAATCTACCACCGCTCGATGCGGTGGCCGATACGGTCGGCGGAAGAACCGCCGAGAAGCTGATCGCCAAGGTTAGGGCCGGGGGAGTGTATGCATCGGTTGTCGAGGCACCGCAGAACTCGGCGAAGTATCCGTCTGTGAAGGTGGTGCACGTATTCTCGAAATTCGACAGGAAAACGCTCGAGTTCATGGCCGAAGCGGTGCGAGATGGCAAGCTGGTGATCCCGATCAGCCGCAAACTGCCACTCAGCAAGGCAGCCGAAGCTCAAGCTGCAGCGGAGAAGGGCGGCGTTGGGAAGGTTTTGCTGGTGGCTTGACATTATTTTTCGGACAGAGGACACGAAAGGAAATTCGGAAATGAAAAAGGGTCTGCGCGGAATCAACCCTGCTTCGAAGCCGAGTGGCGATGGGTGTGTGGAATGTGTGGCGTCCCCGAAAGGTTGGTGGTTTCATCTCCGTCGATGTGCGGAGTGTGGCCACATCGGATGCTGTGACAGCTCTCCGAGTCAGCATGCATCCAAGCATGCAGCGGCAACGGGGCATCCGATCATTGCCAGCTTCGAGCCGGGTGAGGACTGGTTCTACGATTACGAGAAGCAGGGGATGATTAAAGGTGTGGAATTGCTTCCGCCGCATTCGCATCCCAAGAGTCAGCCCGCACCTGGACCAGCAGGGAGGGTGCCAGCCAACTGGGAATCGCTCCTGAACTAGCTGCCCGTTAATGGTAGTCAGCAGATGAACTCTTCCTTTCGGCCGTAGGTGGTTGCGGCCGCATCCTAGTTAATCGACAACAGGAGGCAGCGCATGAATCTACCTGACGCGCCGATTGCACACGAAGGCTTCTTCGCAGCTCACTTTGTTACCGTGAGAGACCAGGAAAAATCGAGAGACTTCTACGTCCGGATTCTTGGCGGGAAATTGATCAAGCCAGACAATCCCTGCTACATCAAGCTGGCGAATACGTGGATCATTCTCAATTGCGGCGGCGGCCCGACCCCCGATAAGCCAGAGGTTATTCTTGAAACCCCGTCGGATCTGAACCGGGTAAATAGCTTCCTTAATTTGCGTGTCGCAGACATCCGGGCCTGCTACACAGAATGGGGCGACAAAGGAGCGTTTTTTCTTACCGAGCCATTACCCAATCCTGACGGTTGGGAATGGCGCTGCTACATGCGTGATCCCGACGGCTACCTCATCGAGGTCGGTCAATATACTCAACTCGCCCTCGACTGGTTCAACAACCACAGGTAATTTGGCAAGCGACAAACGAGAGGACGTTCGAAGCTTCCCAGGGTCAGCACTTCAAGCGATTCGCTCCCTGGTGAGGCGTGCAATCAAGAGCGGTGATATATGCAGGGACTTGACGCAAATGACGTCCTTCGGGCTCTTATCAGCGTTTTCAACGTGGCGTCGGGTCCGCCTCTTACGAGGTTTTTCGAAGACCGCCCGCACCAAGATACAACCGATACCATCATCCAATTGTTCGAAGCCCACCCTTCTGCTTGGATAGTGTCACGCGGCAGGTTCAATCGGAATCTGCACCTCGGAAACCTCTGTGAAGATACCTTCGTAGCTCGGGAGGTACAGCAGCACGAGATCGTCAAGGCAGGGCGGCAGTTAGCCAACTCCCGGCGAGGATTAGATGATACAGATCTTACTATCACGGTCGTCTTTTAGCCTCGGATGAATCGGCTTTCGAACATTTTCAAGGTGAGGAGGCCGTGAAGGCAGCCAGAATTCATAGCTTCGGGCCGCCCGACGTCGTGGTGGTCGAGGATGTGCCGATGCCGTCGCCGGGCCCAGACGAAGTTCTGGTGCGCGTAATGGCCGCGGGCGTCGCTCCCTGGGACGCGATCATCCGTGAGGGCAATAGCAAGGTCAGCCCGCAACCGCCGCTCACCCTCGGTTCGGACGTCTCCGGTGTCGTCGAGAAGGTCGGCCCCGGCGTTACTGACTTCGCGCCGGCCGAAGAAGTCTATGGCGTCACCAACCCGCAGTTCTGTGGCGCCGCCCAGGCCGAGTTCGCCGTGGCCACCTCCGGGATGGTCGCCCGAAAACCGCAATCGCTGAATCACGTAGAAGCAGCATCGGTTCCCGTCATTGCGGTAACCGCCTGGCAAATGCTGTTCCAGTATGCACAGACGATGCGCGGACAAACGGTAATGGTCATCGGAGCCGCCGGGAACGTCGGGGCCTACGCCGTGCAAATGGCCGTAGACGCCGGGATTCGCGTCGTTGCCATCGCCCACCTCGACGACGAAGACCTGCTCCGATCATTGGGCGTGAAATCCATCATCGACGCGAGCAAGCCCGCATTCGAGCGGAACCTCCCGCTTGTGGATGCCATCCTCGACACGGTCGGGGGCAGTACGTTTCAACGCTGCGTCGCTGCGTTGAAGCCCGGAGGCAAACTCGTCACCTCGGTCTCCACGCAGCCGCTCCCAGCGGGGGCCGTTTTCTTCTACGCTGAGGTGACCACCGCGCGCCTGCAGACACTCACAACATTGTTTGACGCGGGCAGAATCACAGCCCGTGTGGGCTCAATCCTGCCGCTTTCGGAGGCACGCCAAGCGCAACGTATGCTTGCGGGCGCACCACACAAGTCCGGCAAGATCGTACTGCAGATTGGGTATCGATCACCTCAGTAACTTGCCCGCGAGCCAGTAATCGACACTGAATCTTCCCGGACCGGAGCAGATCAGCCAGATAAAGAAGAGCACGTACAGGACTTCCGGAAGGTAGAGGAAATCGTCGAGCCAGCTAAGAGGTGAAAGTCCTTTAGGCAGGGTGGAGACCGCGCTGGTCAGGGTGGCGACGGTCATATCGATCAATAAAGCCACGCAGGCTGCGCTCGAAAGAAACCCCAGGGTCAGCAAGGATCCGGCAACGAACTCCACACCCGACACGAAATAAGCCGTCTGGTGGGGAAACGGGACATTGGCTTTAACGAGCGTTTCGTAAACAGGTTTCGTGCCGCCGGCAACAAACAATTTGTTTGCCCCTGAGATGGCGAAGAACAGCCCGATCGAAACACGTACCAGCAGGATGGCAAATTGTTCCAAATCACTGCTACCGAGCAATGCAAACTGGACCAACCGTTTCCAATCCATCTCTCCTGCCCCTCCGACCGAGGATGTGCTCTAACCGTACCCCGTATCGCGCAAATTCGGCCTCTCTGCTAACCGCGGCCGAGCGGTGCTGTATCGTGCACGCCAATAGGCTGGCTCGAAGTGGAGTTCCGCAGGCGTTTAAATGCGCATCCCGTTACGGCCGAACGTTAACCGTACGTGACGTCGGTGCTCTGTCCGACTTCGATAATGTAACCGTCAGGATCGCGGATATGGCAGCGTATCTCCCTGTACTTGGGGATCGGCTCCGTGATGAACTCCGCTCCTCGACTTTTCCACAATTCATAGCACGCTTGAATATCCGCAACGCGAAAATTCATAAAGCTGTTGATGTGATTCGGGTCGAGGACGCTCAGCGTTACCGACGGCTTGTCCGGGGTGGGCCCGCCTCCGACGTTGACAATCAGCCAAGTATTCGCGATCTGAATGCGCCCAGACGCACCCTTGCTGTCGCCTCTGCTCAAAATGCGGCCGACAAAGACCTTTTCATAAAAATCAGCCGACCGGTCGATGTCGGCGACGGTGATGAAATGTGTGACGGTGAACCCTCTCGCGGGGGCATCTCATAGCTCTTCCGTTCGATTCGTACGCTGCTCATTGACAGCTCCACATCCGATGAACAGTGCTCATCTGGGCGCGTGGCCCACACTTGCCTGATTTTCAGGCGGCATCAGCGAAAAACCGCCGAACGTAGTTTCATCGATATTTACGCCCTCCAAGTGTCGTCCCTTTCTCAATTAGCTCTTTCTGAGCGTCCCCGATTCTTATGCCGCTGAAACCGACTCCTTCTTCCGATTGAGCGCCGGTAGAAGAAGGTTCAGCAGCGCTTGATCAGAGAATGGGTTCTGGCCTGAGATCAGCTCGCGATCCTGAAGGACATAGCTCGTCCATGGAGCGAGCACACTTACGTCACCGCCCGCCGTACTCAAGGCGAAGTCCGGATAGAAGAGAACCTTACCACCAATCTCAAGCGGTTCCCGCTGCTGCTCTTCCGCTGTCGAAAAGATAGTCATCTTATATCCGGAATAGATCCAGCCTTGAGCCTTTGCGTGTGCTCCGGCGGCATCGCCCGCCGACAGGGCAGCGACCACCTCCGTCGAATTCGGAAGCGCCGCGAGAAGTGAAATCGGGCCATGGCAGAGCACCGCCGTTGGCTTGGATGTTTTATGAAAGTGTCTCATCACGGTGCCAGCGTCGGGATCATCGAGCAGGTCCATCATCGGGCCATGGCCGCCGGGGACGAAAACAGCGTCATATTGATCCAGGCCCGATGCGATGACATCCGAGATACGAATTGGATTTTTGAGCCCAGTCAGGGTGTCGCGGAAATTTAGATAGTCCTGAAGCTTAGCCTCGTCTCCACCGAAGAAGTCGGCTACAGCTGAATGGACATCCATTTGCGGCGTGTTGCCTTTGGGGTTGGCGAAAGTGATTTCGTAGCCCTCTTTCATCAGGGCGCGAACCGGAACCGTAAGTTCGTTGAGGTAGTAGCCAGCGCCGGTATAAACCTTGCCATCTTTCAAGGGCAAGCCACGACCGCTTGAGACTAGCACCAAGACTTTTCCTTTAGTTGTCATTTTGTTCTCCTTTTTGAAATTGAGTCTGTTTTCGATATTGGCGAGTAAGTCCATAAGATCCGAGATCGGGCGCGCGCCGAGCTGTTGCACACTCGGAACTAAAACTGGGGCGGATGGGACGTTCACCAATTCCCATTCCTTGAAATTGCGTACCGTTCCGTCCGTCCACGGTTCCCTCCAACGTGCGCAATGACGGGCGATCAGCGGTTGATGTAGGTCATGCCCCCGGGAATCCAAACATCAACCACGACTGATTGGCCACCCAATGGGGGTATAGCTCCGTCATCTGATCGAACAGCGCCTGGTCGGACGTCGCGGTTTTCTGTAGCCGATCGAAGTCCTCGAGATAACGCTTGGTGTCCTGGATCGTCGAGGGAGAGTCGGGCGCGCCAGGCTTCTTGTGACCGGCGACAACCATCGTCGGGTTCAGCGCTGCTAACCGGTCGAGGTCCGCGATCCAATTCTTTCGGCTCTCGGGGGTGGTGTCGCCGACATACATGCGGCATTGGTTGTACACAACGTCGCCAGCGACGATCAGGCCGATCGATGGAACGTAGAGAGACGTTGAATCGGGACTATCGGTGCGTCCCTGCTCGATAATGCGCAATTCGTGACCCTCGAGAGTGAACGTGTCGGGCTCATAGGGCTCGGGTGAAACCAACTTGGTGGCGACCTGCCCAGGAAACACACGGCGGGCCAACCGCTCCACAGTGGGAGTGAAAGACATCTGCATGGCCTTCACCGTCTTGGGCGTTGCTATCGCCCGAGCACCTGGGAAACGGTCGAGCAGAATGCTAAGGCCGTAGAAGTGGTCGAAGTGGGCGTGCGTTATATAGATGGTCTCCAGGTTGCGGTTGTGCAGAGCGACCCAATCCGCGAGAGCCTCGGCCTCAGCCACTGTCCCCATTGCGTCCACCAGCACCGCGTCGTACTCGCCGAAGATTAAAGTCGACGTGATCGGGTCAAAGCCGAGGGCTTCGCCGAAGGGCTTTGGGCGCTCGCCGACCATCGTCTTGCCCGGGGCGGTAAAGACATTCACACTAAGGGTGTTCAAGGCGACAGGCGCGATCACGCGGGTGGCCTCTTTTAGTTCGTTTGTGACGACCATCTGGAACTCCTTTCGATGTCAGGGCGAGTGCCTGTTCAAAGCAAAATCGGCAGAAGCGCAACGATGTGGCGCGAAGTCGGCATCCGTCTGGCGCGAGTGTTAACCGTAGGTGAGGGTCGTGCTCTGTCCGACCTCGATAATATATCCGTCAGGATCGCGGATATAGCAGCGTATCTCCCCGTACTTGGGGATCGGCTCCGTGATGAACTCCGCTCCTCGACTTTTCCATAATTCATAGCACGCTTGAATATCCGCAACGCGGAAATTCATAAAGCTGTTGATGTGATTCGGATCGGGGACGCTGAGCGTTACCGTCGGCTTATCCGGGGTCGGCCCGCCCCCGACGTTGAGAATCATCCAGATATTCGCAAGCTGAAGGTACGGAGGCGCGTTGCCGTCACCCATGGTCAGAATGCGAGCGCCGAAGACCTTTTCGTAGTAGCGAGCCGATCGCTCGACGTCGGCGACGGTGAGAAACTGCGCGATGCTGATCCCCTCTCGCGGGGGCATCTCATAGCTCTTCTGTTCGACTTGTACCGCGTCCATTGATGGCTGCTTTTGTATGCCGTTCATTGATGGCTCCTTTCGATACAGTGCTCATTACAAATACGGTGTCCCGAGTCCCGCTCCCTAGCGCGCAATTTGGCCCAGATAGTATCCGAGCCGATTTTCGACATCCCCCGGCTTTTGGAAGCCGCGCGCCAACAGCGCCTTGATCCCCTCCTGGGCGGCAGGTCGTCCGAGCGAAGCGATGCACGCATCCCACCCAGCACCGAGCTCGACGTCCGGCGGCAGGCTGGTGTTTACCAGGCGCTTGGTCTGAGCGATCGCCCATTTGTCGAATTTGGCGATCCGGGTCGCGAGTACCTCGACGAACGCGTCCAGATCGGCGTCGGGCAAGGCGCGATTGATGTAGCCGTAGGCCTCGGCCTGGTCTGCTCTGATGTCATCCGAACTTAAGAGCGCCTCGAGGGCGCGGTTTCGGCCGATGAGTTCGGGAAGCCGAGCCATTGGACCGCCGCCCGCAACCATCCCCACGCCCACCTCCCATTGCGAAATGATGGCCTTCGCGCGGCTGGCAAAACTCATGTCGCAGGCCAGCGTGATCTCGCTGCCGTTACCGGTCGCACGACCGCGGATGAGGGCGATGGAGGCGACTGGCAGACGGGTCAGACGCACGAGAAAGTCCGGCCAAGGCGGCAGGCCGGTGGGACCCGGCGCCATTGCGGTCAGGTCCTCAAGCTTGGCCAGGAAATCGGAGTGATTCAGGAAGTAGTCGTCGACCGCGCTGTCAAAGACGACGACCCTGACCTGGTCATCTGCCTCGAGAGCGTTCATGACTTCCTGGAACTCACGGACCATTTCCGGGCCCATGACATTGATCGGCGGATTGTCGATTGTGACACGCCAATAGGCGGGCGACCGCCGGGCCAGGCGAATCTGTGCTGTTTTCGTAGGCGCGTTCATCTGTGCGAGTTTGGTAGGTGCGTTCACGCTTGCCATCGCATTTTCCTCCGTATTTGTTAGTCCTGGAAACCGGTTGATTAAAGCCGCCAATGGCCGCCGGTCGTTTGTAGTTCATTCGTCGCAGCAAATACACACAGGGCCGACGACTATCTCAACAGCTTAGAACTTCGATCCGAAATCGTCGCTTGGGCGACAGAAGCTACCCGGCGAAATAAAGGTGTCACCATTCAGCCAGAACGAAACGGGCCGCGCAATTGGACGATAGTATTGCCCATACTTTCGTATCAACTGCAATGGCGAAGTCAATCTACTTCCAACTAGTACTGAAAATCGATCAGAGCGAAGAAAGTTCCTCCCTCACACTTGATACGAAGGTATCGTCGATACCATTGTCCAATTGTTTTACTCCCCTCACGTCTGGCTTAATCGCAATCGTTCGAGATGCACATTGATCGGGCTTAGAAAGCTTTTTTGCGAGGGAGAACACACCATGCCTGAACCTGTGGCGAAATCTGTGGCGCAAGAACCACAAGAACAGAAGATAGAAACGCGCACCCCCGTGGAACGTTTCGCCGGCTTTACCATCGTGGCGACAGCCGTCGCAGTGCTCGCCGTCCTCGTCGCCACGGCCGTTTACGCGCAGGACAAGTACTCGCTGAAATCGCCGAGCGGAATCGCGTTCTCCGACTTCAGGGGATACGAGGACTGGTCGGTGGTCTCTTCCGCCCGGACCACCGAGATACTCAAGGTGATCGTCGCGAATCCGGCGATGATCAAGGCCTACAAGGCCGGCGTTCCGGGCAAAGGCCAGCCTTTCCCAGAGGGCTCCATGATCGTGAAGCTCCAGTGGAAGTTGAAGAAGAGCACGGAGGCACCTTTCGCCGTGGAAGTGCCCGACGTCTTTTCCCAGGCTTTCGTCATGGAAAAGGACAGCAAGAGATTTCCGAAGAGCGGCGGGTGGGGATACGCGGTGTTCAACTACGACGCCGCATCGGACCAGTTCACGGCCGATCCCAAAAGCCTCTCAGACTGCGGATACGCGTGCCATACCCCAGTGAAAGCTAAGGACTACATCTTCCATCCGTACCAGAAGCGTTGAACCGCGCGATGGGACGTCATACATGTTCAACGTGACGGCTGAAGAACAGGGAGTTGGCGCGGGAGTGTTGTTGCGCGCCAGTGAGCCTCTCCATGCGCCCTGCGCGATCATGGCTCGCCCGACTGCTTCACTCTCTTGTACGCCTCACCGTTTCGATGTTCCTACCCGGCGCCACGCCTGCAGTGCCTTAGCAGAAACGCGCCTATGGAACGCCATCAACCACTAGAAGCTCTCTGCGCGTCCGAACAGCACAAGAAAGCGACTCACTGTATTGGTGCGCCTGACACTCTCGGCGCTCTCGGCTTTTGCGGTGTCTTGCTGCAGCTTCGTTTGCTGCGCGGCGAGCGAGTTCAATCCGAGACGTCGATAAACTCTGGCTAGATGAAAGTGACCTTCCGGAGACCCCGGGGTCAGTCGAACGCAAGCTTCGAGCTGAGTTCGCGCCTCCCGCCATTGTTGGGTCCACTCCAAAGCTTTGCCTAACTGGCATCGTGCCGCGGGTTCGTTCGGCGCGACCCGTGCCGCTTCGCGGAGGCGGTGAAGAATCTCTTCGCGGTGAGCATCCTCTCCGGCTTCTTGAGCGGCGCGGAGCATGACACCACCACAGAATGCGTTGCCCGTTTTACTTTCCGGATGTGCATCGGCAAACGCACAGATCTTTGCTACGGCGGCCGGGTCCGGCGCAGCTGTGTCGAGCAGGGTGATCTCACCAAGGTAGCGAACGGCTAGACCGCCGTCGTCTTTAAGTCGCGTCGCTTCTAGCAGAGTGTGTACAGCGTCGGTGGAACGATCGACAAGATAATAGGACAGCCCCAGTAAGACTCTCACATGCGTAGACTCCGGAAAAATACTGGCCGCCTGTTCAAGAACGACGATCGCAGCGTCGAAAGTCTGATGGCGAAGCAGTTCAGCAGCCAGGGTCAGGCGATGTTGTTCCACGTTCGGCTCGAGGCTCACGGCAGCCTGGTCGCAATGGACGGCGTCAAGGGCGTCCCCGCGCTTTTCGTGAATGTCGCCAAGCAAGCTTTCCGTTGAGGCGGTGTCCTCGATGGACTTTGCCCGGTTGGCATTTTCGAGCGCCGCATCCCATGCGCCGTTGTAATAGTGGGCTAAGGCCAGATTAAAGAAGATGTCGGGACGATCGGGCGCTAACTTCGCTGCTTCCGAATAATCGGAAGCGGCCTCGGCGTACAGATGTGCCCGGCTCAGGATTTCTGCCGTGCGAAGGCGGACCTCAAGCTCACCGCCGGGCGGAAGTTCCATGGTGCGGAGCACGTTGAGTGAAGACCCCGGATTCTGGTGCGCATCCACCTGTGCTTCGAGACGTGCCAGGGCTGCCCCCACCCGCAGTTGTGTGTTCTGCGGCGCGAGCTTTGCCGCGGCTTCCATGTCGGTTGCCGCCGCTCTTGAATTTCCCAGCCCGGACTCGATCGAAGCCCTCACGCGCAGGAAGATCAAACGTTGTTGAGCGTCGCTTGGTTCGGGAACGCCGTGAATAATAGCGAATGCCTCTTTATAGCGATGCGCTTTCGCGAGTTGAAGGGCCTCCTCAAAAGATGTGTTTTGCAATTTTTCCTTTGCGACTGGAGTCGACGCGGACTGACCCGCACAAGCGCCCAAGCAAACCCAAATCAACCAAGGATGGAGGTGTCGCCAGCGCATTTCTGGGTATCTTAGCGGGGTTTGGCGCAGGTTTGTGAGTTTATGCAAACGTGTGAGAAAATCCGGCCTGTGGCACCTGAGGCGCCCCACCTCCACCGTGAACTCGGCCTGTTTGAGTCGATTTCCGCAAATATGCTGGAGATGATCGGGGTCGGTCCCTTCCTCACTATCCCCTTACTTTTGAGCACGATGAATGGCCCTCAGGCGATGCTGGGCTGGTTGCTGGGGGCGATCGTAGCGGTCTGCGATGGGCTCGTGTGGGCTGAGCTCGGCGCAGCGATGCCGGGGACCGGAGGGCCGTACCGGTATCTTTCGGAGGCATACGGTCCTAATGGGCTTGGCAAGCTGATGAGTTTCCTTTTTATCTGGGAAACCATCTTCTTGGCGCCGCTTTCGATTGGCGCCGGCGCGGTTGGTTTCGCGCAGTACACGAAATTTCTTCGACCTCAGCTAGGCGCATGGGAGGTCAAGGTTGTCGCCATGGGCGTCTGCCTGCTGGTTACTTTCCTCCTGTACCGAGATATCCGATCAGTGGGCCGATTGTCGATCATGTTGTGGGCTGTGGTCATCTTTACTGCCTTGGCGGTGACGGCGGCGGGCCTGTTGAATTTCCAGATCAAGCGCGTCTTTGATTTTCCGGCCGGCGCATTTGCACTGTCGAAGCAATTCTGGGTCGGCTTGGGCGGAGCAACGCTGCTAGCGATGTACGACTACGGCGGGTACAACAACGCTTGCTTCTTTGCTGGCGAGGTCCGGCAGCCTGACCGAGTAATTCCTCGCTCCATCCTAATTTCCATCGGGCTGGTGGCCTGCCTGTACCTCACAATGAATTTGAGCATCATCGGCGTGATTCCATGGCGCGATGCGATGCACTCAACGTTCATCGTTTCCGACCTCATGCAGCGACTGTACGGGTCACGCATAGCACAGGTGATGACCGGGCTCATCTTGTTCACTACGTTCGCGTCGCTTTTTGCGGTTCTGCTGGGGTATTCCAGAGTTCCTTACGCGGCTGCGATCGACGGCCGCTTCTTTCAGATGTTCGGGAAGTTGCACCCGACCAAGAACTTCCCGTATGTTTCGGTCGCGTTTATCGGGATCACATCGGCTTTCGCTTGCCTGCTCGACCTCTCTGACCTGATCACTGCTTTGATTGTGATTCAGATATTGGTGCAATTCATGGCACAAGTAGTGGCAGTGACGTTGATCCGGCGATACCGTCCCGAGATCCATCGCCCATTTCAGATGTGGCTGTACCCTCTCACCAGCATCATCGCCTTCGGGGGGTGGGCATTCATTCTCGCCGCTAGCGGCTTGCGATTCATTCTCTGGGGGGTCGCGCTCGTCATCTTTGGCGTCGCCGCGTACATGTGGAGAGCCCGTTCAGAGAAGGAATGGCCCTTCGCGCCGCAGCCTGCGGAGGTAGCAACATGACCGGCAAACCGCATGTTGAGGTGTTGGTCGCAGGCGATCTCTTCCTCGACCTGGTTATGACTGGCTTCGAGTCATGGCCGAATCCCGGCGAGGAATCGTTCGCAAAAGAGTTCCACAAAGAAGTGGGGGGCGGGGCGGCGATCACCGCATGTTGCTTGTCCAAGCTCGGAGTTCGAGCCTCGGTCCTGGGAGTCGTTGGCAGGAGCGATGGCCAGTGGATGTTGGACGAGTTGAGCAAACGCGGCGTCGATACATCGTGGATCCAGATGGATGAGGATGAGCCTACGGCTTTCACGGTCAGCGTATCAACAGCGCGGGATCGCGCGTTGTTCACTTACGGAGGAGCAAATCGAAAATTGCCGCCGACTCTCGACTCTATTGCCGACCTAGCGAAACGCACGGGCGCCCGTCACATTCATTTGGCGCACGCGGTGAATCCGGGCCACGCTGAATCTTTATTCCAAGCGATCCACGATGCAGGGTGCACAGTGTCTCTGGACGTCGGCTGGCATCCTGAATGGCTGTCGGACCCTGAAGCGATCGCTGCGCTGAAGATGGTTGATGTTTTTTTTCCCAATCTGCGTGAAGCTTCCGAAATCTCGAAAGAAACGGAACCACGTTGTGTTTTGGAAGGACTAGGCCGCATGGGCTTGCGATGCGTCGCCTTAAAAATGGGGGGCGAGGGCGCGGCTCTCCTCTGCAACGAAGAACTGATGTTTCAGGAGCCCGGGCGCGTCGTTGCCGTAGATACTACAGGCGCGGGTGATTGCTTTGACGCAGGTTTTCTGTACGCGTGGTTACGAGAAATGTCGCCTCGATTGTGCCTCAAAGCCGGCGCGGCCTGCGGACAGGCATCCGTACGGGTCATGGGAGGCGTCAATGGCACTCCGACACGAGAGGAACTGGAAACACTTTTATGCGCCGCACAGTAAGCATCATTGGTGGAGGCGGGGTTCGAACACCGCTTTTGATTCACGGATTGTTGCGCTCTCAATCTCTGCTTAACATTGGCACCTTGAAGCTGTTTGATGTGGATCGGAAACGAGCCGACCTGATGGCTGGCTTGGGGCGCGAGATCGCCCGGATACTGGACGCGGATGTTCCGATTGATGCCCGCGATTCCATCGAGTCCACAGTGGAAGGCAGCGACTTTGTGTTAAGCAGCCTGCGCATCGGAGGGATGGCTGCCCGTGCGCGGGACGAACGTATCGCCATCGACCAAGGACTCGCCGGGCAGGAGACGACAGGGCCAGGCGGAGTGGCGATGGCCTTGCGCACTATTCCCGTTGCGCTGGAGCATGCGCGCGTGGTTGAGGGTCTCGCTCCTCATGCGTGGTTCATCAACTTTACCAATCCGGCGGGTCTGATTACGCAGGCTCTGCAGCATCACACCAAGCTGCGAGTCATCGGTATTTGCGACACTCCGGCGGAATTGGTACACAAGATCTCTCAAGCATTGCGGGAGGCTCCTGCTGACGTCCAATGCGACTACGCAGGCCTTAATCACCTGGGGTGGGTGAGACGAGTGCTGGTGCGCGGGCAAGATGTGACGGCTCGGCTTCTCGCCGACGAGCACGCCTTGCGACAGCTCTACCATGCCGACTTGTTTGATCCGTTGCTGATTCGAACTCTGCAGCTGATTCCTTCTGAGTACTTGTTCTTCTACTACAGCCAGCGGAAGGCGTACGAGAATCAAGTCACAGCGGGGGCGAGTCGTGGTGAGGAATTGATGCGGCTGAACGGGGATCTGTTTTCGCAGTTGCAATCGGAATCGCCGCGCGATGCGCTGGGCACCTATCGTCGTTACCTGATGAAACGCAATGCGTCGTATCTGCGGTTGGAAGCTGAGGCAGGAACTGGCTTTCAAACACATAGGGATGAGCCGGACCCATTCGACGCCCCAACCGGATATCACAAGATCGCGGTCGAAGTCATGATGGGGTTGGTGTCGAAACAACCTCGAACTGTCATCGTGAATGTCCGCAATGGAAGTAGTGTTGAGGATCTGCGAGCGGACGACATCGTGGAAGTTCCCTGTCAGATCAGCATGGAAGGGGTCAAGCCCTCGCAGGTTGGCACATTGCCGGAAAGTGTGCGAGGCCTCGTCCTGGCGGTGAAAGCGTATGAACGCAGTGCGATTCGTGCGGCCGTCGAAAAGTCATGGCCCATGGCGTTATTGGCGATGCTGGAATACCCGATCATCGGACAATGGGAAATCGCCGAGAGATTGCGCGCAACGTGGAAGACGGTTGACCCGGAGAACCTTGGCTATTTGCAAAACTAGGTGGTACGTAGGTCCATCTCGCCTGACGACGACATGGTGTCTAAATGCACATTCAAGATGTCTCTCTCCTTTTGATTTGAGAGGGTCCGTGTGATAGGCGATTTCCCGGGCAAGCAGGTGAAACTAGGGCAGTTAGTTGACTTCCAGCAGAGCGGCAGTTAGAGTATACGGCAGTTTGCAAACGTGTGCGAACTTGCCCCGCCTGATCCACAAACCGACCTCCATCAAGGATATCGCGCGCATCGCGAACGTTTCCTCCTCGACGGTTTCCCGCGCCTTACAAAATAGTCCTTTGATTAGCCGCGATACCGCGGAAAAGATTCAGACCATCGCGAAGCAGTCAGGCTATCGTGTCAGCGCGATCGCCCGCGGGTTGGTCACCCAGAGGACAAAGTCGATTGGCGTCGTGGTCACAACAATCGCTGACCCGTTTGTGAGTGAGGTAGTGGACGGAATCGAAGACGCCTGCAATCACCATGGCTACTCGGTCTTTCTAGCCAATTCGAATGCGGATCCCGATCGTGAGACCAAGGTCGTACACTCCTTCTCCGAAAGGCGCGTCGAAGGCATCGTAGTCACTTCGTCGCGCGTGGGAGCTCTTTATCTCCCTCTTCTTTCGGAGATGCGCATTCCGATCGTACTGGTCAACAATCAGCATCCGGGAGAATTCGTCAACTCGGTACTGATAGAAAACGTTAAAGCAAGTGCGGATGTGACGAATCACCTGATCCAGTTGGGTCACAAACGAATCGCCTACCTCGGCGATCGCTACGGCTATCAGTCGGACACGGAGCGCTTCGCCGGATATCGGCAGGCGATGGAGCGCGCCGGGCTGCCGTTTGTGCCTGAACTGGTAGTGCACGGCGATGGCAAGTGTGAGGGCGCCGGCCCGGCCATCGACGTCCTTCTGCACCGCAACACGCGACCGAGTGCCATTGTCTGTTACAACGATATGACTGCGTTCGCTGCCATTCGGCAACTGCATGCACTAGGTTTGTGCGTTCCGGAAGATGTCTCGGTTGTCGGCTTCGACGACCTGTTTATTGCCACTTATATGGAGCCGCCTCTTACCACCCTGAAACAACCACGGCGACTTATGGGCAAGCTAGCGATGGAAAGCCTGCTGAGACTGATCTCTGGTGAGAGTACCGAGAGCCCAATCAGAGTTCCAGCTGAACTCATCATCCGCGCGTCAACAGCTCCACCGCGTGAGACGGCTGCTTGAGGTCTGCCCCAGGTCGCCCAGGCTTTTTACGTGACCGCTAGAGACGATGCGCCGTTGCAAAGGCCTCTCAATCCTGCTGAGGCAAGGCCTGAAGACAAGGGTCCGCGGTCACCACGGTGACGAGCTATTAGGAGATTCGATGAACAAACTTCAAGTCGGAAACGCGCCGTGTTCCTGGGGCACACTTGAATTTGAAGGCGTGAAATCTGACCAAATCGCATTCGGCCGTATGCTGGATGAATTGGCAGAGACGGGATATACCGGGACAGAGTTGGGCGATTGGGGCTACATGCCCACTGAACCGGAAGCGCTGAAGCAGGAACTGGATCGTCGTCGCGTCGTCATGCTGGGCGCCTTTGTTCCGGTCACTCTGAAAGAGCGTTCCTCCCATGCTGCGGGCATTGCCAGTGCGCTCAGGACAGCGCGTCTGCTGGCAGCTGTCGCTGGCAACCCACGGCCGTTCCTCGTGCTCGCCGACAACAATGGTAGCGTGGCGGAGCGCACTTTGAACGCTGGGCGAATTCGGCCAGAGCAAGGCCTAAATGAAGCGGAGTGGAAAGTGTTTGCTGAGGGGGCAAACGGCGTGGCAAGCGCCGTCTTTAACGCGACCGGAGTGCGGACGGTTTTTCATCACCACTGCGCCGGCTATGTCGAGAGGCCGGACGAGATTTCGTGCTTTCTCGAGTTAACGGATCCAAAGCTGGTGGGATTGGTTTTTGACACAGGTCACTTCGTGTTCGGCTCGGGAGACTGCAATGTTGTTGCCGGTCTAGAGCGTTTCAAGGATCGAATCTGGTATGTCCACTTGAAAGATTGCCGGTCAGAAACTGCGGCCAAGTCTCGTGAGCAGGGCTGGGACTATTTCCAGTCGCTACGGAATGGAGTCTTTTGCGAGTTAGGAAAGGGTTGCGTCAATTTTCCCCAAGTGCTCCAGTGGCTGAGAAAACAGAACTATCAGGGGTATGTACTCGTGGAACAAGACGTATTACCTGGTATGGGTGCCCCTAAAGACAGCGCTCTGCGCAATCGTCAATATTTAAGCTCGATTGAGGAGCATTTTGTTTAGCATCACGGAGCGGCCGTGGCGGCAAAACTGAGAATTGGGATTGTCGGAGCTGGAAGGATCGGAAGAGTGCATGCGGAAACGCTGGCATTCCGCTTACCCAAAGCTGATTTCATCGCCATCGCCGATCCAGATGCCACCGCCGCGTCTGACGTGGCTGCTCACTGCGGAAATCCAAAGGTTGTTCGGGACGCGGAGGAAATCTTTGCGGATCGATCGATTGACGCCGTGCTGATCTGCTCGCCTACCGCCACCCACGCGGAGTTTGTAATACGGGCGGCGCGTGCGGGTAAGCACGTCTTTTGCGAAAAGCCGATTGACCACTCTCTGTTGAAGATCGATCAGGCTCTTCGCGAGGTGAGTAAGTCCGGAGTAAAGTTTCAGGTGGGTTTCAACCGGCGTTTCGATGCCAATTTTGCCCGGGTGCGTAGTGCAGTGGAGCGTAACCAGATCGGGACACCTTATCTATTGCATATCATCAGCCGCGACCCGGGGCCGCCGCCCATCTCTTACATCCGGACTTCGGGCGGCATTTTTCTGGATATGACCATTCATGACTTCGACATGGCTCGATTTCTCATCGGGGACGAGGTAGAGAGTGTCTACACCGCAGGGACAGTAAAAGTTGATCCTGAAATCGGAGAAGCCGGCGACCTGGATACTGCCCTGGTCGTTCTGCAATTCAAGAGCGGCGTTATCGGAACCATCGATAACTGCCGGCAGGCTGTATATGGCTATGACCAACGGGTAGAAATCCTGGGGAGTAAGGGTGCGATTGCGACCGAGAACTGCTATCCCAACCAGGCAATCCTCAGTACAAACTCTGCGATTCAGCGTGACCTTCCCCTGAATTTTTTCATGGATCGCTATACGCAGAGCTTCGTGAGCGAGATAGAGTCTTTCGTAAATGCGGTGCTGCACGACGACCTGATTGCGGTCAATGGGGACGATGGACGCATCGCTGTGGTAATGGCCCTGGCGGCTCGTAAATCGTACGATGAGCGGCGTGCGGTGCGTCTCGAGGAAATCGGCGAGGTGCTTCCCGCCTGAAATCGGCTCTTTTCGAGACTTCTGGCTAGTTCAGTCCAACCCGCTAGCGATTCGGATTCTTGGGCAGGCTGACCATATTGGCAATCAGGCGATAGGCCCCCGGAACACCTTCCGGAAGCTGGCGATAAAACGCATACGCATTATAGATATAGATACCCTTGCCGTAACGAGCGTAGAGCAAACCGCCCTTTTGAGGTTGTTGTCCTTCGTCTTGCGTGGAAAGCAGCGCGACGTATTGCGGATCCCACGACTTGAGAAACTTCGAGCCACGTTCTTCGACCCAGCCTTCGAAGTCGCGCTGTGTGATCGGATTGGGCCATTGGAAGACGAGGTTCTTGGGATCGAGAATCTCCATCTTCGACGCCTCGTCGGTGACCTCCTCGGGGTTCTCGCCCATCGTGTAGGGATAAGGTCCAAAGTTGTGATCGAATTCGGGTGTGTTGTACTGCACGATCACGACGCCGCCATCCTTTACGTATTCAAGCAAACGACTGTTGTACGTTTTTAGTTCGGGTCGCGCCGCGTACGCGCGGACTCCGAGCAGAATGACATCGTAGTTGGAGAGGTTCGCGCTTGCGATGTCGTTGGCGGTCAGGAAGTTTACGTTGATTCCAAGCGACTGCAGCGAGGTGGGAACGTCGTCGCCGCTGCCCATGATGTAGCCGACACGCAGTCCTTCCGCCACCTTCACGTCGACACCTGAGGTCCTGAGAACTGCGGGTCGATAAAGATAGTATGGACGCAGACCCGGATACCCGGTGACTTCATACCCCTCACGAAATTCCTTGCCGTCGACCTGCGCAACCGCGGAGATCCGGTACGTTTTCTCGGTCAGCCCACGCGGCGTCACCTCGAAAGTCAGCGACTGCTCATCGCCGTCCGCCTTCGTGGAAAATTCCGCTGTCGCCGGTTGGCTCGACCAACCCTCGGGCAGATCCAACTTCACAACGCCCTTCCCTTCCCCTTTGATATTGCTGTGGATGGTCGCGCTGACTGTGAACTTCTTTGCGTCGAGCGGCACGATCCCGGCCCGCGGTGAAATGTTTAGAGATACTGCAGGCCCTACTACCAGTGGCTCGAGCACCTCGCCAATGCCCGTCACACGCTTGCTCGATTGCACAACCTGTCCGACCTGCACTGGCACACCTTGGTATTGAAACTCCGCCCATGCCTCAAGCGGATAGGGTGAGAGGGGCAAGTTGAGATATCTCTTATCTAAAATGTCGTAATAAGACTGTTCGATATCGGGCCGCGAGAAGTAGGGACGCGTGTAGGTTGCATTCTCCGGAACAACCAGATCGAACCGAAGGTCGACTGGCTTATTGCCGGTCATGCTGGCGCTGGTGTCGCCCGAGCCCTTGACAGACCAGTCGTTCTCGTCCGTCGGCTTAACCTTGACGGACGCCAGCGTTACTGGTTCGGAACTCTGACTCGCAGCGTGCACCTTCACGCCAATCTTTTCGCCGGGAATGATCACTCGCGTGGTTTCGGGATCGCCCATGAACAGGGCATACAAAGGATTCGGCTCCTTGTCCGGGGCGAGAGTTGCGTTCACAGAAAGGCCAAGCGCTTGTGCGAGAGCGTTGTTAAATTGCGCCTTTTTGATATCGAGCTCAAAAGTAATGTTGTATTTCTCTTCCTCAGAGAGCTGGCTACCTTTCACCTCCTTTATCAGCTCATCTGTCACTTTCCAGCCTTCGGCAAGCTTGGGTGCGATCTTTCCGGGTTGCGAGGCGGAAAACTCCGCGATGGCCCCTTCGACCAAGCCATTCATTTTTTCAAGGCCGGGACGGAGGAAGTCGGCTTTGCCGTTTTTGGCCAGAGTCGCGATCCCGACAAGCGACACGTCGATTCCATCAAAGAAGGAGGCTTCCTTGTCCTGGGCAGACACCACGGATCCGAATCGGTGGTAGGTGGAACTCAGCGCTCCTGGCTTTGGAATCATGCCGCCGCCGGTTTGTGACTTCTGGTGGCCAAGACCCTCGCGCGCAATCTGGACGTACGAGACGCCCAGCACATCGTCGTAATCTCCTTCCGGGATCACAACATTGGTCGCCAGTTTCCCGTCGTCGTTCCCAAACCATGGGGTCCTGGCATAGTCCTTGAGAGGCGTCCATGGTCTAAGTCCAGCGGCGATCTGATCAGGGAAAACGTTCGGGTCACCGGCAGCTGAGAAAACTTCCTGGGCCATGGCGCCGGCGGTTTGGTGGTTTCCATGTCCGTCGGTGGGCCCACCAACAAAGACGGATGTCACGACAAGGGGTCGAGTCATTCGGACGACGCGCACAACATCGTAGAGCACGCGGTCATGGGTCCATTTGGCGATTGACTCGGCTTTCGTCTTGGAAAAACCGTAATCGACGACGCGTGTCCAGTACTGATCGACACCGTAGTAGCGACCCGCCGCAAGGAGCTCCTCGGTTCGCACCAGCCCCAACCCGTCGAAGTAATTCGCCGACATCACATTGGCGCCACCCTCGCCGCGGTTGAGCGTGAGCAGGGCAACACGCGCTCCCTGCCCGCGAGACTCGTAGGCCAGCATGCCCCCATCCTCGTCGTCCGGATGCGCTGTCACCATGATCAAGCTGGCGCGTGTGTGCAGTTTCTTGAGGCTTTGCCAGAGTCCAGCGGCTCCGCGGTCAATCGCTAACGTTTGCGGATTCGGCGAAGCATGCACCGAGGAATCAGACGCCGATTGCGCGCAAAGCGTCACGCTAAGAAGCAGGGACAGTCCTACCGTTAGAAAGCGCTTCATCATGGCCTCGTGAGGTGCGGAGCGGTCTGGAAATTTTGCCAGGAGCACGTTTGTGCGCGGAATGCAGGCCGCCAGGCTCGGACTCAGAGAGCCTGGCGGCGCGGGACGGGGAGCGTCTGCACTAGAAGTAGAATTTTAAAGCTAACTGCAGTTCACGCGGATCTCCGATCGTAGAAGAAATCACTCCGAAGCCCGAATTGAAGAACGAACCGGGATTCGAGAAATTCGCATGGTTGAAAACGTTGAAGGCTTCGGCCCTGAACTCGAAGTGCATCGCTTCTCGGATGGGGAAGCTCTTGAACAGGCTCAAGTCGACGTCCGTGTTGCCTGGCCCATGGTATGCACCGACGTGGCAGTCGCCAAAATCGCCCTTCGCTGGCAGGGCAAAAGCAGCCGGATTCAACCACAAGGCCTTTCTCGGATCGTTGGATGCTCCGGCACGTCCGTTGCCGATGCAGTCCGGGCGAGACGCGTGCTGTCCTCCAGACAAGCTCTCATCCGGCGCGAAAAGCTGGATGGTGCTTCCCGTTTGTTTTGTAACGATGGTATTGACCTGCCAGCCTCCGAGCACACCATTCACGACTCCGCCCTGGTTAAAATATTTTTTCCCACGCCCAACAGGGACTTCGTAGGTCAGGAAGCCCACAAAGCGCTGACGCACGTCGAACATCGAATCGCCGCGCTCGGCTGCGTAGTTGTAAGAATTTTGGGGGAATGCCGTCCCGGTGAGATTGTCCACGTAATCGGAGATGTTGTGGCTCCAGGTGTAGCTGGCTCCGTAAGAAACTCCCTGGGAAAAACGCCGCCTTAGAGAAACCAGAAGCGCGTTGTAGTCGGAATTACCGTCGTTGGTGGCCAATTCCAAAAATGCGTGACTCCCGGTCGCGCTGCTGTTTGTGGTGTTCAGGTTAGAGTATGGGTAAATGTCGATCGGATTTCCGCTTCCGTCAAAGTTGCCTGTGAATATGCCCTGGTTCGCGTCGCGGAGCCGGTTCATCCTTCTGGCGAAGTTGCCGACGTAGCTCACGTCCAGAGACATACTCTGACCAATTTGAAACTCCGGCCCGAAGCTGGCTTGCTGGACATAACTCGTGCGCTCGTTGGGATCCTGGGCGCGGATTTGCAGTTGGGTCAGATCGACAGTGGTTGAAGAAAAAGGCGGCAGTCCGTTCTGCAACTGGAAAATCGGAGTGTTGCTGCCCTGGAATTGTTGAAGATTGTAAGAAAGAACTGCCGGTGGATTCAGAGCCAGGATACTCTCGGAACCGATACGTACCCCGTGCTGGTAGAAGATTCCATATCCTCCACGGAGGACAACACGATCCATCGGGCTGTAGCTGAATCCAAGTCGCGGTGCAAAATTGTGGTAGTCAGGGTGAATCAGAGACCTTGCGTACCAACCCGACGCGTTCGGAGTTACTGTGACCAGTCCGCCGCCATTGGCGGGAGTGAAATTGCTGAGTTCATTTTGGTGGTTGAGGTTTGGCGAGAACAGTTCGTAACGGAGGCCTGCGGTAACTGTCAAATTCTTCTGGGCGCGCCACGTGTCCTGTCCGTAGAAGCTATTTCCGTAGGTGTAGTTGTGCACCACGTGGGGCGTCACAAAGAGCGTGTTATCCACATCCCCCAGCAGAAAGTCCGGAAGTCCGAAGCCGCCACCGGCGGTGTAGATCCCATTCACTGCGATTTCAGTCTGCGGGGCGCGAATATCGAGGAAGTTGTCGCTGCTATGGCGGTATTCATAACCGAACTTAAAGCTGTGATTTCCCTTGAGCCAACTCAGGTTGTCGAGGACCTGCCAGACCTGGGAAATCTGGAATTGCGGCCGCCAGGGTGAGGAACCCAGCCGTACCAGACCGTTGATTTCGATGGGAGGAATGCCGGCACTATTTGGGCTCACCGGCACTCCTGTGAGTCCATAATTCGGGGCGAGTGATGTTCCCAGTTTCAGCCCAATCGGATCGCTGTGGGCGTAGTCCCGGTTGAAGCCAAAGCGAGCTTCGTTCAGTAATGTTGAGGTAATTGTCTTGTTCCAGGACAATGCCACGCCGCGTTCATGAATGTTGTACGCCGTCGCGAAGTCGCCATTGCCGGCCACGGGATTGCCCGTCCACGGTGGATCCTGATTCTTAATGATGTACTGGCTATAGCGGCCAAAAATGTTGTTCTTGCTGTTCAACGTGTGGTCGATGCGAACGTCAAAAGAATTGCTATCGTTGGGAATGGAATACTGAAATGTGTAGTTTGGCGAACCGTCAAAGCTTCCAGCAGTTCCTTCTGCCGCCACTTTCGCTGGAATGTTCGGATCGGGGAACAACGCGATAAGCTGCTTGGCCGTATTGTCGATGCAATTTGAGTTGATGATTTTACCGACGACACAGCCCGTCTGACCAGCCACCGGAGAGTCGTGCAAGGTGTAGCTACTCGCCAACTCCGAGAAGTTTCCACCCTTCATTAACGGCGTAGGCACAGTCGATACAGTCGAGGTCGCCTTGCGCTTCGTAAAAATCTGAAAGTCCGCGAAGAAGAACGTCTTGTTCTTGATGATGGGTCCGCCGATCGTGGCGCCATACTGGTTCTGGGAGAATTGCCCGCGGGGAGTGCCGTTCTGATTGTTAAAATAGGTGTTGGCATCGAAGGCTGCGTTGCGCACGTACTCCCAGAGATCTCCATGAAACTTGTTCGTACCGGACTTGATGCTGGCGTTGATCACTGCCCCAGCCGACGTTCCGAACTCGGCAGAATAGGTGCGCGTCTGAATACGAAACTCCTGCAGTGCGTCTGGTGGGGGCTGAATCACCTGCACCGAGCTTTCCTGCAAATTAGTCGAGCCGGAATTATTGTCAATTCCGTCGAGCGAGAAATAGTTCTGTGTTTCCAGGTTGCCGTTCGAACTGAAGCGATCGGGCGCCGTATTGTTGGTGTTTACCTGGTTGCGCTGAATGCCGGCTTCGAGCAATGCGAGATCCGAATACCTGCGGCCGTTCAGCGGCAGATCGTTGATCTGCTCTTGCTGCACGACCCCGCCTAGATCGGCGCTTTCGGTCTGCAGGATCGGACTCACGGATGTGACCTCGACGACTTCCTTCGACTGCCCAACTTTCAGGGTGAAGTCGATCGCGGGCCGCGATTGCACGTCGATTTCGATATTCGTTCGGATCTCAGGCTGGAAACCCGCTGCAGACACCTCAACCGAGTACGCGCCCGGGATCAGCGCGGGAAACAGGTAACTGCCATCGTCGTTAGTAGTGGCTGTACGCGCAACTCCTGTGGCGGTGTTACGCAACGTGACAGTCGCGCCCTTGACGGCGGCTCCCGTGGGATCCTTGATGACGCCGACGATCGAACCGGTGTCGATCTGCGCAACGAGAAGCGAAGAGGTAAGCAACGTGATCGCAAGCAGCGAGAAGGCGAACAATCGAGCGTAAAGACGAGAACACGACGGCATCATCGCACCCCCTGAGATGGAACCCTTGCTGATGACCCCGAAAGTGGTGCAAACGTTATCATAAGGCGCGGTAAACTGTAAACCACCATTTTTGGCTTGCTACGGCCCAATGTGGGTCGCCCTTTGAACCCTGGTACCCTACTTGTCGATGGGAGGATCTTCGGGCTTTAGGGCGCAAATGCATTGTCCTTAAACGGGTGTGAGGGCGAAAATCGCACTCCTCTGGATGTGGACGCCCGCAGGCCAACTTTGAAGAGGGGTGTGCAAAAATGGACCATCGACTCCGGCTTTGCAGACAGCAAGTTGCGCAATCGTGTGCACAAAGATCGATGGCTCGGAGCCGGGGTGGGCAGCCATTGCAGACCTCAATGATATCGGTACAGTGTGATTCTCGCGACGAGAAAGGCAGTCGGATTCTGAAGCTTGCAATGAAACCTCTTACACCTGCGCCGTGGATAAATCGTCGGCAGTTTCTTTTTGGTGCGGGGTGTTTCGCGGTCTTGCCTTATCTGTCTTCGGCGCAGGCGCCACCGATGATCTTCGAGGAAGTGCCACCTTCCCGAAGCGGGATCCTCTGGACCCACGACAATGCGATGTCCCCTGAGAGGTATCTTCCAGAGACTCTCGGACCCGGCTGTGCCTTCCTGGATTACGACAACGACGGATGGATGGACATTTACCTCGTGAACAGCGGGCCTTCGGAATTCTTTCAGCCCAAGCAGACGCTCAGAAATGCTCTTTACCGAAATAATCGCGACGGAACGTTTACGGATGTCACGGAAAAGGCCGGCGTGCCGGGCGGAAGATTTGGCATGGGCGTTGCCATCGGCGACTATGACAACGACGGCTACTCCGATCTGTTCATCACGGCATGCGGCAGGGCGTTGCTCTACCACAACAATGGTGACGGGACATTCAGCGATGTAACCAGGAAGTCTGGAATTGATCTATCAGGTTGGACCACCAGCGCCGTGTGGTTTGACTACGACGGCGATGGACGCCTTGACCTGTTCGTTTGCAGCTTTGTTCGATACTTGCCGGAAGACCGGCAATCTTGCGGAGGAAACGAAGCGGGGCAGAAGTACTACTGCATTCCCCGCGCTTTCCACCCCACTGCGAGTTATCTCTTCCACAACAATGGCGACGGTACGTTCAGCGAGGTGGGCCATGAAAGCATCATCGGAAGGACCATGGGCAAGGCGCTCGGCGTTGTGGCTACCGACGTAAATAATGACGGCCGCATGGATCTGTTCGTCGCCAACGATACTGTGCAGAACTTTCTCTTCCTCAATCGTGGCGGAAATCGTTGGGAAGAAGCTGGCATCAACGCCGAGATCGCTTTTGGTGAAACTGGCCAGGCAAGATCAGGGATGGGCGTGGACTCGGCGGATTTCAACAACGACGGATGGCAAGATCTTTTCGTAGCTAACGTGGATCAGGAAAAATTCTCACTGTATAGAAATCTGAAGGACGGAACTTTTGATGACGTTGCCCCGATACAGTCGATCGCGCAAGCTACACGACTGCTGAGCGGCTGGGGCCTCAAGTTTTTCGACTATGACAACGATGGGGAACTCGATCTCATTCTGGCCAACGGACATCCGGACGACATGGTCAGCCAGCGATCCCAGGCCGTGACCTACCGCGAACCACTGCTGTTGTTTCATCAGTCGGCGGGCAAATTCCGGAATGTTAGTAAAGAGGCGGGCCCCGTTTTTGCGAGGGACTTCGCCGCGCGAGGTCTGGCAGTGGGTGATTTCGACAATGACGGAAAGCAGGACATTCTGATCGGAGTCAATGGCGGAGCGCCTGTGCTTCTACAAAACAAGTCGAGCGTCCCCAATCATTGGCTGGGAATTCGCCTGGAAGGTAAGAGTTGTAACCGCGATGGGATTGGAGCACGGCTTTCGTGGCTGGCGAATGGCGAAAAACGCTCGCGACTCAAAACGGCCGGAGGTAGCTACCTCTCCTCCCACGACCCTCGCGAGGTTCTGGGACTTGGCGCCGCAACCAAGATCGATTGGCTCGAAATCAAATGGCCCTCCCCCTCGACTCGCGTTGAGCGGATTACGAATGTCTCTGTCGATCGCTACGTCCACATTGTGGAAGGAAAGGGGATCGTATGACACGACTTGAAATGCGCTTCCTGAGCGAGGCAAGCGAATGATGCACAAGGCGAACTGGTTCATCTGTTCTGTGGTCTTGCTTCACACCCTTTCCACGAGCGGTAGCAGTCGGGCCGTTGCCACGAATCCGACCGCGGAACTCCTCTCAAAGTTGATTCGCATCGATAGCACAAACCCTCCCGGCGAAGATATAAGAATCGCCGAATTTCTAACGGCGACACTCTCGCCACTCGGTTTTCAGGTCGAAACGATTCCTACACCGGATTCCGGGAAGGTGCACTTTCTGGCGCGGCTCAAGGGGGCCGGTTCAAAGAAGCCGATCTTGCTCGCCGCGCACGCCGATGTGGTTGGAGTCGAGCGGGCAGGTTGGCATTTGAACCCGTTTGGCGGACAGATGGAAGATGGCTACCTTTACGGGCGCGGAGCCATCGACAACAAAGGATCTCTGGCCGTGTTTACCGAGGCTCTGATTCGTCTCGCGAAGGAAAAGGTTCCGCTCAACCGCGACATCATTCTTCTATCCGAGGCGGATGAAGAAAGTGGCCGCTATGGCACGGAATGGCTAGCCGAGAAGTATTTCCCAAAAATCGACTGCGCAGCAGCCCTGAACGAAGGAGGATGGATCATCGAGAATCCCGACGGCTCCGTGCAGTATATGAGCATCTCTACCGCCGATAAAATATCCGCCTGGTTTAAGTTGACAGCGCACGGTAACACGACGCATTCCTCCATGCCGATTCCCAACGACGCGATCTCGCAGCTCGCCGAGGCAATGTCCGAACTCGCACACTACCGCACAAAGGTTCATCTGCTCGGCAGCACGCAGCAGTTCTTTTTGACCCTTGCTCAAGTGAGTAAATCACCCGAATCAGAGGCGTTCGAACAGCTCGTTCATGCGGCGGACGCGGAACAGGCAGCAAAAGCAGATGAAGAGGTCAGCAAGAATCCCTTGCATAACGCCCTTATGCGAAACACCATGGCTCCGGTTTTTCTCAACGCGGGGTTTCGCGGAAACGTTATTCCCGGCACAGCCGAGGCGACCTTCAATTTGCGCCTCCTGCCTGGGACGGATATTGACGAGGTGCTCGACGAAGTGCGTGGCGTAATTCACAATCCCCAGATTGAGGTGGCGATCGCGGGCAGTGGCGGCCCAGGGACAATCGATGACGTCCAAATGCTGAGGAACTATTACGAATCAAGTCGCAAGGTGCAACCTTCGCCGACAGATACCGAACTCTATCAAGCGCTGGTGGCGGAGGGGCAAGCAGAGTTTCACGCTCCTGTGACCCCGTATCTGTTCCAAGCAGGTACTGATGCCGCCGCGTGGCGGAAACGTGGAATTCCTGTATATGGAATATACCCGTATCCCATTCCGGCGTCTGATCTCTCGCGAATGCACGGCAACGACGAGCGGGTCGGCGTTCGTTCGCTCGCCCAAGGTACCGAGATGATTTATAACCTGCTCCGCCGGGTTGCTACTGAGTACTAGCTTCGACTCCAGCAAACATACTCTCCGGAAAGATCAAACAGCGTGTTCTTGGCTGAGCTCGACGTAGAGTCCTGGTCGAACCGATTCAGGGCGGCTCGGACCTCAAGGTCTGGATGCTGGGACTGCAGGCCCTGAGTTGCGGTCTGCGTAGCGAACTCCCAATTCAGCGTACGGCACCTTCGGCAATCTGCAGATCCAGGCTCACTCGCTCGCCGTTTATCAGGACTATGCCCCCATCTATCAGCTGCTGTCCGGTGCAGTCGTACCTCTCATAGCAGCGGAGAGCTGAAAGCGGAAGAAAAAATTCTACGGCCTCTGAACCCTGGGTGGCTTGCGTTTTGCCGGCCAAACGAATGGTCGTGCTGAATCCGATACCATCGAACTTCAGATCGTCTTTCGAATCTGGCTTGAAGTAGCCCAGCACAGGCCGGATCAGATGTGCGATATGGTCATCGAAGGCTTCGGCAGCCATTTTGTAGCGAGAGCCCGCCGACGCGTCACTGAGAGTTGTGGTCAACGAGAGCTCGAGAAAAACCTCCTGGTGGAATGTAACGAAGCCGGCCGGCGCATAAGAAACAAAGTGGACCTGAGAATCAAGCTCCTTCGTCATGGTCTCGAGGATTTGCTTGTTGGCCGCTTGCAGCGACGCGAGTGCCTCCGGCGACACATCGCGCTGAACTGCCGCAGCCTTCGTAGAATCGTCCGCAGGGCTCGAACGTTTTGGGAACTTGAGAGGAACATTGATAGGCGGCACGTAGCCGTCGCCTCCGCTCGCAACTTCCGCCTTCATCTCGTTGGACTTTTCGTCGTCGTCGGTCGACTCAGGGACTGGCGCTTTCGTACCGAGTTGCGGACCCTCTCCGTTCAACCAGATCGTCACTGGCTCAGCGTTCAAGAAATATTGTCCCTCAAGAAGAGCGGCCTGTTGCGTTGTGTCCGTTTTGCCAGCCAGAAGCTTCAGTGCGGCATTTTGCGGAAGGTAGACCATCAGGTTCTCGGGCCGCTCCATCGAGACGCCCATCACCGTGCCGACCACGTGGTGGCTTACCTCTAAGGCATATCCCTGCACGTTGGAGTTTGTCTGGAACTTGGGAACAGTGACTTTCAGAATCGGATCGATGACCGCAAGAAACGTCTTGCGCGCGCGCTGGTCTTTGCTGAGTTGCGTTGTGCTGTATGCGGCGTAGTAGTTGCCCGTGATCGCCAGAACGGTCTTCCCGTTATAGTGATCGAAACGAATAGACCGCTGATCGGCCGCCTTCTGCTGCTGTTCGTCTAGATCCAGCTTCTTGCTGAGATAGAACGGATATTCGAAGGAAAGATTATTGATTTGCGTGCCAACGGCCTTCAGATCGTCCATGTATTGGGTCTGCAGCGAGCGCAGCTCTGGATCCTTCATCTCTACCGGAGCTACGACCTGAGCCGACGCAACGTTCAAAGCAACAAGAGCTAAGACGATCACACACAGCAGTACCTTACTTCTGCGCATAAATCATTCCGGGAGCTTGGTAGGGAGGATCGGAGACCATGCGGATATATGCGATCAACGCCTGGATTTCTGTCTTGCTGAGTGTATATCCATAGGGCGGCATGAGTGGTGACTTATTTAAAGCGGGACCGCCGTGGCTGATGATGGCCATCAGATCGGCGTCGCTCAGCTTGTTCAGCGTCTCGCCCTCGGTGAAGGCATGCGGCTTGACTTCGAGATTGTCATAGTTGGAAACACGTTCAGGCGTCGACTCGGGATTGTGACAACGTGAGCAGTATTTGTCGTCCAGAATCTGGCCCAGCCGCCGCTGATAGTCGAGCGCGATCTCTTCGATCTTTATGGTCACTTGCTTTTGCGCTTTGGTGTTCGTGCTGGCGACGATTTGATAACGTCCCGCCATGCCCCCGAGCGTGACTACCGTCGAGAACTGGCCGCTGGAGTCGGTAATTCCGTTCGGCGGATCGAAACTCACACCCGCGGGACCGCTAAACGATACATTCGCTCCCGTCACCGCATTGTTCTGATCGTCATTTACCTGCACGACGACCGGCTGCGATAAAGCCGTCCCAGCCGCACCGATCTGTTTTCCTCCGCTGGATTCAACGATCGCGGAGCCGAATGCCGGCGCAGGAGCGGCAGCGGCCATCGATTTCCGCGCGCAGCCGGTCGCGGAGCCCACAAGAGCCAGGGCCGGAAGAGCTAGAAGCATGACGTCGAACAGGCATCGTTTGTTGGTCATCACTTCTTTGCCTCCTTTTGTCCGGCTCCCTTTTGCATCATCAGAAATGCCGTGAGCTGGCGTGCTTCGTCATCGCTAAGGTTACGATTCGGTTCAACGGTGCCGGGCCGCAACGACTGCGGATTCTTCAGCCAGTGATAGATCCACGCGCCCGTCAGACGGGATCCCACGGAGGTGAGGGTCGGGCCGATGTAGCCCTTATCTGCCTTCACGTCGACGATATGGCAGGACTGGCAGGCGTATTTGGAATAGAAAAGCTGCCGGCCCTGCTCCACCTGACTCGTGGAATATCCCGACTCGGGCATGGAATCCCGATCGAAATCCGGATCCTGGTACACGGTCATGATGTAGTCCGAGAGGACCGCGACATCTTCGTTCGACAGGTTGAACTTGGGCATGCGGCGAATCAGCGCGGGCCGGAGCGTTCCCGGATTCCGGAAGAAGTCTTCCAGCCATTTCCGCTGCACCGAACTGCCTTCCCACGTGAGATCGGGAGCCATGTCGCTACCGCGGCCGTTAATGCTGTGACAACTGAAGCAGGCGAGATCTGCCATGATCTGGCCCGCCTTCCCTGCCGGGCGGTAGTGCGATGGGGGCGGCGCCGGTACTGTGAGCGATGGAGGAATGCTCTGCCCGCGATCATTTTGCGCCAGCAGCGCGGTAGTCAACGCGTCGATCTGCGCCGTCGTGAACGTGTATTGCGGCATTTTCAAGCCGGACGCGAACGCGCGCGGCTGCCGAATCTTTCCGGCGATGTAATCAGGCAATGTGTGCGGCATCCCGGGAAGGAAGATCAGCTGGGATACTGATTTGCTCCCGATCCGCGTAAGCTCCGGTGCAAAATTCTCCGGCTTCTTGATTCCAGCAATTTCATGACACGAAGCGCAACCGTACTCCATCACCAGGCTCTTGCCGTGTGCGATTTGATCCGGGGTGGCAGCGTCGAGATGGGCGTTGGCCAGCAGATCCGAATCGCTCTTGGCCAGCAGGAAGCCCTCCACGGTCGCAACCTGCTGATCGGTGAAGCGATAGTGCGGCATCTCTGTCTTCGCGTCGTAAATACGCGGATTGCGCACCCAGGCCCGTAACCATTCCGGCTTTGCTTTGTTACCGATCCGTGTAAGTTCCGGGCCCACATTGCCGCCCACAAGATTTCCGGCAGCGTTCTGGACGGCATGGCATGAGGCGCAGAACGACTCGCCATAGAGGCTTGCTCCAGCCGTCGGATCTGGCGCTTTCTGGTTGATCGCAGGGAGGGTGTCACCCGGAATCGGCGTGCTGTTCACGATCAGAAACGCCGAGATGTCGCGGATGTCTTCATCTTTCAGCTTGAAGTTCGGCATTTTCGCCGCCACTGCGTATGCTTGCGGATCTTTCAGCCAGGCAAAGATCCATTCTCGGGTGGTCTTGTCGGCGATGTGGCTGAGGGACGGAGCGTCCTGGGTTGCTTGCATCACTCCGCCATCCGGCAACTTGATCGTGTGGCACTGCACGCAGCCGTAACGCGCCAGCAACGCCCGGCCCTGATTCAGTTGTGGCGTGCTTTCGAGGCCGCCCCGATGGCACTGTCCACACCCAGACTCGATGTAGCGCGCCGGAAGGATCGGTTGCTCCCACGCGAGCGTGCTGCTGTGCGCTTCTTCCACAGTCGTGGCGGCGCCCTGGCCACGGTGGCACATGACGCAGCCGAATTGATCCGTCGCGTGGGGAATCACCGGGTGCTTGCGATAGGGCTGTGAGGGGACGTCCGTCAAGCTGGCTTCTTTCAGTCCAACGTGGCAGGACGTACAGCGATCCGTGACGCCCAGTTCTGGCTTCCAGATCTGTTGAATTCCCGGCTGGAAATGGCGCTGCAGCGTGATGGCTTCCCCGCGCGTCCGAATCAGCTTGAGATATCCGTTCTGGTAATGACGCCACTCACTGAAATGATTCTTGGCCGGCGCGATCGCCAGCAATAGCAGCAGCAAGACGCTGACAATGCCAAAGGCACGGATCGGCTCGCCAAACAACTTCTTCCACAGAGACTCTGGAGCGGGGTTGGATGATTGCACTTAACTCCTCCAAGGCCAGACCCAGGACCAGCCCGGGCCACGGAAGAATGTGCCGATGGTGGTCAGCACCACCAGCTCGAATAAGAACCAGGTCATGATCCAATAAGAAAGAGGCTTCGATGCCAGGTAACGACGGAACGGTGACGGCGACTGCGGCGAACTCTGCGAGGCGACGATCATGAGAGCGCCCACGATCACGGTCGGCACGAATGCCACGTACACGTGAAACAACAGTAAGAACAGCAACAGCGCCGCGGTGGCTATACAAAAGACCCGCAGACGCCGCTCGCGATCCTTGAGGAATAAACCGTCGGCCTCGATATTGATGTTGAAGTACGGAATCACAACCAGGGCCATCACAACCAGTCCCGGCACTAATACGCCGGCCACGACCGGCGGGAAGTAATGCAGCATCTCCTGCAGACCGAGGAAATACCAGGGCGCCTTTGCCGGATTTGGCGTATGCGAAGGGTCGGCGATCCCCTCGAGAGGCGCGTTAAACAGCAACGCCATCGTGACCAGGCCGATCGCCATCACTTCGATCGCGACCGCCGCCCGGAAGAGCACCTCCGGAAAGGTCTGGACGGTTTCTTCGTCGGTGACCTTCACCTGCGCGGAAACTCGGCGCGTGATAAAGGCAACCCGTCGGGGCGCCTTCCTTGCGTTTGAGTCCATTGCGGTCACGAAATCCTTCGTGCTCATTGCGCCTCCTTCGCCAGCGGCGTCCGTCTCAAGGTGGAAGGCTCGCTCTGGTGCGCGTACAGGCCGCCATCCTTGCGAATCCGCCAAAAGTGGATCGCGATGAAGAAGATTGCGGTGAGCGGCAGGATCATGCAGTGCAGCACATAAAATCGCAGCAGTGCATTCGCATTGACCAGATTGCCGCCGAGAAGAAGAAAGTGAATCTTGTCGCCGAATACGGGGACTGCCGACGCAATGTTCGAACCCACAGTGATCGCCCAGTAAGCGAGTTGATCCCATGGCAACAAATATCCGGTGTAGCTGAGCAGCAAGGTGATAAGCAGAAGAACAATGCCGATGACCCAGTTGAACTCGCGCGGTGGTCGATACGCGCCGCGATAGAACACTTTGAACATATGCGCGAACACCAGGAACACCATGGCGTGCGCCGACCACCGGTGCAGGTTGCGCAAAAAGAGTCCCGAGGAAACGACGAACTGCAGATCCTTGGTGTCGGCATAAGCCTGCGGCACCGAGGGGTGGTAATACAGCATCAGGAGAATTCCCGTCGTTACCAGAATCAGGAATGTGCCGAATGTAAGCGTCCCCAGGTACCAAGTCGCACTGAAGCTCAACATGCGGCGGCGGACCTTGGTCGAGAACAGGTGCAGGAAGACGTTCTGCTGGATGGCAAGAGAGCGTTTCAGCGTGCTGGATCCGGTTCCGCTGCGGAAAATCGAACGCCACACCCGCGTGTCACGCACTTCGTCGAAGTATTGATCGAATGTTTTTGCCATGATCAGACTCTCAGGAACTCCATCGGCCGGATCGTCGTGCTGCGATCTACCATCAGATCGCCGTCGTCGCTGAGCCAGGTACGCAGCCACGGAAGCGGCTTGGGTGCGGGCCCTTCGATTTTTTCTCCGTCACGCTTGAACTTGCTGCCGTGGCAGGGGCAAGCGATAATGCCCAATTCCGGCTTCCACGTCGTGAGGCAGCCCAGGTGGGTGCAAACCGCACCCAGCGCGAAAAAGCCTTCCTTCGCGCGAATCAAGTAAATTCCCGAGTTCACATCGAGCGTCACTGAATCCATCGCGTAGCTTTCGGGTTTGCCTGCATTCACCACCGGCGAGGGCTCATACAGAACATTGGGCGAGAGGAACTGGTAGGCGAAAACGGCGGTGCCCGCCGCGGCGATACTCAGCGACCCCATCCCCAGCTTCATGAAAAACTGGCGGCGGTCGAAGGTGCCGCCTGGCTCTGACTCGATTTCGTGTGTCTCGCGTTTTTCGTCAGGCATGGCTACTTGGGTGCTCCTGCGGCGGGCGTCTTCGGACGACCACCAGCATCGATTGCTTCCACAGAAATCAATCCGGTCGGTTCGGCGGGCAGCAGGTTGTAAGATTCCATGGTGATGGTCCCGACCGGACAGCGCATCGCGCAGAGTCCGCAACGAATGCAGCGTGTCTCGTCTTTCAGCATCGCGGAACCAGTGACTACACCGAGTTCATCCGCGGCAACCTCGTTCAGTTCGACTCCGAAACACTCCTGCTCGGCCCGAATGGCCTCGACAGTATCGGGCGTGAACTCGATTCGATCGAGAGAGACCAACTCGAGGCAATTCTCCGGACACACGTCGACGCATCCGCCGCAGAGGATGCAGGAGGTTCCGTCCTCGTCGCACCCTTCGAAGATCGTGTTCACCCAGCAGTGCAGGCAACGCTGCGCTTCTTCCATCGCCGACTGCGCGTCGTATCCAATTTCGACTTCCGTCACGCCGGTGCGGCGTTCGAGGGGAAGCATGGGAACTGGCTGGCGGGTAATGTCGAGATAGCCAAGAGGCATCGCATGCCGATTGAAAATCTCCACTTCGACGATTGGATCCGGATGTTTACGTCCGCGCAGGTATTCATCGATTCCGATAGCGGCGCGCTTTCCGTCCGCGACGCTGTCGATGATCAACCGGGGCCCGAAGACACAATCACCTCCGGCGAAGATTCCCGGTGCAGAGGTCATAAGAGTTTGGGGATTGACGGCAATCAGCCCGCGCGGCGAGATCTCCACCTTATCGTCTGGCTTCAGGAAATCGAGCCGCGGCGCTTGCCCGATCGCCATGATGATGGTGTCGCACTCGAGCACGCTCTCGCTGCCTTCGTGGAATGCTGGATTGAAGCGACGGTTCTGGTCAAAAACCCACTTGGTCTTGAGAGTTTCGAGCCCGACAACTTTTCCGTCCTTGCCAAGGACTCTCTTTGGTCCGAACCCGGGGAAAAGCGTGATGCCTTCAGCCTCGGCTTCTTCAATTTCTTCCAAAGCGGCTGGCATTTCATGCCGCCGTTCAAGGCAGACGATGTCGACTTCACGCGCGCCTAAGCGCAATGCGGACAGCGAGATATCCACCATTTCGCGTGTCGCGACTGCATTGACGCTCTCAGCGGAAGGTTCGGCATCCTCCACACCGGATGCATGTTGGCGGACGACCTCGCGCGCCGCCGAGCGGGCCACATCCATGGCCACATTGCCGCCGCCGATAACAACCACTTTCTTGCCGATCGTGAATTTGTAGCCAAGATTGACGTTGAGCAAGAAATCGATGCCCTTGTGAACGCCGTCGAGATCAACGCCCGGAATGCTCAAGTCGCGACTGAGGTGGGCGCCGACTGCGAGCACTACAGCATCGAAGCCTTGACGGCGGAGATCCGAGACCATGAAGTCTCGCCCGGCTACCTGGTTGAGTTTGAGCGTGATGTCGCCCGTGGCGAGAATTTCGCGGACCTGCGCCTCAACCACATCGCGCGGCAGCCGATACTCCGGAATTCCCAGGTAGAGCATGCCGCCTGCAACTGGAGCCGCTTCGAAGATCGTGACGGAATAGCCCATCAGGGCCAGGTCATGTGCTGCAGAAAGACCAACGGGACCGCCGCCAACTACTGCGACCTTGTAGGGCAGCTTCGGTTGTTGCCGCCCGCTATTGATATCGACAGGATGCTTAGATTCGGGCCCATAGCTTTCGGTAAGGAATCGCTTGAGCGCGCGAATCGAAATCGGCTTATCGATCTCTCCACGACGGCAAGCGGTCTCGCAAGGATGAGCGCAGACGCGCCCGCAGATCGAAGCCAGCGGATTGGGATCGCGCGCGAACTTGTAGGCTTCTTCGAATCGTCCTTCCGCGATCAGCCCCACGTATCGGCCCGCATTCGTGTGGGCAGGACAGGCCATCATGCAGGGGAAGTTGGTGTTCAACCAATCCCCGTCGACCTTCTTGTTTTTGAATCGCTTCAGCATGAACGACGCCGTCCTGTCGTTGTGAACTGACGACTGTGAAACGTGGGAAGACTGAAGGGAACGGCAAAGTGATTTTCTGCCGTTCACGGAATAAATCTTTACTTACTCAGGGTGAAGTCTGCTTTTGTATCGCCAGAGACGGCGACGGGCTTCGATTGGCTCTTGGCGCCTTCATGCCAGGCGGCCACGGTGTAGCTGCCGTCAGGAACGTTTTCGATCTTGAACGCACCCGACTTGTCCGTCGTGGTGAAATAGGGCGTGGGAGAAACGATGATGTAACCGGCCATCTCGGGATGGACGTTGCAGAGCAACGGCACGGCGCCTGGGTTGTCGAACTTGAAGGACCGCTTCTCGCCCTTGGGCCAGGTTCCGAGATTATGCGTGAGCTTCTTGTTGCCACCCACCGACGTCCAGAAGACGTTGTGCGCCACGGAGTCGCTGTTCTGGAAATCGACTGTGGTGCCGACCTGCACGACCGTCAGATGCGGCGTGAACATCAATCCCTTCTGGTCGATTAGGGGGTGCTCAGAAGGTGCCGGAAATGTCTTGCCTTGGATGACGTCGACGTACACGACGGACTCACCCGAGACTCCTGATACCTTTCCGCTAATGGTGCCGGCACTCGCGGCCAGGCACATTGCCAATACGACGATTCCGATTACGAAAAAGTTGCGTGCCATGATTTTCCTCTCTTTGAAATTCGTGGATTGCAGGGGCGGATCATCCTCCCCCGAAATTCTCAGTACACAAACTCCAGGCCCGCGACCGCGGAATTAGTCCGGAACGGACTAGTGAGCACGGTGTTGGTTCCTGGTAAGTACACGATCTGTTTGGGCCGGATCTGGTACTCAAACGACGTCTTGATGTTGGCGTGAATCAGGAACTGAATACCTGGTGTAATTCGGTTTCGTACGGAACTCACGGGCGATAGGTAGGGACCGGTTGAAGTGTTCTGATCGGCCCCGATGCCGTTCAGGAAGTCAGCGGTTGAATTGACCCGGTCCCAGCGCATGATCGTCATCATCCAGGGATAGACCACGTAATCCGCCTCCAGAAATCCGCCACTGAAATGAGCGGGGCTGGCAACCGTTGTGCCAGTTGGCAGGGGCAGTCCCTGAGGAATGTTGGGCAACAGGTTCTGGTCGCGTCCGTACAGAAACTGACCGAAAACGTTGAGCGCGTGGTAGTTGAAACTGAAATCGCCGCCGACGCGATAAAACGGCTCTCGCGCAGTGAGAACGACGGGCGTTCCGGTCGAGTCCTGACCCTGGAAACGCTGAACCGAGCGTCCGTAAAAGTACAACGTCCCCAGGCTCAGGTAAGTGTGATCCCGTGGGCCGGTTGTTCCGGCCGCCTGGATCTCATTTCTGCTGGCTGGGTCACGTTCTAAATTGAACCGATACGAAAAGCGGCCGTAAATGTCTTTGAAGTTGGAGTCAGAAATGTAACTCACAATGGGCGGGACGCTGGCTCCGCTGCCTGGCGTACCTCCGGTGTTCTGGTTCACGATCGCCAGTGAGTAGTGATACCCGCGGTACTGGTGTCCGCCGCTGATCTCGACGCCTTGTGCGGCGTTCGAGAGAGCGAAGGCGTTATTCACATTCTGCGAGGACGACCCGATATTCGGCTGGTCGTAAATGTCCCATCCGCTCAGGTTCCACGTTCGTGCCTGGCTGAACGGAAGGTCGAGCTCGAACTGGCCGAATCTCAGACTCAGGGCGTCGGTCGGCAATTTCAGAAAGCGCCCGATGTTTACAAACTTGAGATATCCATCGCCCAAGCCGCCATTCGAGTTGGCGCCGGCAACGCTGATGTCGTCGTCCACCCAGAAGGCGATATCGCTGCCGAAGTTCCCGGCCATGAAGATGCTGAACAAGCCGGTCTGGAAATCCGTCCTCGGGATGAACTGATTCAGCGCCGGATCGCCGGCCGTGTTCTGCAGATTGAAGTTGTTGCGGTTTGCGCTTACCACCTGGAAGAAGTGGTTGTAACGAAGGCCGACGGGCGGCAACCCTGGAATCGTGCCCGGCCAGATCGAACGGGGGAAGAGTTCCTTGTTCGCCGGGGCGCCCAGCAGTACCGGTGGAACCTTGATGAAGCTCTCGTCGTCTTTCGGAAACTTGAAGCCTGCATCTTTGAACGCTTTGCCGAAGTCGTTCAACTTGGGAAAATCGATGTGACACGTGCTGCAGGATGTCCCATATTGTCGTGAGAACGCCGGAATCGCCCTGCTGGTCTCGGAGAACGCCATCACGATTAGCATGCTGAACAGAACAACTAACAAGCCACGGTGCCTGAGCATCTTCGTCGGCTCCTCACTTATAAAATTGAATGAGTTACTGCCAACCTCACTCACAACGTTGTTGGGATTCTCGGTGATGAACTGGCGGGGTGGCTGTGGGGTTCGTCACATACGATTGTGATGCTAGTCACATGTTGCAGCCGCATGGTCATAAGAACGCGAAACCGCCGGAACGGGGTCAGCAGGTGCCCCTTGCCTGCTGGATCTGTTGCCGAGCAATGAACCGAGTTGGAATTCGTACCGATTTAACGAGAAAAAACAAAAACCCCTTTTGGCGGCCGGCGACCCGCGGCATAAGCGAAGGGGGGCGTCTCAGTGACAGTCGGAATGCCCGTCAGGGCAACTGAAGGAAAGGTTGGGAAGATTTAGATCAGCGCAAACCAAGGGCGCCATTTGTCGGACACCTCTCAAGCATTTCGTCCGAAAGTCGCCGATCTTGGACGGCGCGAGCCAGCACCACGCGAGATGTTTCAGGATGATCTTCTGGTTCGATCGCCGAATGGCTTCGAACTCACTTTGCGACGTCGAAAGATTCTCGACGAACTGGAGGGACTTCTGTCTAGGATGGAGAATCTCGTCGCGCCGGCTCTGTTTTGATCCTAAGCGCGAGAAAAGCCATTTCCGCATCTCAGGACCGGATAATGTATGTACAGTGGCGCGCGACAGTTGGCGACCGGCTGCCACTTAAACAATACTTGGCCGCGAGCCACATTGTTGTTGCCACCTATGCCGGGGTGCAAACAATTCCAGACAAGCAACTGGCGGCTGTCGGTGCAAACGCAGCTCGTGTATTCGGGTGCCTGACTTCGGCGTGGCTCGGCAGTTGCCCTTCCGGGCACGGAACTCGTCCTTACGCTAACTAGCGGCATGACGTTTGTTATCAAATCGTAGCTCGCTCAGCGAGGAACGGCCTTTGTTTGGCTAACGTGCTCATTATTATTTCGGTGGACTTGATCTTTGAATTTCTCCGGCTCACGGTATTTCACGGTCTGAAGATGCTCGCAGTAAAGAACCAGTTCTCCCGGCATTTTGAAGATCTCGTAGGAAACCCTGACCATGCCCATCTCTGGATATCGTGGCCATTTTTCGAGCTGGGTTCGAACCGTATAGATGGTGTCGCCCACAAACACAGGCTTGATGAACCGCAGCTTGTCGTATCCATAGCTGAAGGTATGAATGTTGTTGTGTGCCATCAGCCCCAGACCCAGGCTGAACACCATGGCCCCAGCCACCAAGCGCTTCCCGAAGATGCCTTCCTCTTTCGCAAACACCTCATCGGCGACATAGGGATGCATGTCGAGAACGATCGCGTTGAAGAGCATGCTTTCGCCTTCGGAGATCGTCCTTCGGATCGAGCGGGCTCGCTTGCCGACCTCGAAATCTTCAAAGAGCCAGTCCTCGGCGTTCCAGATGGCGATCTCTTTGTGCTTCGTCGAATCAGGGTTTGGGTTCTTCACAGTTGTCCTTTAATCGTCATGCAATTTGACGGGCTGAGGCGCGCTGAGCAGCGTAACGCTCATTCAACCAAAGCACGAGCGAGCGGTCTTCAAGGTCTCCTCGCAAGCAGCGGCTGATCTGAACACCTGCCGCTTCAAAAAAGCGAACGAACCCATCGAAGCGTGGCCGCACATAGGCTGTCTGCAGAGTCAGGAGAGTGTTGGAAAAAAAGTTACTCGCCGCGGCATTGACCGAAGGGTCCGTCCAAGCGGCCAGACTCGCGGGCTGGCCACCTTCCTGAACATACGTACCCCGCTGGTGCTCGGGACTTGTCAGCCATTTGGCGTATGCCACTGCCTCGTTCTGATATTCGCTCATCTTACTCACACCGACTCCAGTGCCCCCCAGCATGGTGCCGGCGCATCCCTTTGTCCCAGCCCCCGGAGCGTTCGTGAATTTCAATGGCACTGGAGCCACGACTCGTGAGTAGTTCGAATAGCCGAATCCGTAGGGACAATAAATCGCGTCAGAGTGGCTGACCATGTAGTTGTAAACGTGGATGGGGTTCCAATTGAGGGACCCTGGATGCGCCACCGAGATCAGCGCATGCAATCTTTCGAGAACTTCTCGCGCGACAAACTCTTCAACGAATAATTCTCGCTCTTCCGGAATCGGGTAGCCCAGATTCGCGCTGAGCGTAAAAAATAGGCTTATGGCATCTGTGGGACAAGCCGGAACAATAACGAACTTCCCAACCTCACGCGCTCTGTGCCCGAGTTGCAAAACTGCATCGAAGGTCTCCGGAACGGTATCTGAAAAGACGGTCATCAAATCAGGACGATGCGATGCGACTTGAGTCGCAGCATCGATCGGGTAAGCCCACAGCCCGCCTTCATACCAATAGGAATCCCAAGACAGGCCCACAGAGTCCTTCGCAAAGCGATCTTTTTCCACGTCGTTCAGGGAAGGAGCCAGATCCACAAGTATCCCGTGAGCTTCCGCATAGCCTACGAAGGGGTGGTCCACGATGATCAAATCGTACCGATCGAGGTATTGCTCAATGGGAGCTTCGCCGAACTCGCGCAACGTTCTACGATCCCACTGAATGTTGATTTCCGGGTTCTGTTGCCGGTACTCAGCAAGGCCCGCCAGCAGAGGTGCGTACCCACGAGGATGATCCCAAGTCAATCCTTTCAGGGTAATGGCCACGAAACCTCCGTGAGTATCTTCAAACGCTGCACTCAAGCCCCCGGCTTTCTCTCAGCGAGAAGAATATGCTCACAATACAGGACCACTTCATCACGCTGGTTCAGGACTTCACACGCCTCCACCACGCGCCCCAGGGTCTTTCGCTTCAGATCGTCTTGCTTCTCTTTGACGGTAACTCGGGTTCGCAGCGTGTCCCCGATGAATACGGGTTTCGGAAAACGCAACCTGTCGTAGCCGTAGGTGAATGCCACCGGATTAATCTGGCCGGCGGTCAGTCCGATCCCGATAGCGAAGGTCATCGTGCCATGGGCAACCCGCTGCCCGAATGGTGTTTGCCGCGCGAACTCGGCATCCATGTGATGGGGGAAATAATCCCCGGTATGGCCCGCGTGAATAACGACATCGGTCTCGGTGATCGTCCGGCCTGAGGTGATTCGCTGGGCGCCGACCACGTAGTCTTCGAAGTATTCTGTTCGAGTCATGCTTGTGCCGTTCCCGCCGACAGTTCTAATTTCTTGCCTCCGATCATTAGCGATAGCGTTCGCGAGGCCCGACGGAGTGCTTGCTTGACCTGAGGCGGCCCGAGACTGTCTCCGATGCGCGCAAGGAAAGGAATCGTCATGGCCGCGATCGCTTCACCGTGCTGATTCAAGACCGGGTAGCTGATGTTGACAATGCCATGAACCTGGTAGCTGGCCAGTTCTTCGTACCCACGCCGCCGAATCTGGTCAAGATGCCGGTAGAGGCTCGCCGGAATCCGTTGGCCAGAGCGCAGGCGCCAAACTCCCAAGGCACGAGAACGAACTTCGTCAGTTTGGAATGCAAGAATGACGTGCCCCGACGCGGTATTCAATAGATCGATATTGGCACCGGGCCGGACCGAGAAGCCCATATTTCCAGGAGCATCCGCCTGCGCCACGACCACCACCTCGGCGTTGTTGAGCATCGCAAGATGGCAGGACTGCCCGGTTTCACTCGCAACGCGTTGGACGAGGGGCCGTGCCTGGTTGATCAGCCGTTGCAGAGGCCGGTGTTGATGAACGATCTCAAACAATTTCAGCGTGAGCTGATACCTTTCGTCTGGACCCATTCGCGAGATGTACCCTCGCTCGTCGAGACACACGAGCATCCGGAAGATCTCGGGCACACTGCGACCGAGTCGGGCCGCGATTTCGCTGTGCGTCAAAGCGTCGGACGCGGTCGCCAACAACTCCAGAACGTCGAGGCCCTTCTCCAGCGCCGGCGCTGCATAACGCGCACGCCGAGATTTTTCCAGACCTTGCATTCGCGAACTTCGCCGGGCGGTCATTACGATCGATAAAGCTTATTACATGATTTTTCTAATGAAAATATAATTTTATGAGTAGAATGACAACTCGGAAGCGCTAACTGTCCGCCCGTGGGACGGGCGACTCCTTGTTTCGAGGGAGGAGAGCACTCTTGACCTCTTCTCACAATGGGAAGGACCCCAATTTGGAGCGGCCTCTGCAGGGTCTGCTCGTGGTCGACTTCAGCCAGTTTCTTTCTGGCTCTCTGGCGACCCTGCGCCTTGCGGATATGGGTGCTCGCGTGATTAAGATCGAACGCCCCGGCTCAGGTGACCTCGGGCGGACGATTTACCTCAGTGATACCGACGTTCACGGCGAGAACACCTTGTTTCATGCCATCAATCGCAACAAGGAAAGTTATGCAGCCGATCTGAAGAATTCCGATCACCAGGGAAAGTTGCGGCAAATGGTTTCTCGAGCTGACGTAATGGTGCAAAACTTCCGGCCAGGAGTGATCGAACGCCTAGGTTTTGGCTACGCCGACGTCTCACGAATAAACAACCGTATCGTATATGGAATTGTGTCGGGTTACGGTAATGCAGAAGTGTGGCGCAATCGTCCGGGCCAGGACCTGCTTGCTCAAGCGCGATCGGGCATCATGTGGTTGAGTGGAAATGACGGGGACCCTCCCACCCCGATGGCCCTCGCGATTGCAGACATGCTTGCCGGCCACAACCTATGTGAAGGCATTCTTGCTTGTCTTGTGCGACGCAGTATTACCGGCCGCGGAGGACTCGTCGAAACAAGCTTGATTGAGGCGTTGCTGGATTTCCAGTTCGAGGTGCTGACGACCCATCTGAACGATGGTCGACGTCCTCCGCGAAGAAGTGCGTATCGGAATGCGCACGCTTACCTCGCTGCGCCCTACGGCGTTTACGATACGGCAGACGGTTATCTCGCCATTGCCATGACGAACCTTCCAACGCTTGGGAAGCTGCTGGAATTGCCTGAACTTGAAAAGATCTCAGATCCAGGCGATGGCTTCCGCAACCGGGACAGCATCAAGCAAACCATCGCGCGCCGGTTGAAGGAACAATCGAGCGAACACTGGCTTGAGATCCTCAATGCCGCCGATATCTGGTGCTCCGAGGTTTTGGATTGGCCGAAGCTTTGTGCTAGTGAGGCATTTCGCCAGCTCGATATGGTGCAGACTTTACGCGACGAAGCAAATGTCGAGATTCTCACCACCCGACTCCCTCTTCGGCTTGATGGAAATGTGCTTAAAAACGAGAGGCTGGCGCCTAAAGTGGGGCAGCACAATGCAATCATTGATGAAGAGTTCGGGCTCTAGCTCAATCGGTACACTCGAATTGCGTTGTCGTGGAACAATTTTTTCTGGTTTAGTTCGCCAGCGGGCTTAGTGATCGATTTCAAAGTATCCAGCCACTGTGCAAAGCTCGCCGAGAGGGTACAGACCGGCCAGTCACTCCCGAATAGAACGCGATCCCATCCGAAACTCGCGATCACGTGCTCAACAAAAGGCTGGAGATCCGTAGTGGTCCAGTTCTTTGGATCCGCATAAGCGATCACGCCGGATACCTTGCATGTAACATTGGGAGCTTTTGCGATTTCGGAAATGTGCGCGCGCCAGGGATCGAGATCCTGCTCCTTCACACGAGGTACTCCGCAATGGTCAAGAATGAATGCTGTGCTCGGACATTTCGAAACCACGTCTATTGCGATCGGAAGCTGGCGTGCGAGGACGCAGAGATCAAATGACAGATCGTAGTCACGAAGTGCGGCGACGTTCTTGATAAAATTGCTTCCCTTCCCTACGCCATCCGGTTGTGTGTGGAGCACACGTCGGATCCCCTTCAGTTTCGGGTGACCTGCGATCTTGTCCAGATATTCGCGGAAATCCTCACTTTCTGGGCGGCCACAAGCCACCACACCTTCCAGTGGGTTGTCCGGACGATCGGCTAGCGCGAGCAGCTGTCGAGTTTCATCGAGCATGTAGGGTTCGTCGACATCTGCTTCGAGGTGAACTGATTTCACGATCCCCAATCCCGCTGTGGCTGCCAGGTAGTTCGACATTTGAAAGGATCGGTTCAGTTGCGGGATCGAATCCAACCAGGAATAACGAAATAGGTCGAGATCCCAGAGATGCTGATGTGTATCAATGATCTGCATAGTGCCCGAGGTCACAAGATTTACCTATCTTCTGTCAATCAGTCGCAGTGGAAGACCTCTTCCATATTGGCCCACCAGTCGCCTGGTGCGCGCGTATCGAGTGGACTTTGCATGGGCATCATCACTGCCCACCACTCCTGGGTTTTCGGATCGGCCGCCATCTTTGCCATGTCCACCGCATAGTCGGAGCCGTGGTACTCGAAGTATCCGAAGAGAAGATCGTCTTTGAGAAAAATGGAATAATTTCGAATGTTACATTTCCGGATCATATCCAGAACCTCCGGCCAGACCGCCGTGTGATATCGCTTGTATGCGTCCAGTGACTCTGGCCTTACACGAATGACGGAGCCATAACGTCTCATCGAAAACTTTCCTTTCTGCCAACGCATTCCAATTAATAAAACCGAACCAGCAAAAGAAGACTTGCCGCTCATGGAGGCGCCCTACTATATTCGATGCCCGCGAAACTGGGCCAGAATTTCGCAGCTTAGATTCGATTGATTCATGGCGCAACACAGAATCGCCTCACTGGAAACGCGCGACGTCCGTTTTCCGCTTAAACATGGAGCGGGCAGCGATGCAGTACACTCGGGCGCCGAATACGCTTTCGCCACCACCCTATTGGCCTCTGACGGAGCCATCTTCGGCACGGGGATCGTGCTCACTCTCGGACTAGGCAACGAGATTGTTTGTGAAGCCATCGAGCTGCTGGGCCGGGAAATCGTCGGCCGGGACATCGAAGAACTGATGGCCGATTTTGGCAATGTCAGCCGGAAGCTCTCTCAGCATCCACAGCTTCGCTGGTTGGGTCCTCAGAAAGGCGTAGTGCACTTAGCTCTCGCCTCGCTGACCAATGCTTGTTTTGACCTTTGGGCCAAGAGCCGCGATGTGCCGTTATGGCGACTACTTCTCGACCTGGACCATGCACAATTGGTTGCGCTGCTCGACCTGACTTACCTGGAAGATGTTTTTTCGCCGAGTGAAGCTGAGGCCTTGGTTCGCGAAAATGCAACTTCTCGGGCACAGCGAGAGAATGTGCTGCGAACCGGCTACCCCGGCTATGACACATCAGTAGGCTGGTTTCAGTATGACGACGAACGGGTCAAGGAGCTAACGCGGCAAGCAATCGACCGTGGATTTCACGCTTTCAAGCTGAAGGTCGGTTCCCTAGATGGTCAGCGAGACATTCGCCGGGCAAGGATGCTTCGTAAACTCGCCGGCCCGACGGCACTTATCATGTTCGATGCCAACCAGCAGTGGACTCCGCCGCGCGCCTCGGAAATGTGCCGGGAGCTTCGGGGGATGGCCCCGTTTTTCATCGAAGAGCCCACACATCCCGACGACGTTCATGCCCACGCAGTTTTGGCCGAGGAAGTTCACCCCATATCCATCGCGCTGGGGGAGCACGTCCCCAATCGAATTATGTTCAAGAATTTCATGAGAGCGTCGGCAGTGCAGATTGTACAAGTAGACTGCACGCGGGTGGCAGGAATCTCAGAGTTTCTCACGGTCAGCTTAATGGCGCGAAAGTTCGGCCTTCGGGTCGTTCCCCACGTGGGAGATATGGGACAGATTCATCAGCACCTTGTTCTCTTCAACCACATCGCTCTGGGGCACGAGGCTCTTTTCCTTGAGTGCATTCCTCACTTGCAGGAGTATTTTGTGATCCCGGCGCGTGTCGAGAATGGTGTGTATGTGACAGCCGAAGCTCCGGGTTCCTCTTCGGACCTGAAAAATGTGCGTCCTAAGTAGCCTGAATCAGGAACCGATCTCGTTAGGCCGCACGGCGCGCTTTTCAGCCATCGAGCGGTACTCGGCAAAAACCACCTGAAGCGTGCGAAGATTGTCGCGCCCGCTGGTCTCGGGCTCCGTCCCCTCTTCGATGGAACGCATGAGCGAAGCCATTGGGCCCACGAACGCGTCGGGGATCCACATGCTGTCAAGGCGCGCGGAAAACCAATAGCCCTGGTTTTGCTTGGACATGAACTCCAGCGTGTCCGGGCGACCCGTCGGGTAGTTGTACATCAATCCAATCGTTCCCTTGATCACACCCTCCGTTCCCTCCAGGCGAAAAATGGCATAGGCGTCGTCTTGCCATGTGGTATGGCACACATCGATCAGCACTTGCAGACCTGACGCATATTCCCATGTCGTCAGGGTTTTTGTTTCTGCACGGGTGGTTTCGCCAGGAGCGCGGCTTCCACTCGTGAACACAAGATCTGGATCGCCTAGCAGATATCGAAGAGAATCGATGTAGTGAATGCTGTGGAACATGATTTCCACTTTGTCTCCCTCATAAATCCAGGGCCAACGGCTCCAGTCGGTGTTGCAATGAACCTGGATACAGGCGTAAGTCGGCGTTCCAAGCCATCCATCGTCGATCAGAACGCGCGCACAACGAATGCCGGCGTCCCAGCGCATCTGTTGATTAACCGCGATCTTCACCCCGGCGCGCTCCGCGAGTTCGACGTTCCGCACGGCCTTCGCGTACTCCTCGGCAAAAGGCTTTTGGCACAGCAAATGTTTGCTTGCGGCGGTCGCGTGCTCCACTATTACGGCCTGCTCAACGGGATAAACCGCAATGTCGACGATCTTCACTTGAGGATCGGCTAGCAGTTCGTCCACGCTGCCGAAAACTCGTGGGATACTGTGCTCTTTCGCGGTGCGTTCCGCTCTCTCGCGCTCGCGATCGGTAATGCCCACAACCTTGAACCCGGCTTTCTTGTAAGCGGGCAGATGTGCATAGTTCACTATCCCGCCAGCGCCAATAATCCCAATTCCGTGATCCAAACGTTCCGGGAGTGTGGGTCTGTAGTCGAGATGTGGAAACATTTCAGGCATGGAGGAGTTCCCTGCTTTCTAGCGTAACGGCAAACTCTAGCAGTAACTTCCGTGGAGTTAAACTTTTCGTCTTAGCTCTCATTAAACTCACGGTGAGTTTCACTCTGTGAAACTTTAGCAACTCTGCTCGCGCGCCAAGAGTCATCCGAAACTTCCACAGGCGCAGCCCTTCGATTTACGATCCGCTTCTTTTGGAATCACGTGCTCGGGAGTTTCACTGCTTCCGATGAAGTCGACGAGGAGTGATTTATGAAGCTCATCCGATTCGGCGAACCCAACGTACCCACGCTTGTCAGCTATGTCAGCCAATTCATGACCTTGCTGCCGGGCGACATTATCAGCACTGGAACTCCTGCCGGCGTCAGCGTGGGTATGAAACCGCAGCAATACCTGAATCCGGAGGATGTAGTGGAACCCGGTATTGATCAACTCGGCGAGTCGAGGCAAAACGTGGTTGCGCGGCGGCCTGCAGCTTTTGAACCCAGCCTTTCCGGTGCAAGATGATCAAGCGAGGAAGATAGGGTTCTGCTTTAGAATAGCGCCGTGATGGCGTGTGCGTACTTCAAGGCCCCCGCTCTTCTGCTCCCGATTCTGTTACTTGCCTCTGGAACGCCGGCGCAGCATCCCAATACTAGGAGGCGCAACGCTGCCGCAACTGTCCCCAGTAAGGTTCAATTTGAGGATATAGCTTCGAAGGTAGGTCTGGACGCCCCGAACGTTTACGGCGGCGATACTCACAAAGAATTCATCATTGAGACGACCGGAAATGGAGCCATTATCTTCGACTACGATAACGACGGGTGGCCAGACATTTATCTCCCAAATGGTTCGACAATTGCAGGCTTCCCTAAAGACAAAGCCCCGATCGGTCACCTGTACCACAACAATCAAGATGGCACTTTTACGGACGTTACAGCCCGTGCTGGACTTGCGCACTCAGGCTGGGGACAAGGGGGTTGCGTCGGCGACTACGACAACGATGGCTACCTGGATCTGCTAATCACCTACTGGGGGCAAAATGCCCTGTACCACAACAACGGCGATGGCACATTCACCGACATCTCTGTCAGGGCAGGTCTGCAGACAGTACGAGACGAGTGGAGTACGGGATGCAGCTTCGTGGACTACGACCGCGACGGGAAGGCCGACATCTTTCTCGCGCGCTATGTGGATTTCAGCTACGACTCTGTGCCACGACCGGGCCAGGGACGTTGGTGCCAGTGGAAGGGCATCAACGTAATGTGTGGTCCGCGCGGGTTGAAGCCCGGAACCAACGCGCTTTACCATAACAATGGCGACGGTACCTTCACCGACGTCTCGCCGAAGTCCGGCCTTCTCGCGACTGCGGGATGCTATGGATTCACATCATTGATATCGGATTTCGACCGAGACGGCTGGCCCGACATCTATGTCGCATGTGATTCAACGGCTAGTCTCCTCTATCACAACAATCACGACGGCACCTTCACTGAAATCGGTAAAAGGGCCGGGATTGCCTACAACGAAGACGGCTCGGAGCAGGCGGGTATGGGTCTTTCCGCTGATGACTTCACGCACAGCGGATATCAGGACATCGTGAAAACGAATTTTAGCGACGACACTCCCACCCTGTACCTGAATCGTGGAGACAATAATTTCGATGATGTGACCTATAGCTCCGGCCTAGGCAAAATCAAAAGTTGGCTGGGGTGGGGAGTGCAGTTCTACGACTTCGACAATAGCGGATGGCCAGGGATCCTGATCGTCAATGGCCACGTTTACCCTGAAGTGGATGGCAAGGCCCTTGGCACTAGCTATCGCGAACCGAAGGTCGCTTATTACAACCTGCGCAATGGAACCTTCGCGAACATCACGGCGGATTCGGGCGCTACTCTCTCGGAGAACCACTCCGCGCGTGGTTTGGCGCTCGGCGATTTCTTCAACGACGGACGCCAGGAAGCGCTCGTCAATAACATGAATGAGAAGCCCTCGCTCTATTACAACACTGCCCCTGTCGAGAATTGGATTACCTTAAACCTGGTGGGCGTGAAGTCAAACCGTGCCGCCCTGGGAGCTTCTGTCACATTGCAGCAGGGGGGCGACACGCGCCAGGAGGAAGTGAGAAGTGGCGATGGCTACATATCACAAAGCGATCTGCGACCGCACTTTGGTCTTGGACGATCTTCGAAAGTAGAAAAGATTGTGATTCGCTGGCCCAGTGGCTTGGTCGAAACACTTTCGGACCTCGCCGCCAACCGCTACTACGTGGTGCACGAGGGCCAAGGGGTTGATTCCACCAAAACAAAAACGGCCAGTTCCATACGCATTGGCCGGTGAGGTCCGCGGTTTGCCAGCAACGACCTTAGGTGGCACCGCCTGCAGAAATGATTGCGATGGCAAAGAGCAGAACGGCGACTCCCGCCCAGTTGTAGGAAAGTGCCCGGCGGCTTGCCCCCTTCCATTCCCCGCTCACGGCTCCCCAAAAGAGCGCGGCCATGATGTCGATCGTCATGAAGATCGGCCAGCCAATGATTCCACCAAGTGCACCCATGAATCGCGCGCCCACACCATAGGTGAGCGTTCCTCCAAACCACAGCAATCCCATCGTTATGCCGAGCAACCAATAAAGACCGGAATTCCGCCGGCGAAAGAGGCCCCACGTCCGGTTCTTATTCAGCAATTGAACGCAATAGATGCAATTTGCTAAGAACCCTCCAGAAACGGAAAGCGCCCAGATCGGATTTGCGGCCATCGCGCCGCTTGCGCCCAATTGCAACGCGCGCAATCTCAACTCGTCGCCGAATACGAAGCTGAAGTTGAGCATCGACGAAAATATTCCGGAGAGAATACAGATAATCAGGCCCATTGTGAAGCCGGAGCGCTCGATCTCGTTAGTTCCCGCTTCACGTTCTCGCGCCCGACCTGCCAAACCCAACAGAATCAGCCCCAGCACCATCACCAGCGTACCGGTGATGAGCGCGTGGCCTCGCTTTGTCGTCAATTGATCTGGGTGGAGTATCGCCATCGGTAGGAGCGAACCAAACGAAGCCGTGATTCCAAGGATCAGTGCAAAGCCCAGCGCCAGGCCCACCCGGCTGATGCCAAGTCCAAAGAGTGTCGCGCCTACTCCCCACAGAGTGCCAAACAGTACAACCTTTGCGAGGGTCGAGGTCGATACTCCCATGTATACACTGCCAAGCTGCGGCACGGTCCCGAACGCGGTTGCCCACGGAATTAGAACGAGGCCGGAAACAGCGAATGTCAACCAAGAGTTTTCCCATTGCCAATCGATCATGCGCTTCATGGGGGCAGCAAAGCTGCCATTGAGCATTCCCGCCAGCACGACAATAAACAGTCCCACAACAAAATTTCCTGTCATAGAGCGTCCGTGAAGGAAAAGGTGCTTGCTACATGAAGAACAACGAGCGCAAGAAAATGAACCATGCAGGTCCGGCAGGTCAAGGGAAATCTGTGCCGCCATTTAGTTCCTTTGACAGCTCAACATGTATCCATTAGATTCCGCCAGATGCTTCCGTGGCGAGGCTTCGTTGTTGATCATCCCCTCGCTGGAAGGTCACGTCTGCCGAAATCAGTCTCGTTCGGAGAACGAGAAAGATATGCGTGCGGGCCGCAGAGAATTCCCTCACAGCGCGGAATGGACTGGGACTTCATTGATAATTGCAGCGTTGAGATCCTGTGAGAGCCACGCGATGTGCAGACGGTTGATGCTTCTGGCCTGCATATTCTTCCTTCACGGGTCGATCGGACTAACCGCAATCGCGCAGCAAAATCGTGGCTCCAGCGATGGCTATGTTGGATCGAGTGCATGCGCAAAATGTCATCGCAGCATCTACGAATCTTTTTCCAAGACGGATATGGGCCGGTCTATGTCGGAGATCACGCCCGCTGTAATGAAAAAGATTCCTTCCAATGCTCAGACAACCGCTCCACGCTTCAACCGCCACTACGAAGTCTTTGCGCGTGAGGGCAAGCTTTATCAGAGTGAATATGCAATCAACCCCGCAGGCCAAGATGTCTTCCGTGAAACGCATACGCTCGATTTTTTGATTGGTTCAGGCGCGAATGGCATAGGAGGGATAGTCCAGGAGGGAGAATATCTCTTTGAGGCTCCACTTTCGTTCTATTCGAAGACAGGCGAGTGGGCTCTCTCACCCGGGTACGAGTTTGGAGACTATGGTTTCAACCGCCCCATTCTCGCGAGTTGCATCGTGTGTCACAGCGGTCGTCCACGGATCAGTTCAGGCCAGAGTGCGAAGATGATGGACCCGCCATTTGCCGAACTGGCAATCGGGTGCGAAAACTGTCACGGACCGGGTGAGACCCATGTTGTTTCACTCGAAATGGGCTCCCCATCATCCACGGGTTCCACATCCTTCATGGTGAATCCCGCAAAGCTTTCTCCTTGGTTAAGTAACAACATCTGCATGTCGTGCCACCAGGCCGGCGATGCACGTGTTCTCAGAGAGGGGAAAAGCTATCGCGACTTTCGTCCCGGTCAGAATCTGGAAGACACGCTTAGCATTTTCCTCGTGCCGTTTGATCGTGGTTCCGCTCCCAAAGATGATCTGCTCGAGCATTACCTTTCGATGCGCTTGAGTAAGTGCTTTCTCAAAAGCGGAGGCAAGCTAACCTGCATCACCTGTCATGACCCTCATGTGCAGCCCTCGGCGCAACAGGCTCCGGAGTACTTTCACCAGAAGTGTCTCACTTGCCATACTGAGAAAAGCTGTGCAGTTCCTGTGATGGTCCGAAAGAGAAAAACCCCTCCCGACGACTGCGCCGGTTGTCACATGCCCAAGCGCGACGTGACGGTGATCTCCCACTCTGTGCTGACGAACCATCGCATCGTTGCCCAAGCGGAGGAACCATTCCCGGATGTTGCTTTCCGTATGGCTACGGAGCAGCTTCCGGATTTGGTCGACCTCAGTTCCGATCCGAGCAACCACACGGTGGTCGATCCTCTTACCCGACTCCAGGCGTACGCGCAGATTGTGCTGCGTAGTCCGGAGTATCGAACGCGTTATTGGGCGCTCGCCAACCAGCTCAAGACCAGCCACGCAGCAAACCTCTACGTACTGGAAGCTCTAGCCGATGAGGCGGTTCAGAAACATACCGATGACGGTTCAAGACTCGCGATACGGTATCTCCAGGAAGCTATAAGGCGCGGGGCAAATAATCCCGTCGATTTCGAAGAATTAGCTGCCCTGTTAATAGGTTTGGGCCGCGAAACCGAAGCTCTCGATGTTCTGCCTCAAGGTATCGATGTGGCTCCCTACGATGCGAATCTCTATCGCCAATACACAAAACTGTTGCTCAATCAAAAGCGGGTGCGCGAGGCTTGTGAGGTCAGCGCCGAAGGAGCGAAGAAATTTCCTCAAGATGATCTCTTGCGAGATCTTATGTCCCGGTGCGGCGGTAACGGTCAAGACAAGCTGACTAATTAAACGCGCTCCCCGACATTTCAATTTCGGGCTAAAACCAGCTGTTTCGTGCGCTTGAGGTTTGGTTTTGGTTCTGGTTGCGAAAATCCCATGGCCGTGGAAATCGCACGAGCCGCGGAGGAGACCGCTCCGGCCAAAGCGCTCACTAAGCTGGGAGTAACCCTTGTGACCGGGCCAGAGACACTCACGGCGGCTATAGGCGCCCCTTTGGAATTCAGAATCGGTGCGCTGACACATCGTGCTCCCTGCACCGCTTCTTCGTCATCAACTGCGTAGCCCTGCTGGCAAATTTTCTCCAACTCCTGTCGGAACTGAACCAGATTGCCGATCGTCTTTGGAGTCGCTGCTTGAAACGTGATGGAATCCAGAATTGTTTGTCTAGTTTCCTTCGGCAGAAATGCAACCAAGGCTTTGCCTAAGGCGGTTACATGGACCGAACGCCGTGTACCAACACGAGAGGAAAGCCGGAACTCATGGGGACTCTCGATCACGTCGACGTAGAGTACGGTTCCTTGATCCAAAACACCCAGGTTCACGGTCTCATGTGTCGACTTCCATAGTTCCCACAAAATTGGACGAGCCACCGCCTGCAAGGTCGCTTCCTGATTGCCACGAGCAGACAATTGCGAAAGCCGCGGTCCAATCAAATACGCGCCTGCCTCAGTTCGCAGGAGATAGCGTTCACGTTCAAGGTGCTTTAGAAAACGATGTGCTGTGCTTTTGTTGATTCCCGTCTGATCGCAGATCGCTTTCAGCCCTAACCCGCTCGAGGATCCTTGCAACGCTTCCAGAATACGCAGCACCTTCGAGATAACGCCTACCGAGCCAGAGGCACCATTGGGCTTTTCTGCTTTCGACATAAACGCGCTTTCGAGAATCCGTAACCCCGCGAAAGGATCGTCCCCGCGCACATTGATGCGAGACGTCGTTCCGACAGACGAAACTCTAGCACGCCACTCGGCCCTAATGCCACCGTCTTGTTTCATCAGATGAAACATCGTTCGTATAAATGAAAGTTTTTGATTGACAACATTTCTGGAACGGTGCTAGAAGCTTGGGCTGCGTGGGGATTTCTCGCGGGCGCTGGGGGCCCGGAGATCTATCAGAGAAAGAATTTCGATCGCTTAAACTGCGGCGCCTCTGCCGCACAGGCCCAAGGGCGGACCTCGTTTGGGGGAGGACTATGATGGCGCACCAGATTCTTTCCGTCAGGCTTCAGCAGTGGATCGCGGGACTGCTAACTCTATTCGCAGTGGTTTTGGTCGTCGCACTCTCAGCCGCGCCCGCTTGGGCTCAGGCCACCGCCGCAATCAACGGCACTGTTCGTGATACGGCCGGTGCGGTAATCGTTGACTCGACCGTCGTGCTGCACAACCGCGACACTAACCTGGATCGTACTGCACAAACAAACAACGTTGGTTCTTACGTAATGACCAATGTGCTGCCCGGAAACTACGACTTGAAAGTGAGCATGAACGGCTTCGGTACAGCCTCGAAAACCAGCATCATCCTCCTGGTGAATCAGACCGCGACCTACGATTTCACCCTTAAAGCGGGATCGGTCACGGAAGTCGTGGATGTGCAGGATAACCCCGTGACCCTCGAAACTTCGACCTCAGAGCTTGGTGTCGCTGTGGTCCGCGAACAGGTCAACGATCTGCCGCTTAATGGGCGCAATTTCACTCAGTTGCTGAACCTGACGCCGGGCGTAAGTACGATCAACGTCTCACAAAACTCCGCTACGAGCGGTGGTATCTGGTCCAACCCGGTTGGCACATTCTCGTACCCGTCGGTGAACGGTCAAACCAACCGGAGCAATCTCTTCTTGCTTGATGGCGTGAACAACGAGGGATCGTTCGGCAGTACATATGCGATCCCTCCGATCGTAGACGAAATTCAGGAATTCAAGGTGCAGTCGCACAATGACGACGCCTCGTTCGGCGGAGTGCTGGGCGGGGTCATCAATGTGGTCACCAAGTCTGGAACCTCGCGTTATCACGGATCGGCTTGGGAGTTTCTGCGGAATAAGGCTCTCGATGCAGGGCTCATCTATCCCCTGCTATCGACGGCAGATCAAACTGCACCCAGCAATCAGCCGGGATTTCAGCAGAACCAATTTGGCGCGACATTTGGCGGCCCGCTTCCTATCCCGGGCGAGCATCAGAAAAAGACCTTCTTCTTCCTCAGTTACGAGGGATTTCGAAATCACACGGCCGCTTCCAATCAGTACATCACGCCGACCACAACTCAGCTCGGTGGAGATTTAACTGGAATCACCGATCAAATCTATAACCCGTATACCGGGCAGCCCTTCAGGTGTGATGCCAGCGGCAATCCGCTGCCAGCGCCCGGAAACGTGCAAGGTGCGGGTACTTCATGTAACAAAATTCCATCCACCATGATCGACCAGAACATGGTGACCTACGCGACCACTCTCTTCCCTGCTCCGAATGTAACCGGCGCAAGCTTCAATGGCCTTGACACGACCAAGGTCATCACCCGTCAGGACGAGGGCAGTGGTCGCCTAGACCACCAGTTCACCGAACACGATAATGTCTGGGCGCGCTACACGAGCTTCCGGCAGCCGGTTACTGGCTCAGGTGGTTTCATCGGGAACTTGCACGAACAGGTCACCAACGGCTATAACATCGCGGCGACCTACACACATTTGTTCTCAGGGAGCACCCTAGCCGAATTTCGCTTCGGCCGCACCGACGTAAACATCGACCAAGGCTCCCACTTTACAAAGGCTCCTCCTTCCTTTGGAACGCAAGTTGGTTTCTCTCCGAACTTCGCCGGGAACTTCCGGGGTAATGTCCAAATGATCCCGAACGTGGTCATCCAGGGATATATTGGCAATCCGAATCCGAGTGCTCACGGCGCTGCCCAGGTAGACAACACCAAGGTTTCCGATATCTGGGAGTACGGAGGGGATTTCACCAAAACTATTGGTCGCCACACGTTCAGGGCTGGAGGGGACTTCGCCAGTAACAACGCGAATGCCCTCTACTTGAACTCCAACGTTCAGTTCGCTGCCGCGAACACCGCGAATCCAGTAGACCTCTCGGGAGGCAATGCCCTCGCATCATTCTTGTTAGGAATTCCCACAAGCGCTGGACGCCGCAATGTGATTGAGACTGAGCATGGTGGGTGGGTCGATGGTTTCTATGCGATGGACCAGTGGAAGGTTACGGACAGGTTGAGTGTCAATCTTGGCTTGCGGTACGACCTGACTCTGGTGCCTGTCTACGGCGATAACAAGAACGCAAACAACTTCGTCGGAGACATGAATTTCAGAGACGGAACGTACATCCTTGCGCGGAACGCTCCGTCCTGTGCGCAAACCAATGCTGCGCCTTGCATACCGAATGGCACGCTCCCCAATCACGTTATTGTGACTCCGCTGGGCGGCAATGCGATCTTTCACACCGATTTCAGCAACATTCAACCAAGAGTTGGGGTCGCTTATCAATTGTTCCCCAATACGGTTATTCGCGTCGGCTATGGACGGTTTTACGACAACTGGGCCGCGATTACGCAAACGGGACAAAACTATGAGGGTACTTGGCCGAGCCTAGATCAACTCGGCGCCAGCAACATGAATCCGGTTAAATCAGCGCCCACACGATTCGCTGAGGATCCGTTCGGTCTGGGGAGTGGTAGCCCCGTAACTGGACCTACTCCCTTCAATCAGTCCACGTGGTTTGCCGACCCCTACCTCAAACGTCCATATTCCGACCAGTGGAACGTGGGTGTGCAGCAGCAAGTCACGTCCAGCTCCGTATTGACAGCAAATTACGTCGGCTCTGTGGGAAGACGACTCGATATAGGCGGAGCCTACAACGTGGCCATGCAGGCAGGTGGGAATGCGAATACCTCGTGCACACCCTACGATCCGAACAATACCACCGCGACAAACTGTGGTGCTCCGTTTACATACATCGGGCCTACCGCATACGACCGGAGCGTAGGAAAGAGCAACTACAATGCACTGCAGGTTTCATTGAATGGCAAACAGCAGCACGGGCTCACGTATCTCGTCTCTTACACTTGGTCTAAGAGCCTGGACCTTGGCTGCACAGGTTGGTACGGCGTCGAAGGATGCTCCATTCAGAACCCCTACAATCTTCAAGCCGACAAGGGGCCAGCAGCGACTGATCTCCCCCAAATCTTTTCCGCTGCCTGGGTGTATACCCTACCTTTCGGTAAAGGCACTTCCCTCTCCTCCGAAAGCCCAGTGGTGAACGCATTGATCGGGGGCTGGAACCTGAATGGCGTTCTCTCGCTCAGTTCCGGAGTTCCGTTCGATGTGGGTAGCGGTAAGGACATCGCCCTGACCGGGAACTACAACTATGGCAACGGATACGGCTACGAACGCGCCAACGTGGTGGGGAGTTTTTACCCCAGCAGCAAAGGTCCTGAGCAATGGATTAACATCTCATCGTTCGCCACACCGGTTGCGGGCACTTTCGGGAACCTTGGCCGAAACGCGCTTCGTTCGGATTGGAACAAGAATCTCGACCTCTCAATATTCCGACAGTTTGCTTTCACCGAGCGTTTCCGAATGGAATTCAGGTTCGAGATGTTCAATGCAACCAACACACCCGTATGGGCGGTTCCCGTGACTAGTCTCGAGAACTCTAATTTCGGCAAGGTCACGCACGCCGCAAACATACCCAGGCAACTTCAGTTCGGCCTCAAGCTCTATTTCTGAGTGCCGGCCATGATGCGCCGATGGTGGTGACATTTCGGTGGGTGCAGCGAGATCAACCAATCCATACCGCACCCACCTGTTCAACACGCCGTCTCTGGATATCTCCAGGTCAGCGGATCATCCCTTTCGGCGCTAGAATATTGATCCCTCAGGTTCCTGTAACGCCGAAGTCTTGATGGCGTGTAGTACGTAAAACGGCAACCGCACGGGGGAAGGCCACGAAAAGATGTTTGGGGCAACAACAGTACGGACTGGATCTGCAGGGCGTCCGCCGCTGTATGTGGGTCTTCTAGTGATGGCAGGTACGATCTCTCTGGCCGGACAATCCACGAATTCAGCTCCGACTGCCTCGCCACAACATCGTCCCGTCCTCCCCCAAGAGTGCCTCTCGCCAGCTCATAGTTCCGACAAGATTGGCGAACTATTGGAGAGCATCCACGACCATCCTACCGCCGGAGCTTTCAATACATTGGGTGTCCTGTACGCTCAGCAAGAGCAGGTCTTATGCGCCATTTCGGCGTTTGAAGCCTCTCTGCGGTCACAAGACCAGAACTGGGAAGCGCACTACAATCTGGCAATTGCTCTTCTCAGAAGAGGAGAGCGAACCAGAGCGAGTCGGGAACTTCGAACGGCGATTGAGCAGAAACCGGATTCGGTGAATTCCCGCTACGCCCTTGCCAGTGTTCTGGAGGAAGAGAAAAAGTTTACTGAGGCTGAAGAGCAGCTCCACACCGTCCTCAAGGAAGATCCGAAATTCGTTCCGGCCACCCTCATGCTTGGCCGGGTATTGATCAATGAGAACAAGTTTCAGCAGGCTATTGAGAGTCTGGAAGAGGGCCTTAACCAACAACCGCGCAGCGAGCAGGCGGAGTCCTTGTGGTCGGCCCTAGCGGTTGCATACGCCGAAAACGGCCAACTTGAAAAGGGTCTGCAGGCGCTGACGGACTTTATCGCCGCTCAACCTAACTCCGCCGATGCGCACCTTCAAATGGGATTACTTTTGCTCCGAGGGGGTAGCAGCCATCAAGCCGAGGCGGTAAACGCGTTCCGCGAGGCGCTTCGGCTCGATCCAAATCTCGATGCCGCGAGACTAGCCCTAGGGCAAACACTGATAGCATCTCAGAATTTCACTGAAGCTATTCGCGTTCTGGTGGAGTACACCGCTCGCAAGAGTAACGATGCCCAAGGATTCTATGCCCTTGGCCTCTCTTACCAAGGGCTGAACCAGTCGGAACCGGCGATTCAGGCTTTTCGGCGCTCTGTCGCACTGAACTCTCACGACTCCGCGACTCGCCTTGCCTTGGGAAATCTCCTGGCCAGTGCCGGGCGGAGCGACGACGCCATCCGGCAACTACAACGAGCTGAGCGTATGAACCCGGCGGACGCCGAAATCCACGGGCAACTCCTGCGGTTGCTTGAGAAGACTGGGCGCAAAGTAGACGCCCAAGTGGAGAGGAGCAAACTCGCGGCCCTGCAATCGCGAGCTGACAAGGACATGGAGGTCGGCAGACTGAACGAAGAAGCAAGCCAGTTGCTCGGCGCGGGGAATGCAAAAGCAGCTGCGGAAAAATATCAACGCGCCGTCCAGCTCAATGCGAGGGATGCCAAACTCCGTTACAACTTTTCCCTCGCTCTCGATCGACTGGGGGATGTAACTGCGGAAAAAAGAGAGTTATTGAAGGCCGTTGAATTAGATCCCGGCTTATTCGTCGCGCAGAATCAGTTAGGGCTGCTTGCCCTGAAAGCAGGCCACCGCCAAGAAGCCGGCGTTCGGTTCAAGAAAGCGATTGAAGCTGAACCGGGATTCGCAGAAGCACAGAGCAATCTGGCAGTGCTTTACAGCCAGGAGGGCAAACTTGCTGAAGCCGTATCTCTTTTTCAGGAAGCCATTAAAAACGACCCGAACTACAGCAAAGCACATGTAAATTACGGCTTGTTGTTGGTGCAGCAAGGCTCTCTGGTAGAGGCCGAGCAGCAATTCCGGACCGCGATCCAGGTCAACCCGAAAGATGCGAATGCCTACTCCGCATTGGGAATGCTCTTGGCCAAGACCGGCCACACTCCTGACGCGGTTACATGTTTTCGCAAAACCGTGGACCTGGAGCCGACGGCGGCAGAAGCTCACCTGAATCTTGGAATTGCATTGGCAGATCAATTTGACCGCACCGCCGCATTCAACGAGTTCTCCGAGGCTGCTCGACTTGATCCTCAACTTCCTGCGGCCCACTACAACTTGGGTCGCTTTCACTACGAAGGCGGAAAATACGGAGACGCGGACCAGGAACTCACCACTGCAGTGCGCCTGCAGCCGAATTACGTGGGCGCGCTCTATTTCCTCGCCCTGACCACCAGGCAGGAAAACCAGCCTGAACGGTCGACTGAACTCCTGCGGAAAGTGGTTCAGATCCAACCGGAAAATGCAGACGCGCAATATCTGTTGGGCCAGGATCTTGATCATTTGGGCGACCATCAAGCTGCCATCGAGCACTGGAAGGCGGCGCTCCAGGCCGACCCGAACTATTCACAGGCTCTCTTCAATCTCGCGAAATCTCTCGGCAAAACTCACGATCCCGGGGCCAAGCAGTATCAGGACCGCTTTGATTCGCTCCAGAGAGAGCAGCAACGAGCGGATCGGGTTTCAGAGCTCGGGAACCTGGCCATCGAGGCCGCTAACGCGAAAAACTGGCCTCACGCCTTGCAGCAGATGAATGAAGCGATTCAACTCTGCGGAAATTGCCCGCAAAGCGCACATCTACACAAGAACCTCGGATTGTTCTATGGTCGCGCCGGCAATATTGACGAGGCGAGGAGGGAACTGCGCACTGCCCTGGAACTCGAACCCAATGACACTGACGCGCGAAATGCGCTTGTAGCACTGGAGCGTACCCGCGAAGAACAGACTAAGTAGCGACTCAGCACTGGAGGTTCTCTCTGAAAGCGAACTCGCATTTTTTCCGGCTCGACGGGAAGCTCGCGGTAGTAACCGGCGCCGGTAGTGGCATCGGTCGAGCCGTTGCTTTGCGCTTTGCCGATGGCGGGGCATGCGTCCGGCTTCTGGACATCGATCAGAAAGCCGTCGAAGCATTGGCGTCAGAAATCTGCACAAATGGAGGCAATGCCAAGGCCTATACTTGCGACGTCTCATCACAGCCGAGCGTGAACTCTGCGTTTCAGAAGATCGGAGCAGAAAGCCACCTTGATATTCTGGTCAACAACGCCGGTATCTCTCATATCGGAAACCTGCAAAATACTTCCGAAGAAGACTTTGACCGCGTGTTTTCAGTGAATGTGAAAGGAATGTACAACTGCATGTGCGCGGCGGTCCCGCAAATGATGTCCAACGGTGGAGGCATCATCCTGAACATGGCATCCATTGCTGGAACGTCGGGTCTCGCCGATCGTTTCGCATACTCCATGAGCAAGGGCGCCGTAGTAGCCATGACCTATTCCGTGGCTAAGGATTACCTCGCACACAACATACGTTGCAATTGCATTTCTCCGGCGCGAGTACACACGCCTTTTGTCGATGGCTACCTTAGCCGCACTTATCCAGGCCGAGAAAAAGAGATGTTTGAGAAGCTCGAAAAATCGCAGCCTATTGGCAGAATGGGGAAGCCAGAGGAGATTGCGGCTCTTGTCCTCTATCTTTGTTCCGACGAAGCCTCTTTCATCACCGGTTCCGACATTCCTATCGACGGAGGCTTCCAGACTCTCCGCGGCTAGCATTCTCCTCCAACGAAATTGCACACGTCGGGGATTACCCTTCACCATGGACCTTCAGATCAAGGATAAAGTTGTGCTGATAACGGGCGGCGCAAAAGGCATCGGTGAAGCGATCAGCAAAGCTTGTGCTCAGGAGGGCGCAATTCCGGTGGCGGTGGATCGCGATGCTGCCGCCTGTGAGCAACTCCGCGACACATTTAAGAATCACGGGTGCCGGGCAACTGTAATCTGTGCGGATCTGTCGGCAGCCAATAGTTGCGAAGACGTTATCAAGCAGACGGTATCGAAGCTCGGTCACATCGACGCGCTCGTCAACAACGCCGGGATTAACGACAAGGTCGGTCTAGAACACGGCAACCCTGAGGAATTCGTCTCCTCCCTTGGGCGAAATCTGCTGCACTACTACAACATGGCCCACTACTCGGTGCCCCACCTGAAGCACAACGGCGGCGTCATTGTTAATATCAGCTCCAAAACCGCTCTGACTGGCCAGGGTGGAACCTCAGGCTACGTCGCGGCTAAGGCGGCAATCCTAGGCATGACGCGCGAATGGGCGGCTGAACTGCTTCCGTACGGTATCCGCGTCAACGCAGTGGTCCCCGCTGAGGTAATGACGCCGCTTTATCAGAAATGGCTCAGCTCATTCCCTTCCCCCGAGGAGAAGCTAAAAAGCGTGGTGGCCAAAATACCACTGGACAAGCGCATGACCACGCCCAGCGAAATTGCGGACATGGTGATCTTCTTAATTTCCAAGCGAGCAGCGCATATAACCGGGCAACACTTGTTCGTGGATGGCGGCTATGTGCATCTCGACCGCGCTCTGACGTAACGAAAAACTATGAGCCATTCACACGTTCCGATTACAGAACGCCGGTATGCAATCCCTTTTGCTCTTGTCACTAGCCTGTTCTTCCTCTGGGCTTTTGGCGTGAACCTGAATGACATTTTGATCCCCCATTTGAAGAAGGCGTTTCACCTGACCGACTTCCGCTCGTCTCTAATCCAGACCGCGTTCTTCGGCGGATACTTCCTTGCTGCTTTGCCGGCAGGCTGGCTCATGGAGAAGATCGGATACAAACGAGGAATTCTGGTCGGACTGCTGACCTGTGCTACGGGAGCCCTGCTATTCGTTCCAGCCGCTTCGGTTCGCCTCTATGGATTTTTCTTAGTCGCTTTGTTTGTGATGGCCTGCGGACAGGGAGTTCTGGAAGTCGCCGCAAACCCTTACGTGACGATCCTCGGTCCACCCGAAAGCTCCGAGAGACGCCTGAATTTTGCCCAATCCTTCAACGCGGTCGGCGCGGTCGTTACGCCCATCGTCGGTGCAGCCTTCATTCTCACTGGAGTGGAGTATTCGCGCGCGCAATTGGCTGCCATGACCCCGGTCCAGCTACAGGCGTACCAGATAGCCGAGGCAGCCACTGTCAAAGTGCCCTATTTGGTAATCGCTGGGCTCTTTATGTTCGTAGTTGTGCTCATCCGCTTCGCGCACCTTCCCGAGGTGCGAGAAGAGGGCAAAGGTGAAGAAGGTCCGAGCGGAGCCACAGGACTGCGAGGTTTGTGGCCTTACAAGCATCTTCTCAAAGGTGTGCTGACTCAGTTTTTCTATGTCGGAGCCCAGGTTGGGGTAGCCAGCTTCATTATCCGCTTCGCGCAGTACAGTGTTCCGGGCATTCCAGAAAAACACGCAGCTGATTTCCTGAAACTCCATTTGCTCGGATTCATGATCGGGAGATTTGCCGGGTCGGCCATGATGAAGCATGTCGCGGCACCAAGGCTTCTTTCGCTGTTCGGGGCCGCCGCTCTAGCATGCCTGACCGTAGTCCTACTGGGCGGCGGCGTCGCTCCCATTTGGGCTTTGGTTGTGCTGGGCTTCTTTCACTCGATCATGTTCCCCACCATCTTTGCTTTGAGCCTTAAGCACTTGGGCCCACACACGAAGTTGGGATCTTCATTGTTAGTCATGGCAATCATCGGAGGAGCCGTCTTCCCCGCCATCATGGGCTACATCTCTGATGCAAGCAACATTCGCTATGCTTTCCTCGTTCCTTTCGCATGCCATATTTGTGTATTGTGTTTTGCGATACGAGGGTATCGTCCGGTCTACGAGCCAGCCTCTGCAGTCGAGCTTCCGGGCATCCCGGCAGAGAACTAAGGCATTCACCACCAGCGAAATCGCACACGTTCGAACACGGCTAGGTCATCACCTTGGGCAGATCAGCAACTGAAAATTAGACGATCGGAGCATCATCCGGCAAATCGGGAGTGGAATGCACATCGAGACCCTTAGTCGACCAGACCAAGTGGCGCGACGTTGTAGGCGTTGCCCGCCGCGTTGCGGGTGAGGCGGGATTTGACGTAAGGTATCTTCGCAGACGTTCAGGAAAAGCAGGCTCTGCGACCTATCCTCCCGTTCACGCTGACCTCGAATTTGAGTCTAAGCTGGATAGCTTCGCGGGCTCCTAGCTCGAGCATAGGTGCACTTCGTTCTCACCTCATCGTGTTCCTTGAGTTAGTGCTTGTGGGTCAGAACCCGCCCCATCAACCGCCTGTCGGCACCCATGCTCAGACTTTCTTGATGTCTTCCGAACAGCAATGAACCGCTCCTAAAACATGTGGGAGACGAGCAGCAAACCCCCGCCGATTGCGACGATATCTTCCGCCGCCGCCACGCCATAGTCCGGGAGCCCAAACGTGTTAACCAGGCGATGGCGAATCTCGTAACCAGCAAATGCACCAGCGATAGCGCCAAGGACACCCAGGATCGTGCCGATTACCAGTGGTTGGTGAGCCGACGCGCAGAGAGCCATGCTGGAGAATCCTCCGGTAATCACGCGGAATACGAGAGGTCCAAGATCAGTTCGCTTTGGTGTTTTCGGCAGCTTGTCAGCCACCAATTCGCCGAGTGCGAGAAGCGACAGGATAATGGCTGCGGTCCTCGACCCCGCGAAGGACAGCCATGAGCCGCTGAGGTCAAGCCATCCAAGATGCGCTGCCCAGCTCACGAGTGCTGGTGCCGTCAGCGAGCGCAATCCGGCAATGATTCCAATGGAGAAACATCCGAGAAGCAGAACAGCTCTGTTGACGTTCATGCCAGCTTACTTTAGTCGCAAGCGTTCGCTTGTCAAGCGATCGCCTAAACCCTAATGATCAGACCGCCAACACGGTGTCAGCTGGCGGCCACTCCAACCCGCAGTATCACGCACTCCATGTCTGACAGGAGACACGAGGCAGTTGCACCGGAGCCCATTCTGGCTAGGCCTGTAATCGTATACACCAGGCTCATGCAACGGAATAACTCTCCAAATGCTCACGTCTCGACCCTGTTGATGCAACCTTTGTGGACAAGCCACGTTCCATAGGTGGAGTCCCCGCTGGTCTGCAAGTCCACGGGACTGGGTGGAGTCCGTTTCGAAATCTCAGAAAAGAGGCACGCCATGAATTCGTCGCGCACCTTTCCGATATGCAAACTGTTGCGGCCTGCACCGCTGCTCTGTTTCGGTGCGGTGCTCCTAGCAGCAACCTCATCTTTGGGAGAGGATCCGCACTCTCCAGGATGGGTGGTCATTCCGGTCACGGAATACAGAAATCTCTACACCAAAGCCTATCCAGCTGAACCCGAGCCTGAAACACTTCCCGTCCAGGCCACCTTAACGCGGATCGACTACGACTTACACGTTGGCAGTGATCTGGCGAAGGGCCGAGTCGAGCTCACCATCGACGTTCTGAAAAACGGATGGGTGAGCGTGCCGATTCCCGCAGGACTGTTAGTGCGCGAAGCGCGATTGGACAAACAGCCCGTCTCTCTGGTCCCGAGTTCAGCCAACAAAGGTGGGAGCCAGTTCAATGCTGTGCTCTCGCACCAGGGACGGTCCGTCCTCGTACTTGAGATTGCGTTGCCGGTGAACTCCGCGGCCGGGGATGAAAGCATCACGTTGCCGGCAGCAAACTCGGGGGTAACGCGCGCTTCCGTGGATCTGGCCCGGCAAGGTGTGGATGTGCATGTGGAAGGCGGGTTGCTTTCAGAGAAGTCCGAAGCGAGCACCACCAATAAGTGGGTTGCATATGGGAGCGGCAATGAGGCACTCACCTTCAGTTGGCGTCGGAAGACTGAAGATCATCGAGCAACTCGGCCTTTGCGATTGCGTGGTTCGCTCACAGAGCTGGTCAGCATGGGAGAGGACTCCACAGCGATCTACGGCGAAGTGAATCTGGATGTCGTCCAGGGGGAAGCGCGCGGCGTCCGCCTACAGCTTCCCTCAACCGTAACTATCAATCAAGTGCTCGGTGCCATGGTGTCGGATTGGCAGGTTGCGAACGGTGAATTGACGGTCACTTTCCTAGAGCCAGTAGAACAAGGTGCCAAGTTCGTCGTGAATGGGGAGACACGCTTACCGCGCGATGGCGAGGTGAATGTTCCCCTTCTTCGCCTCTTGAACACCGAGCGCGAGACCGGAGGAGTTGCGGTGGAAGTTCTCGGCGCCGGTGAAATCAAGGACTTGAAATCCCAAGGTCTCGAAGAAGCGGATGCGACGGACCTCGGCGACAGCGTGGCCAGCCGCCAATCGCCATCTCTGGCCGCCTTCCGTTTTCGCGCCGGAGAGAACTCAAAAGCGCGGGCCCTCAAGGTGAACGTAGCCCGCTACGCGCAACAAGCGGTGTTGATGGCCAACATCGAAGAGGCACGCTACCAGGTACTGATGAGCAAGGACGGGAAGACCCTGGTGCAGGCCCGTTACGCCGTGCGGAACAATCAGCGGAATTTTCTCAAGATCACCTTACCGCCGGGTGGCGTTGTCTGGAGCGCTTCAGTGTCCGGGCAACCGGCGCGGCCCGGACAGTCTCCGGATGGCAGTCTCTTGCTTCCACTGGAAAAGGCACGTGGCGGCGAGGATGCTCCGGCCTTCATCGTCGAAATAATTTACATGCTTCGCGGATCAGCCTGGGAGGACAAAGGCAAAACTCGTTTGGCCCTGCCTGCTCTCGATCTGCCAATCTCGCGTACGGGCCTGTTGTTGCACTATCCGCCGCTGTTTCGCATCACGGCAGAGACCGGATCGTTCCGTGCGGAACCCTATGCGGGCCCGATTTCACCAGCATTCAATCCGCCGCCACCAGTTGCCTCTGTTATGAACGGACAGCCAACGGTGTCGACCGGTCTGCGCAAAGCCGAAAACGATAAAGACCAGGAATCGACTCAGGCTCTGATCGACACCTTCCGCGCGAAGTCGAAGGCAGGCAGAGTGGCAGGCATTCTTCCTATTGGAATCGATTTTCCTTCGATAGGCCCTTCAACCTACTTGGTATCAGAACTCACGAGCGAAGGCCAATTTCCGGCCGCTGACTTGAACTATCAACGAGACAAAAAGGCGGGTGCGCGATGAAAAACTACTTCTTCTGTTTTGTGCTCATTCTCTCCGCGATTGCAACGGCGCAACTCCAAAAAAGCGACTTGCCTTTGCCGAATTCCGGCGACGTTACCTTGCCACTCGACCAATACAACAAGTTGCTCGAACTTGCCAGCAAGCCCACAAAGCGGCCGGAGGCCCCGCCTCAGAACTACTCCATTCAATGCGCTGAATTGAAGTTTCAAGTTGAAAACGAATCTGTGCTAGGAAGCGTCCACCTGGAAGGCGAGGTCTTCAAGAAAGGCATCACCAAGGTGCCGTTGATCAGAGACATGATTACACTTGATGCCCAACAGGATGGTAAAGGAGTGCCGCTGCAACAAGAGAACGGCGCGCAAATCGCCGTCTTGAATGGCCCCTCCGATTTCGCAATCGCTCTGAATGCCGCGTTGCCCCTTCGCCTCGAGGCCGGACGCGCCTCTTTCACCTTGGCAGTTCCGGCCGCAGGCAGCGCCCAACTTACTTTGGTCGTGCCCGGCGAGCATACGTCGGTCAACATCAGCCCGGGTCTGATCCTCAACCGAACCTCCGAGAAGGGCACCACCACCATCGAAGCCACCCTGGCCCCGGGACAACCGGTGAACATCTGGTGGGCAACGCGCGAAACTGCTACCCAGAAGGCACCCAAAGATGCTCGTTTCCTCTCGGACGTGAAGACCTTGATGTCAGTGAGTGAGGCGGAACTGCATGTGGCCGCGCTGGCCGACATCACTGTGGTTCAAGGGGAACCGACAGAGTTTGCCGTGAAGGTGCCTACGGATTACGAGGTGACCGGCGTCACGGGGGCATCGCTCGAATCCAGTGAAGTTCATGACGGTACGTTAACCCTGAAAGTTGTTGGTCCGAAACAACGCCATCAGTTCCTGATCTCGATGGAACGTTCCATCAGCGATTCCAAAGCCAGCGCTCCCTTCATCAGCTTCGTTAACGCCCAACGCGAGACCGGAGAAGTTCTCGTCGAGGGCACCGGCACCATGGAACTCACTGCCCGCGAAGGCGGTGGCCTGCAGCGTATCGACGTCAAAGAAACCAGCTACTACTTGCGTGCGCTGGCGCACTATCCGCCGCAAGCCGCCTTCCGTTTTCACCGCCAGCCGAACGACCAACCCACGCTGGCCCTGGAATGGACGCGCTTCCCCGATAGCAGCGTGCTCGCGGCAGTCGCCGACGAAGCCACCGTCACCACGCTCGTAACGTCGGAAGGAAAGACGCTCACCGAAATCAAGCTCACTGTCAAGAATCAAGCTCAGCCCTTCCTGAAAGTGATGCTGCCTGCCGGTGCAAGCATTCTGTCGGCTGATGTGGCGGGTGAACGAGTCAAACCTGTGCAAGGCCCCGACGGCAGCCGCGTACCGCTCTTGCGTCCGGGTTTTCGTCCCAATGGACCATATGAGGTTTCGTTCGTGTTCATGAACTCGGGTGCGCCGTTCGCAAAGAAAGGCGGCTCTGAATTGTCTTTGCCTTCCATGGACCTGCCGATCAGCATCCTGCACTGGGAGCTGTTTCTGCCCGATCGTTACCAGGTCAAAGATTTCGGCGGTGACGTAATTTCGGCGGGACTGCTGTCCGCCAGCGCGGAAGAGGGCGGCATCATCGGTCCCGCCCTGACAGGGACGGGTGATGGCATCGGTGTCGGGTCGGGCGCCGGTGCTGGGATCGGAGGTGGCGTCTTCAACGGTAGCCTTTTCGATAAGGCCGTCAACGGTTTCCCATATTTCCCCGGCCAGATCGGCGGTGTCGTCGTCGACCCTTCGGGTGCCGCGATTTCCGGCGCAACCGTGACCGTCACCAACACCGCAAACGGCGCCTCGATGAATGCCGTGACCGATTCCGCGGGCCATTGGGTCGTCTCGAATTTTCCTTCGGGACTGGGCAAACTGCAAGTGAACGCCAACGGTTTTCGTCCGCTAGTGCAGACGTTCGGCTACGACGCAAGCCACCCAGCTGAGTATATGAGCACTTTAAATGTAAGTGCTGCGACAGAGACAGTTGAGGTCACAGCGCAAGCGACCCCCATGAACGGTCGCTCCATCGCTCAGCTCCGGGAACTCGAGAGCGGGGCGAAGAAGCAGGCCGCCAATACAGCATCCACCAATGTCCTCAACTTGCAGCGCCGAGTGGCAGGAGTGCTGCCCGTCGCCATTGACGTGCCACGAACCGGTTCTTCGTTTGAGTTCGCTCGGGCGCTGGTGCTCGACGAAGAAACCAAAGTGACGTTCAGCTATAAGAGCCGCTGAACTCGGCTTCGATTGTACAAACCGTGATGGCGGGATGGCGCGGGCACTCGTGTCCGCGCCCCCCGTTCCCGTCGACCCTTTCAGTCCGAGAAAGTAGTGGTCAATCTCGCAGGAGGCAGACGCGAGTATGACGACGTGTGTTTGAACTCCAGAACAGAGTCAATGCGTGGAATTGGATTTTCGTCAACAACGACGCTACGACACGACTTCGTCCTGCTCCTGTGGAAGATCAAAAGCGCCAGTATGCGTCAGAGGGTCGTCCTGATCCTCGAATCTCGACAATCCCCGGGGACCAGCGGAGCCCGGACTGGCGATGCGCTCGCCCTTTCTACTTGGCCGTCAAAAACCGGTAACCGTTGAGCCTTGAGCCAGTCGAAGAGCTAGAATGAACGCCTCCATGGAGAGAGCGCACAGACAAAGGAGAGCCGTCGTCGCCCTAGGCATTCTGCTGGCGTGCTGCTCTAGGGCTCTCGCATTAGACCCATCTCTCGACATCAATCAATACGCGCACACCTCGTGGAAGATCCGCGAGGGATTTTCCAAAGGCAGGGTCACTTCATTTGCTCAGACCCCCGACGGATATCTCTGGCTTGGCACGGAATTCGGTTTGCTTCGCTTCGATGGCGTTCGGAACGTCCGGTGGGACGCGCCTACCAGCGAGCATCTCCCCAGCAGCTACATTCGAAGCCTGCTCGCCGCACAGGATGGGCGTCTCTGGATTGGCACTTACAAAGGACTGGCAAGCTGGAAGGACGGCAAGTTGACGGAGTATCGGGAGCTTGCTGGACAGACTGTTGATGTGCTGCTTCAGGATCGCGAAGGCACGGTATGGGCCGGAGGGTATGCGGGTTCCATTGGGAGGCTATGCACGATTGATGGTGGCCGTGCCCAGTGTTACGGAGATGACGGCCGTCTCGGACTGTGGGTGGCATCTTTGTACGAGGATAGCCGAGGCAACCTCTGGGCGGGAGCGCAGACCGGGCTGTGGCGGTGGAAGCCTGGTCCTCCGAAACTTTATCCGATGCCATACCATGTGATCGGCACCTCCTCCCAAACTGTGAATGAGAGCGACGACGGTGCACTCTTGATCGCCACAGAGAGCGGCGGAATCAGAAGGGTCATTGATGGGAAGACCGAGGCGTACTCGCTTCCAGGTACCGGGGCGCAGCGGTTCAAGGCCCTACGGATGCTCCGGGATCGCAATGGCGGTCTGTGGATTGGAACCACCGACCGAGGTCTCTTGCATGTGCACCAGGGAAGGACGGATGTTTTTACGCAGTCTGAGGGCCTCTCGGGCGATTACATCAATAAGTTCTTCGAAGATCGTGAAGGGAATGTTTGGGTAGCCACCGTCAATGGCCTCGATCGCTTTCGCGACTTCGCCGTCCCGACGATTTCCGTGAAGCAAGGTTTGTCCAGTGCGATCGTTTGGTCCGTTCTAGGAGCCAGGGACGGCAGTGTTTGGCTTGGCACTCCTGACGGTTTGAACAAATGGAATAACGGGCAGATCACGATTTACCGTACGCGAGGCGCACAGGTCGAGAACAGCGGCACCAAACAACAACCAGAATTCAACGTGCGCGAGGTGGCCGATGGTGGATTGCCGGATAACGGTGTGGAGTCACTGTTTCAGGACGATGGCGGGCGAATTTGGGCGTTCACGGAACGTGGGGCTGCCTACTTCGAGAATGGCCGGTTTATCCGCGTAACGACGAACCATGCCCATGTCGAGAATGCGCATCCGCGCCAACGACACGTCACCGCCGTCTTGGCTTTAGTCGCGCCCAGCGGGCAGTTGCATTCCATAGCGGGGGACAGTTCCGGGAATCTTTGGATAAGTGACCAACATCAGGGCCTTTTTCATTTGCTTGGGGGAAGTGTGGTCGAACAAATCCCCTGGGCGAGGCTGGGACGAAAGGACTGGGCCATGGCTCTATTGGCTGGTCCCGTGCCCGGCGGGCTGTGGCTTGGATTTTCGCAGGGTGGCGTAGCGTATTTCAAAGACGGTAAGGTCCGTGAATCGTATTCAGGCCTTGATGGATTAGGTGAGGGTATTGTCACCAGTCTGAGCCTTGATTCCGATGGTACGCTATGGGCCGCAACCGAGAGTGGGCTAAGCCGCGTGAAAAATGGCCGGGTCGCCACCCTCACCAGCCAAAGCGGATTGCCCTGCGATACGGTTTTCTGGGTGATGCGAGATGACGCCCATTCATTCTGGCTGTACACGCCCTGCGGCCTGGTGCGCATTGCCGGGACAGAGATGGACGCGTGGGTCGCCGATCCAAAGCGGACGATCCAGAACACGGTTTTCGACAGTTCCGATGGAGTGAGGAGCCGCGCCCTCACAACGGGCTATACCCCCCTTGTTGCCAAGACCGTGGATGGAAAATTGTGGTTCTTGCCTCTCGACGGCGTCAGCGTTATCGATCCGCGTCACCTGGCGTCCAACAAATTTCCGCCGCCGGTGCAGGTCGAGCGAGTTATCGCGGACCGCAAAACGTACTGGCAGAATTTTTCCGGCATTGCATCCTCCTCCCACCCGAGGCTGCCGCCGCTGGTTCGCGATCTCACGATCGATTACACGGCGCTCAGCTTCGTCGCGCCAGAGAAGGTTCGTTTTCGTTATAGGCTAGAGGGCCAAGACCCGGACTGGAAGGAAGTTGTCAATAACCGAGAGGCGCACTATTCGAACCTTGCGCCCGGCGACTACCGCTTCCGCGTGACCGCCTGCAATAACAGCGGGGTATGGAACGAGGCCGGCACGTTCCTGGATTTCTCCATCGCCCCAGCCTATTACCAGACCACATGGTTCCGCTTGTCGTGCGTAAGCGCCTTCTTGGCATTGCTCTGGGGAATCTACCGAGTGCGCGTTCGCAGCATCCAGGAGCGCTCGGAGCAACTGGCTTTGATGAATGCGAAATTGGAACATCAAATTGCCGAGAGGAAACAGGCAGAAGAGGCGCTGCGTCAGGCGAAGGCGGAACTCGCACACGCCAACCGGGTGAGCAGCATGGGAGAGCTGACTGCGTCCCTGGCGCACGAAGTCAAGCAACCGATTGCCGCAGCCATCACCGACGCCGCTACTTGCTTGCGCTGGCTGTCTCGCGATCAACCCGATTTAGAGGAGGCGCGCGAGGCCGCCTCAAGAATCGTAAAATCTGGAAAGCGTGCAGGTGAAATCGTCAACCGCGTCCGCCTGCTCTTTGCGAGGGATACGTCGCAACGGGAGTTGGTCGATCTAAACGAGATTGTTCGGGAGATGGTGCTTCTGTTGCATAGCGAGGCAACTCAATACTCGATATTAATTCGGACGGAACTCACTGCCGACGTTCCTCAGATCATGGGAGATCGCGTGGCACTGCAACAGGTGCTGATGAACCTCATGCTAAACAGCATCGACGCGATGAAAAATGTGGATGGGACGCGTGAGCTGACCATCCAGTTGCAACGTTCTGAGAATGATCAAGTGCGGATTTCGGTCATCGATACCGGCATTGGGCTTCCACCGCAGCAGGCAGACCAGATTTTTAATGCGTTCTTTACTACCAAGGCTCATGGTACGGGCATGGGTTTGCGGATCAGCCGCTCTATTGTTGAATCGCATGGCGGCCGCATGTGGGCTGCCGACAACTCTCCCGGCGGCGCACGCTTTCATTTCACGTTACCCAGCGGAGGCAGAGCCCAACGGGCTGCATAGTCCGGTCAGTAGACTCCGATGGGCCAGATTGAACAATTTGTCACGGTTGTTTTCGGCATTCTCGAAATGATCATCTTGCCAGGTTACGGGAAGTCGGCCCCCAGGAATCGTAGAGGTATTCGGAGCTTGAGAGCTTCATGTTGAAACATCAACTCGGTATCTCGCTCCCTGCCTCTCGTTCCGAGAAAATGAGCCAGTAAATCAATTTCCGGGCGGCTGCAAAGTGCTGACGCGACTCTTTTCGAAGAAACGTGCCATCCCAGCTCCGAAGATAAAGCCGCCGACGTGCGCCAGGTAGGCTACCCCTCCCGTCTGTGTGTGCGCGACACTGCCCGCATGGAAGAGCTGGCTGGCGAACCAGACGCCGATCAAAAGCGCGGCCGGAATGATCGTGATCCGGACGAACACAAAGATAAACAAAACGGACTTGATTCGATCCCGAGGATAGGTAACTAAAAACGCGCCCATTACTGCTGCGATCGCCCCGCTGGCACCAAGGTTCGGCACCGTGGAATGTGGGTCGGCCACGACCTGCGCCAGCATTGCCACCAGCCCGCCAAGCAAATAGAAGATAAGGTAGCGCCCTCTGCCCATCGCATCCTCGATTTCGGGAGCAAACGCCCATAGGAAAATCATGTTGCCAATAATGTGCGACCAGCTGCCGTGCATGAACATCGCCGTCAGGATGGTGATCCAGTGGTGGCCGGAAGTGATTTGTGCAGGGATCGCCGACCACTGGGTCACGAACGTTTCGCCGTTCATCAACTCGAGCACAAAAACGAAGGCGTTCACGAGGATGATGAAGACAGTAACGACGGGAACGCGCGTGGGGCGCCGGGACGCGTCGGTTAAGGGGATCAGGCCTCCCATGTTCTCCTTGTCGTGGACTAAACGTGCTGCAAAACGAAGGCGCTAACTCATCACGCGGCCTTGCGCGGTGAGAATGATGCCAACTCAGCAGCAGCCTTGCGCACAGTCAAGGACAGCATCAAACGCGACACGCCACTGATGATTAAGCTCACACCGACCAAGGTGCCTATCGCCCAGCTGGAGCTCGAAGGCCACTGCAGGTAGATCATCAGCCCTAACAACAGGGTGACGATTCCGTCAACCAAAATCCAACCCGAGCCCGCAATCGGCCGCATCCGGAAGAACAGGGCGATATCAAAGATCCCCTCAACCAAAAACAGCGACGCCAGCACTAGAGTGAGCGACACCACACCGAGAGCTGGATGCGCAATCAGATACACGCCGAAGAAGACATAAGCGATCCCGACCAACAGCTTCCAAAGCAGGCCGGAGGCTCCATGAGCGTGAAAGGCGAGGACGAGGTGGACAATGCCCGCCAAGACAATGAGCCAGGCAATAAGCGCGTTAACCGCCACTGCAGCGACGGCGGGCGATCCCACCGCGAGCACACCGAGGACGACGAGCAAAGCTCCGCACAAGATTGACCAGGTTGAAGCTTGCCGCAAGATATCGAGGGGAGTCTGTTGCGCCATAGATACCTCCTAAAGCTGACGGACAGGAGTCTACTCCTTGAAGGCAAGTGGAGGAAGTTCGCCGAGTGCGGATTTCATCGTGTCTCGAACAATTGCGTCGAACGGGCGCGGGCTGGTGTTGGATATCGAACAATCACGACTACGGACATTGGGTGAGGGACTCGGAAGATTGCTCGGCTGCTTCCAAAGAGTGGGGGAAGGAAATCATGCAACCAAATGTGATGACTCTGTCTTTTGGGTCGGCAAAGTGAAATGAAATGTTGCTCCTCGTCCGCCGTTGGCAGCCCCCCACAGCCGGCCCCCGTGCGACTCTACAATGGAACGGCTGATGGCCAACCCCATGCCGCTGCCCTGCGGCTTGGTGGTAAAGAATGCAGAAAAGATCTGATCCATCTTCTCGCTTGGCAACCCCACGCCAGTGTCACTGACCGAGAACTGGAGTTGACCGTCCTGCAGTTGCGACTTCACCGTAAGCTCTCCGCCGGAGTCCTTCATGGCTTCGATGGCGTTGAGAATCAGGTTCATGAACACCTGCTGCAGCTGCACACGATCCGCTGTCATTTTGGGCTGTTCGGCCGCAAGGTCCGTGCGCATGGCAACCGAGTATTGATCGGCCTCACACTTCAGCAGCGTCAGCATTTCCTGGATAATTCCGTTTACGTCAACCAACTCACGTTGTGGAGCAGACTTCTTGTAGAAGGAACGGATACGGTCGATGATCTCCGCCGCGCGATTCCCATACTTATCGATTCTGGCTGCTGCCGCACGAGCCCGATCAAGATTGGGCGGTTCGTGCGCCAGCCATTCCATGCAACTGTTGGCGCTGGTGATGGCGGCAGCGATTGGCTGCTTGATCTCATGTGCCAGAGAGGCGGCCATCTCTCCCAACGTGCTCACACGATTGGTATGTGCTAAATCGGCCTCTAGTTGTCGGAATTTCTCACGCGCCTCTTCAGCACGCTTGCGCTCGGTGACATCGACCATTGTGCCGAGCACTTGAACAAGGTCTCCAGTGGCACTCAAAACCGGATGGCCGATGCCATGAATGTGTTTGACGGTTCCATCGGGCTTCACGATTCTGAACTCGACGTCGCAATTCACTTTATTGACGAATGTCCTTTCATTCGCCAGCCTCACCTTTTCGCGATCTTCTGGGTGTATTCGCTGCACCCATTGGTCGAACATCGGCAAGCCTTGTTGGGGATCAAAACCGAAAAGTCGGAACATTTCGTCGGACCAGTACACGGTCTCGTGGCTCGTGCCATCAATGGCACAACTACCGTTTTGGGTCAGGCTCTGCGCTTCCACCAAATAGGCTTCACTCGACCGAAGCGATTCCTCAGCGCGCTTGCGATCCTCGATGTCTGTCGAGATGCCATACCACTTGACGATCTTGCCTCCGGAGTCCCGCAGCGGCACACATTTACTCAAGAACCAGCGATACTCACCGTCCGCCGCACGCCGGAAACGCACCTCATGCTCGAAGGGCTGCCCAAACGCCACCGAGGCGCGCCATCTCTCCACAGAGCGCCGCAAGTCTGCAGGATGAATGGCGGCTTGCCAGCCTGAACCAACTGTCCTCTCGGCGGACAAACCCGTGTATTCCTGCCAGTGGCGATTAACGAAATCCACGGCGCCATCGGGCAAAGCCGTCCAGGCAAATGTTGGAATGGTTTCAACCACATCCCGCAGCTTCTTTTCCTGACACCGCAGTTGCCGAACGCGAAATCGATAAGCCCCATAAACCAAGGCCAGGAACGTCACCACACAGAGTGCGCGGAACCAATTTGTCTGGTAGTACGCTGGCAGTACAGCAAAATCCAGCGATGCGCCGGTTTGATTCCAAACGCCATTGCTGTTGCACGGGGTCACTCGAAAACGGTAGTGTCCGGGTTTAAGGTCGGTATAGAAGGCTTGGCGCCGCGTCCCAGCATCCTGCCATTCCTACCCTTTCGCAGTTTCAGGGGATGAATTCAAGGGCAAGCGGGTTCTGGTGACCGGCGGCACAAAGGGTATGGGACAAGCGATGGTGCGCCGTTTTACTCTGAGCGGTGGTTCCGTCGCAACGACTGCCCGCTCGCCGATGCCGGAAGGTCAGGCAGTTGCTCTATTCGTGCAAACGGATATCGGTACGGCTGCAGGCGTGCAAGAAGTAATCGGCCGTATTCAGCAGGAGTGGGGTGGAATTAACATATTAGTGAACAATGTGGGGGGATCAGATGCTCCGAACGGCGGATATGAAGCCCTCTCTGACGACGACTGGCAGAAGGCGCTCAACGTCAATTTGCTGGCGTCCGTTCGTCTCAACCGGGCATTCCTGCCCGGTATGATCGAACGCAAATCAGGTGTCGTTCTTCACATTTCGTCCATCCAGCACCGTCTGCCACTCCATGACGCGACACTTGCTTATGCTGCGACGAAAGGTGCTCTCAATACCTACAATAAGGGGCTTGCAAACGAAGTCGGGCCGAAGGGCGTCCGCGTCAACATGATCTCCCCTGGATTCATCGAGACTTCGGGCGCACACGGCATGATTGTGCAACTCAGCCAGAGCAGAGGTATCAGCGAGGACGCTGCTCGCCAGCAAATCATGAGCATGATCGGAGGGATTCCCATTGGTCGACCCGGCCGGCCGGAGGAAGTGGCCGAACTGGCGGCATTTCTGGCATCCGATCGTGCCGCTTCGATTCACGGTGCAGACTACATCATTGATGGCGGCACGATGCCCACCGTCTGATCGAGAAACAATGAGCCCACTTCAATACCGAAAGCAGTTAAGGCTGCAGAGAACCAGGGAGCGGATGATTATGGATGGGGTGGACGCTACAAGCGCAGCTTACGAAGTCGGCACGAGAGCGTCAGCCAATTCAATCGAGAATACAGCCGCTTCTTTGGCTCTGACAGCCCGTTCTTGATCCTCTAAGGAATCCTTTGACCCCGCTTACCGGACCCAAATCGGACCCAGATTTTTCCTGGCGCCAGCAATAAGGTCCGGTTTAAGCGTCTGGACAAAGGAATTTGCCGCCAGCGCATTGGGCCCCCTCTCAGACCGACGCTTCGAATACCCATAGAGACATCGTCTTTAGACTAGAGGCCGAGGTCGCTTAACCCTGGGTGGTTATCGGGACGTCGCCCCAGTGCCCATTGGAATTTGCGATCGGCCTCCATAATGGGGAGGTCGTTGATTGATGCGTGCCTTGACGCCATGAGCCCATCGTCATTGAATTCCCAGTTCTCATTGCCATAGGAGCGATACCACTGACCCGAGTCATCGTGCCACTCGTAAGCGAAGCGCACGGCAATTCGATTTCCCGTGAATGCCCACATTTCCTTGATGAGCCTGTAGTCAAGTTCTTTGGCCCACTTGCGAGAAAGGAAAGTGATAATTTCGCTTCGCCCGTTTATGAACTCCGAGCGGTTCCTCCACTGTGAATCGATCGCGTAGGCAAGAGCTACTTTTGCCGGATCACGACTGTTCCAACCATCTTCGGCGAGCCGCACCTTCTGAATCGCGCTCTCGCGCGTGAACGGAGGCAAAGGGGGACGGGCGGGTGTCGTTGTTGTTCCCATGCTTTCTCCTGCTGAGCGTGATTCCTGCGCCATATCAACTCACGTACTCGTGCGGCGATCTCGTGACGTGTCGAAGGAGAAATGGCCACCATCGACAATGTCAACCTACGCTGAGAGCACTGTAACAGGATCTTGTGCCTCCGCTTTCCAACTGTTCGCCTGACTATTTTGGGTGCGTCTTTAAGGCGGTCATCGTCCCCACGCTTGCGGGTTCGCCCCAATGGGAGTGCCTGCGTGTCAGCGAAACATAAATTACAGCTAGCACCATCAACATGAGAGCATCGACAAAGAACCAGCCATATCCCAACACGAAAATGTGACTGAGGATTACGACACTCATCCATCCAACAGTCAATCCCGCGGCCAATCTGGCTGTCTTCGGGATCAGGAGCAGAATCGCAACCACTGTCTCGAAGGCTCCCGACCCTAGCCGGAATACCGGCTGAGATACCAACCCATGGACTGCTTGCGACATCTGCGTGAACAGGGACACAGAACCTGGCACCCCTGCAAACTTGAGAAAGATGGCGGCATACAGAAGGTTTACCGACACCAAAAGGCGAATTGCGAGTAGTGAGAGTCTTCTACCCATGAGATCTTGCCCCCTTAACCAGCTGGAACTGGCCAATGCTGTGCGAATCGTAGTGCTCATCTTTGCGTCTTCATGAACTGACTAATAAGCGCCGCAATTTCATCTGCTGCCGTATCTAGCGCGAAATGACCACCATCGACAATGTGGACTTCAGCGTTGGTCACATCTCGCCGGTAGGATTCCGGCTCCGATGAGTCAAACGAGGATTCATACTTGCCCCAAATCACCAGCAGGCGCGGCTGCTTCTCACGCATCCAGCTTGCCACTTGGGATAGTTTTCGACGTTGGTGCGGTAGTCGTAGAAGAGGTCGCTCTGAATCTCGACCTGGCCGGGCCGATTGAGAAAAGCAAATTCATCCGTCCACAGATCGGGGTCATAACGTTCCACGTCGGGATCGCTTCCGACATGACGCGTCCGCGTCGTCTGCAACGACAGGAGGTTGGTACGAAGCGCGCTTTCATTGGTGGCGCGGTCGGCCCAAAAGGCCCGACGCGTCTTCCAGTTCGCCCCGAGGCCTTCGTTGTGAGCCACGGCGTCCTGGACGATTAGGGCGTCTATGCGATCCGGATGGGTTAAGGCCATCCGAGAACCTACAGGCCCGCCGTAATCCTGCATGTAAAGCGTGGAGCACGAGAGTCCAAGAGCTTCGCTGAAGTGATTCATGGTTTCGGCGATGTGATCGAACGTGTACGCGAATGTTTTCGGGTCTGGCCAGTCACTGTGTCCGAAGCCGGGGTAATCGGGCGCGATAAGGTGATAGCGATCGGAAAGCCGGTTGAAAAGAGGCTCGAACATCCGTGAGGAAGACGGGAGCCCGTGCAACAGCAGAAGCGTCGGCGCGTCTTTCGGCCCGGCCTCTCTGTAAAAGATGGAAAGTCCATCTACCTGCATCGTGCGATAACAAGTCGGGTATTTCACTGGACGTTCCTTTCCCTGGGCGTAAGCCGGCAGTTGAAATATTGCGAGCAGCATAGAGACCACCCGCACCATACGAGAGACCTGCAAGAACCGGGATCCAGGGGACGAGTAGAAAGGGTGCATGGTTTACCTCCGCTTTAGAAATCCTGTACCGTTGGGCGGATAACCATCTCATCGACTTCCACCTCGACCGGCTGCTCGATTGCGTAAGCGATCGCTCTTGCAATCGCACTGGCCGGAATGGCCATTTTCATGAACTCGCGCAAATTCTTTCTGGTAGCTTCGTCCGAGCTGCTCTCCGACAGTTCTGTGGCAATCGCGCCAGGTGAGATCATCGTGCAGCGGATATTTTGAGAGTGCAGTTCCATCCGCAGCCCTTCAGTCAACGCGCGCACAGACGCCTTGGTGGCGCAGTAGACCGTCCCACCAGGGGCGAACATTTTGATCCCGAAAACCGAAGCGATGTTGATGATGTGGCCGCTCTTCTGCTTCTGCATGTGGGGCAGGGCGGCGCCAACCCCGTATAGAAGTCCTTTGATATTGACGTCAATCTGCCGGTCCCATTCATCTACCTTGAGGGCTTCGATCGGTGCGATGGGCATAATGCCCGCGTTGTTTACGATCACATCGACGCGACCGAAACTGTCGACGGCCTTTTGGATAAGCACCTCGACTTCTGCACGCTTCGTCACATCAGTGGCAAATCCGATGGCCTTGCCGCCTGAAGCTGAAATCTCTTGTGCAACTGCGTCAATCCGGTCCTTGCGCCGTGCTCCCAATACGACTTTGGCTCCCTGTTGCGCGAGAAGCTTCGCGGTGCTTTCTCCAATGCCGCTGCTGGCACCGGTGATTACTACAACTTTGTCTCTGATATTTGACATTTGAATTTCTCCTTTTCTCCTTATTTATGAATTTGCTTTGCGGGGCGGGCTGCGCTCCACTGAGTGATGGGCCCCGCGATTTCAGAAGCCTCTTCGACCAATGAGGTCAAAAAAGCCAATACGTTAGAACAACCTGAAAGATTGGCACTTTGCCCAGCCCATAGGGGCAGGAGATCCGATCGGCCCGCTGCCTGCGCAGGGATCGTGAGGCTTCTGACGAGTTCTCGTTGCAGGGGATATGGCAGAATTTCGATTCCCGGCCGGTTCAACTCGTCCAGCAGGCGGTTCTGGATTCCCCGCGCGAGTCTTCCGGTGAAGCCCTTTGTCAGCGCGGTGTGCCCGGCTCTTTTCTCTTGTAGAGCCTGCCGATGAAGGCGGCTGGCGCCGGACTCCTCGCACGCCAGGAATGCCGTTCCCATTTGCACCGCCTCTGCGCCAAGAGCCAGAGCGGCAATTACGCCGCGCGCATCTGCGATGCCACCGGCAGCGATCACCGGCACATCCACCATCACGGCAATCTGAGGAACAAGCGAAAATGTGCCTGCAAGTGAATCCTCTGCAGCGCGGAGGAATGAACCGCGATGTCCTCCGGCTTCGAAGCCGGAAGCGACGATCGCATCCACGCCGGCCTCTTGAAGTGCCGCAGCCTCTTCGGGTGTGGTCGCCGTGCCAATCGTGACGATGTGTTTCGCTTCACACTCCTGCAAGATTTCTTTAGGTGGAGTTCCAAATATGAAGCTGAACACTGGTACCTTCGCATCGATCAACGCGCGAGCCTGATCTTCGAATCGCGTCGCCGGCGAATATGGTCTATGTGTTGGAAGAGGCGCTCCCAGTTCGGTGAGATGGTGGGCAATTGGAAGAAGGCTCTGGTTGAATGCTCTTTCATCCGACCGTCGCGCGCCGTCGTCTTCCTGCGACACCCAAAGGTTCATCGCAAAGGGCTTCGCGGTTAGGGAGCGAATCTCAGCGATAACGTCTTTGATGGCTTCTGGCGAGAGATTGAGCGCGCCGAACGATCCGAGTCCGCCAAAGTTGGACACTGCTGCCGTCAGCCTTTGCGATGACAATCCGCCGAGCGGCCCCTGCACGACGGGATAGTCGATCCCGAGCTTTGCTGTGAGCCGGTTCTCATTCCAGCGGGGTGGCATTACGCGGATACCTCAAAAATCAACTCCAGTTCGACCGACACGCCAAGCGGAAGGCTGGCTACGCCGTACACCAGTCGGCTAGGGTTTTTGTCTTTCCCGAAAACGTCCTGCAGCAACTCTGAAGCGCCGTCAGCGACCTTCGGCTGATCGCGGACATCGCCCGAGGTGGCTACCAACACGCCGAGCCGGACGATTCGCTTCACTTTGTCGAGCGACCCCAAATGCTGCTTCGCGACGGCAAGGCCATTGAGGGCAGCCAAGCGAGCCGCCGCGTGGCCTGCTTCCACGTCGAGTTCCGCACCAACGCGCCCGATGAATTTCGCTTCGCGGCCTGAGGTAGGAAGCATTCCGGTGAGAAAGAGAAGGTTGCCCGTCTGCACCGCTTCCGCGTAGATGCCGAACGGCTCGGGCGGTTCTGGAAGCTTGATGCCAAGTTGTCCTACATGCTCCTCGGCGGTGGCAAGGTGAGAGCCACCTTCGCTTAAGAGTTTGTCTTTCGAACCAGTATTCATTGATCTCGCTCCCGCGGCTTCGGTTTGATTGTCCACCGCATCCTGATTTTTCACAGAGTCCCATTGGAGGCTGCGCCGTTGTAGATGCTCAGTGCTTTCCCACAAAATCTCCCAAGCGATTCTCTGCATCGCCCGGTTTGCAAAAGCCTCGCTTTATCAGCGTTTTGATTCTCTGCTGCGTAGCCGGTCGTGCCATCGAGGCAACGCAAGCATCCCACCCGGATTCGATTTCGATATCTGCCGGCAAACTAGCGACGTTGACCAGGCGCTTGGTATCCGCGATTGTCTGTTTGTCGAAGGATGCGATCCGCGTGGCAAGCGCATCGACAAATCCGTCAAGGTCAGCATCCGGCAACGACCGATTCACATAGCCGTACCGCTCAGCCAGGTCGGCCGGGAAGTCGTCCGCGCTTAGAATTACTTCCAGGGCACGTCCTCTTCCCATGAGGCGCGACAGCCGCGCCATGGGGCCACCGCCCGGCACAAGACCAGCGCCAACTTCAAACTGCGACAAGATGGCCTTTTCGCGACTGGCAAAACGCATGTCGCAGGCAAGGGCAAGTTCACTTCCCATACCAGTCGCCCGCCCGCGAATCAACGCTATCGATACGACAGGGGCACGACTCAGGCGCACTAGCATCTCGGGCCATGGATGTAAGCCCGTAGGTCCAGGCGGGAGATGCGCCAAAGTGTCAAGATTTGCAAGGAAATCCAAATGAATCAGAAAGAATCCTTCAACAGCACTGTCAAAAACCACCACCTTAACCTGCTCGTCAGTTTCGATTGCCGTCATGATCTCGTTCACTTGCGGCAGCATCTCCGGACCGAAGATGTTGAGCGGCGGATGGTCAATCGTCGCTCGCCAATACTCGGGCGAGCGCCGGGCCAGGCGTATCTCAGCAGTCTTGGATGTTGCGTAATTCTGATCTTTCATGTTTCTTCTCTCCCTATCATTCGGCTCTATGTTTGATTTTGCATTGCGGTCATCTCATTGGGCACGTGCATCACGCGCCTTTGGTGAGGTGGTCCAACATAGGGAAACTCGCGCAACAGATCGCCGTGAGGCCCTACTTTGTCTGCCGTCACCCCTCCATTCGTGAGGATGCGAATAAACAAATCGAACGCATCGTCGGTGAGTGTCCGGCCGTTATCGGGAAAAGACGCCGGGCGGGTAGGGTCGTAAGGCAGAACATCTGGGAGCAATGTGCCTGCCACGCGCTTCGCCTCAGCCGGAGAATATCCTCCGGTGTGCTCTAGAGCGTGGGCGAAGCCGGCAATGAAGCGTCCATCGTTCGCGGGTTCACCCGCTAGGTAGGCATCTCTCTCTTCGACCAGTATGACCGCTTGTGCAGGCCGGGCTCCGCGCTCCACTTGGATCCAGCCGCCGAGATCACCTTGCGTAAGCGTGCGCGCCCACAGGTGCAGATCTTTTGTCCCCAGAGCAGAGTTAGGCACTTCAAGAACGATGCTGCACACATCTTTGTCACCGAAGAAATCGGCGCCGGTGAACTGCAGGTTGTTTTTCGCGCCTTCCACATCGCAGAAGAAAGGATCGCTACGCCAGCCGGCAAAGAAATGGATATCGCCTGCCTCGGTAATTCTCGCCTCGCGCCCCGTTGAAACCGGCGCCCCATCAACGACCACCCGCCCGCCATCGCCGCTACCGGCGGCTTCCGGACCATCAACGCGGCGGACAATCGCGGTCTGTGCGCCGCCCTCGAAAGATGAGAAGCGCACCCGGTAAGCGATATCGGCGATCGCATCGCCATCGGTATCAATCTTGAGCTCGTACAGTGCTTCGGGTGCGAAAGGCTCGCTTGTAGTAGGCCCAGGAGGATTTTCGCCGGCCGACGGATGCACGTTCATGATTAGGATGGACTTACTAGCATCTCCCGGTTTCGGAAACGCATACAGATCCGTGAAGTCCAGTCGGGCGTCCCCGTGGGGAAAGCTGAAGTCCGGACCCGAATAATGATGTGACATGGATTAGTCCTTCTCTTGCAGTCTGCTCTGTCCGCAGCGTTAGAACGCGGCGGCACCGGCCGCAGCCACGGCATGATCCTGATCGCCGGAACCACCACTGACGCCAATCGCCCCGACTACGTTGCCATCGCGTTTCAGCGGGATGCCGCCAGCGAAGATCATGACCTTGCCATCGTTTGACGCATGAACGCCGAAGAACTGGCCTCCTGACTGAGCATGCTTTGCCAATTCTTTCGTTTCGATTTCAAATGCGCGCGACGTGTAAGCCTTCTTCAGCGCGATATCAATGCTGCCAATCCAGCCATTGTCCATACGAACGTGCGCGACGATGTTTCCGCCTTCGTCAGCGACTGCGATGTTCATAGGCTGGCCAATTTCGCTGGCTTTCTTCTCCGCCGCGTTGATTACGCGACGGGCATCTTCTAATTTCACTGCGGTCATGGGTTTCTCCTTTTATTTGGTCTGCGATTTATGTGGTCTGCGGCAACTCCAGAACTATGCGGGACTACTTTGTCCCCGTCACATCCCTATTTGTGGGGCTGCCGGCTTTCGCGGCCGCTTGCTCGATTATGTCTGCGACTTCTTTCGGGTGAGAAAGCATTGGCACGTGGCTGGAGGGAACAGTGATCGATGTCGCCTTGATTGTCGCCGCTTCCGCCTTCTCGAGCTCCGGAGAGACAGCGTGATCGTAGCTGGCAATCACGCACCAGGATGGCTTGGTCCTCCACGCGGCAGTGGTGACTGTGGCCCCAAAAACAGCGGCTGCTGTGGGACCCTGTGTCGCCGTCAACAGCTGCTTCTCTTCGTCTGGCAGATCCTGGGCGAAGTCTTCAGCGATTCCCTTTGGAGTGACCGTCAGAAAACCTTCAGCATCCGCCCGGACTTCGCTGCCTAACGGAGCTGGCGGATATGGTTTGGTGACCGAAGCAACGGACTCATCCTCCGAGGGCGCGAGGGCGGCCACATAAACCAACCCGACAACCTTTGGATCGTTTCCAGCCTCCGTGATAACCACTCCGCCATAGGAATGGCCGACTAGCACTACAGGCCCATCCAGCAATGCGATGGCGCGCTTGGTGGCGGCAACGTCGTCGGCCAGCGAGGTCAATGGGTTCTGCACGGCCACCACGTGCAATCCCTTGGCTTGAAGCAGTGGAATCACTTTCGACCAGCTTGATCCATCGGCCCAGGCACCGTGAACAATGACAACGTTTCTAACCCCTTGAGGGGAGTTCGCCTGAGCGACAGCTCCGGTGTGAAACACCGCGGGCAGTACGAAACTTGCAATTGCAAGCAAAGCAGTTCGGTGTGTTTGCGAGAGTGTCATATTGTTTCCCTTCTTTGAATCAAGATTGAAGTCATAGTTCGTCACGCTTCGCTTACACGACGTTTAGCGTGACGTCGATGTTGCCCCGTGTAGCGTTGGAATATGCACATGTCACGCCGTGCGTGGCGTCCACAATGGCCTGGGCGACTTTGCGCTCCAAACCCGGCAGGCTGACGTTGAGCCGTGCTCGGAGGAAGTAAACGTCGCCTGAATTGCACAGGTCGATTTCGGCATCGACGGCTGCGTCAGCCGGAAGTTTGACCTTCATGTTGTTGGCCACGTGCCCCATCGCACTGATGAAACAAGCCGACCAACCAGCGGCAAACAACTGCTCCGGATTGGTACCAGTTCCTGGGACTCCGGGAGCCGAGAACTTAACCTCTAACCGGCCATCATCACTACGGGAGACGCCGCCACGCCGGCCGCCCGAAGTATGGGTCTTGGCGGTATAACGCACCTTCACGTCGTCCTGGCCGAATCTGGTTTCTGCGTTGGCTTCTTGAAAAGTAGTCATCCTTGTTCTTCTCCGTTTTTTCTCCGAGTTTCCGATCGCAACTGGCAACAGCTATCGGGTTACCACTTACCTGCGTGCGCTCCGCCATCCACGTGCAGAATTTCACCCGAAGTGAACGTGGCGTCGGTCAGAAACAAAGCTGCGTCGACGATTTCTTTGACCTCACCGATTCTCCCGACCGGGTGCAATCCTTTCAGAAATTCATGAGTTTCCGGTTTGTGCATGGGAGTATTGATTACTCCCGGCGCGATGGTGTTTACGCGAATGCCTTCCTTCGCATATTCAATGGAGAGGGCGCGCGTCACTGCATTCAAGGCGCCCTTCAGCATGATTTGAACAGCCGCCCCAACACCTGCGATCGGCTGGTCAACCAGGGTCGTTGAGATGTTGATGATGGTGCCCGACTTCTGCTGCAACATTTGCTTTATGGCGAGCTGTGACACGTAGAGAAAGCCTGCGAGCGTCGTGGAGACTAATGTGTCGAAGTCTTCAGTGGTGTATTCAGTGAATGGCTTCGGAATGAAAACACCCGCATTGTTGATCAACACGTCGATCCTGCCGAACTTCGATACGGCAGTGTCCACGATCTTCACTGCTGTGCTTCGATCGCCGATGTCTCCATCGACCAGCGCAAGATTCCCAGATGCAGAGAATGGATTCGCTTTGGAAATGTGTCGCGAATTTGCAACTACGTTGTACCCTCGCTTCAAGAATGCTTCGACGACCCCCGCTCCGATCCCTCGCGAGGCACCTGTAACAATTGCTGTTTTCTGCGAACTTGCCATTTGAAGCTCCCTTTGAGGTGCTGGCCTCTGACTTCTAGCTTCAGGACCGAACCGACCGCTGCCCACAGTTGTGAGTAAACTGCACATCGAAAACGGACTTGTGCGGATTTCTGCTGGGGTGGTCGAAATCCTGCTAAATTCACGCACACAGGGGCAGAACTCAAACGAATTACGATCGGTTTGCAGGGTGTCTAGAGCGAGAAGAGTGCTATGACTTGATCCGCGCGATGGAGGACAGCGCAAGTTCCGCCTTTGTGCGGATCGCATCTGCGTTGGCACTTAGAAAGTCGAGAAATGTGCGCAATACGGCTGAAGGCTCGCCGAGTGGCCACATCGCGATGAGGTCGAGATACAGATTATCCGGTACAAGCCGAACGAACTGCACACCATTCGACCGGAGATTGCCCGCCGAGGCAGGTACGATGGCTACGCCTTCTTCCGCCTCAACCAACGAGAGGATCGTCTGCATCGAATTAGGTTCGTTCTCAACCCGTGGAGAAAACCCCTGAGATCGGCACGCTCCAACGATGGTGTCGAAAACAACGGGTGCTCCTTTTCGATGAAAAAGGATGAATCGTTCATTCGCAAGGTCGGCAAGGCGAATCTTTTTGCTCTTCAACTCTCGTGATCGGGGGAGGGCCGCAACGAGGGGGTCACGCAGCAATACTCTCGATTGTCGATTCTTGCTGCGTTCAGGAGAAAGGGCACGGGTGATGGCGACGTCGATCTCGCCTCTGTCACATGCCTTGTCCATTTCGACAGGATAGAGATCATGGAGTGCGAGCTTTACGTTTGGATACTCCAGTTTGTATCTGCGAATGAGGTCGGGCAAGAAAGAAAGCGTTGCCGAACCGATGAACCCGATCGAAAGCCTCCCAACTTTGCCTTGGCCTGCTCGCTTGGCAGTGACAATGGCAGTCTCCGATAGTTGAAGGATACGGACGGCGTCCGCATAAAATATCTCGCCTTCCGGCCTCAAACGCGCGTTGCGGCCGGTTCGCGAAAAGAGTTTCAGGCCAAGTTCATCTTCCAGATCAGACACAGCCTGACTGATCGACGGCTGAGCAATATGCAGCTGCCGTGATGCCTCCCGATACCCTTTGCACTCAACGACGGCGGTGAAATAGCGCAGATGCCTTAATTCCATCTGATAGGCACTCCCTATCAGTCTGATTGGAACATACGACGTATCGTAGTGTCACTTCTCAAATCTATTATTGTGAGGCGATTTGGTCTCGCACAGTGGCCAAGGAAAAGAATCTCTACTTGGTGGCGCATCCCTTGGTTTTCGAGCGAGATCAACATGGAGTTCCGAACATGAAAGTTGAACGCTTTTCCCCCGACCCTGAGACAGAGCCGCGCCATTGGGTAAGGCATGATCAGGCTTTCGCAATGATGTTGCGGCCCGGCTCAATTGAGTGGGGCTCGCAGCGATCCGCGCTCGAAAAGTTCGGCTACACGGCCGGCGACTTGGCACTGTGCGATCGTCATGTAGGCGAGTGGGTTGGCCTAATGGACGTACAGCACTTGCAACTCGGCATTTCTGACGCGGCACTGATGGCCTGCTCTGACGGAGCTTACGGCGAGGTAGAACTGCGCCCTTCACGCAAGTTTGCGGAGCCGCGCCTAAGTGCAATGGTTGCGGCCGTTCATGCGGAGATGGTTGCTGGCTTTCCGAGCGGACGGCTGTTTCTGGATTCCGTGGAACAGGCGATGGCCGTGACGCTGGTCAACGGTCATGCAGTAAGGCACCGTCCTGTGCAGATATACCGGGGCGGACTCGGCTCAGCACGCTTGCGAAGGATTAAGGAGTTGGTCCACGCGAAATTGGAATTCGATCTGAGTCTCGAGGAGATGGCGCAAGCGGTAGGATTGAGCACAGCTCATTTCGCACGAATGTTTCGCAAGTCAACGGGCGAGACGCCGCATCAATTTGTTCTGCGCCAAAGGCTTGAGCGTGCTAAAGCGATGTTGCGTGCTCCCGATGCGCGCGTCTTGGACGTGGCCGTTGCCTGCGGCTTCAAGACCCAGCAGCACTTTGCACAGGCCTTTCGTGACGTCTGCGGAGTCAGCCCGACAGAGTATCGCCGGGATCTTGTCGGCTCCGTAGCGGCTGGCGCGCCTGAAAGCTCCGAAGATGAGTCACGCCTCGTGATTGCTGGTTAACGGCCCAGTTCACTCTCACGGGTGCCCCTCACTCCGTTGATGCCCGCCTTAGGGGATTTGGAGCTCGTCGCTAATGGCTCCCACCTCAGCACTGTCCTCCTCCGAGCTGTTGGAGTTCTTCCAGGAGCACGATTTCAGCAAGATTCCGACCATCCCAGCAGAAATCCGCACAAGTCCATTTCCGACCGGCAGTTTAATGACAGTTGTGACCAGATGTTGGTCAATCGGCCGGAACTCATTCAACACTGGAGGGAAAGTCAATGGAAGCAATTGGATTGCTAGTCACGCTCGAAGCGCGCGCAGGCAAAGAGGCTGATGCCGAGGCATTTCTAAGGTCAGCTCAGCCCCTCGCGCTGAATGAAAAAGGAACCTTGAAATGGTATGCGTTCAAGATCGGCCCGGCGAAGTTCGGCATCTTCGACACCTTTTCCAATGAAGCGGGCCGCAACGCCCATTTGACTGGCGAGATCGCGAAGGCTCTGGGAGCCCGGGCCAGCGAATTATTTGCGGTTTCTCCGCAGGTGGAAAAAGTGGAGATCCTTGCAAGCACACCCTTAAAAGGCTGAGTAGACCGAGCCAAACTGCAGGTGTTGGGAGTTCACATGTTCAGGTATGTCGCCACCATCCTTGTCGCGATCTTGCTGTCCGCGCCCCTCGTGGCGGGAATCACGCCATTTCCGGCCAGCTTTCACACGCAAATGGTTCCGACAAATGGCACCAGTCTCTACGTCCGAGTGGGAGGCAAAGGGCCAGCCGTCGTGCTGTTGCATGGCTTCGGCTTTACCGGTGACATGTGGGCCCCCTTGGCAATTGTTCTGGCCAAGGACCATACCGTGATCGTCCCCGACCTGCGCGGCATGGGTATGTCCGATCACCCGGATACCGGCTACACCAAGAAGAACCAAGCGGTCGACATTGCCAGCGTCATGGATGCACTTAAGGTCCAGAAGGCAGACCTGGTCACACATGACATCGGCAATATGGTCGGCTATGCGTTAGCTGCTCAATATCCGGAACGAGTCACGCGCTGGGTGGTGATCGATGCACCGTTGCCCGGAATAGGCGATTGGGACAACATCGTTCGCAGCCCCATGCTGTGGCACTTCGATTTCCGGGGTCCTGACGAGGAGCGTCTGGTGCAGGGCCGGGAGCGCATCTACCTCGATCGCTTCTGGAACGAGTTGTCCGGAGACCCTAAGAGGATCGACGAGGAGACGCGGCAGCACTTTGCTGCGCTGTACGCACGGCCGCATGCGATGCACGATTCCTTCGAGCAGTTTGGGGTACTCCGCCAGGACTCCGCCGACAACAAGGAGTTGCTCGCCAAGGGCGGCAAGATCACCATGCCGGTGTTTGCCATCGGTGCCGAGAAGTTTTTCGGCAAGAACATGGCCGATCATATGCAGTTCGCCGCCAGCAACGTCACGGGCGGCATCGTGCCCAACTCCGGGCACTGGATCATGGAGGAGAATCCACAGGCCACCATCAAGTTGGTTACGGATTTCCTCGCCAAGTAGGCCGCAGCAATCCAAGGGAAGAAGAAACAACAATTACGGAGAAAAACATGATCACTAAGAAGAAAGAAATGAATATCTCACAAACGAACCGAGCTGATTCCGCGCCCCAGGAGCCCAGGTCAGCGCTTCGAATGCTGATGCAACGTCCCAGCTTAACCCTTCTCGTCTGTACGCTCATCATCGGTGTGGCCGAGGCACAGCAAGTTGCCCCTCCAATCCCTGGCGTTATTGGAAGAGTCCAGTCGTTTACAGGGAGCTCACTCGACGTCCAGACACCATCAGGCGTGGTCCATGTTGATGTCAAGCAGCCGCTCACAACCTACAAGCAGATTCCGTCGGATTTGAGTCATGTCACGTCCGCGTCCTATGTAGGCGTCGCCTCGACTGCGCAGGCGGACGGAAAAGAACTAGCGAAGCAGATCATCATATTTCCGGCAGAACTGAGTGGAGCGGCAGAAGGTAGTGTTCTGACAGACCCGCCGGGCGCAACGACTCACAGCAGAATGACCAATGGCTCCGTCTCTCGCCCTGTCGTATCGCACTCGCGCATGACGAATGGCACGGTTCAAAAAGGTAACGGCACCACGCTGGTCGTCCAGTATCAGGACGGCTCCAAGACGATCTCCGTGCCTGCAAATGTCCCAGTGGTGAAAGTCGCACGCGAACAAGTCACATTCGCTGATGGCGATGTCATTTACGCGGCGACTGAAAACCTGCCAACCGGAGCACTTGTGACGGACAAGATTCTTCTCATCGCCGCAGCCGCGTCTCCCAGTAACAAGCAGTAAGGGGTTCCGGTCAATGAGTAATTCAACACTTGCTGACTGTGAAGCGAAATCAACGAACACGTTACCGGAACAGCCGGGCGTGCTCGTCGTCAGGAAACATCATTTCCTGGTGCGCTTGAGTCACTGGCTGAATGTGCCGATCCTTCTTGGCCTCATTCTGAGTGGCATCTCTATTTACTGGGCTTCGCCCATCTATCAACACAAGCCAGATCCGAATACGGGAAACGTCGATGTGGCGGCGGATATTGGAATCTGGATATGCGCCCATGTGCCGGGCCTGCATCACTACAGTAGCCCACCCGACTGGATTTACAACCACATGAGCCTTGGGCCGGGCATGTTGGCCTTAGCCCTGCGCCTGCATTGGTTATGCGCGTATCTGTTTATGCTCAATGGCATGGTGTACGCTGCCGGGCTGCTCATGGGAGGAGGCTGGCGATCGTTGCTGCCGCGCTGGAGCGATCTGCTTGACGCCCTCAGGATGTTTCGATACTACCTCGGTTTTCCCTTCGCGAAACTGGCGCGCCGCCAATGGCTGCATCCCCTGTTCAACACAAAGTACAACGCGCTCCAGCGCGCAGCCTACTCCTCCGTTCCTGTCGCGGGGTTGCTTTCCGTCGCTACAGGATGGGCGATTCATAAGCCCATGCAGCTCCATCGGCTGGCAGCGGTCTTTGGAGGGTACAACGCGGCGCGTGTCTGGCATTTCTGGCTGATGTGGATCTACATCCAGTTCGTAGTACCACATGTGATTCTGGTTTTCGCCGATGGGTCGGACACGCTGCGCAGCATGATCGTAGGTTGGTCAACGAGAGTCGAGCGGTCGGAGGTCGTCGCAAATGAACAGTGACGAAAAGGGCGGTCGATTAAAAGGGAAAGACATACCTTCGACCGGTGTGGGATCCGACGTTAAATCTGCCTCAGTGACAAAGCTGCAACGCTTTTTTGGAGAGCGACCTCTCTCGGCAGTTGAAATGGCTCCCCGGATCCTGCGTTATCAGAGCCGGCGCGACTTCCTCGTGTTTGGAGCTGGCGCGCTGGCAGGGCTTGCAGGCGCTGGATTTCTCCTACCGCAGGAAACGCTGAGTCGCATAGGTATTCATCGAAATATGAATTCTCCGAAGAAGGAGTGGTTTCTGAACAAAGCACTGCGTATCGATGATGATGTTGCAGAAGCGCTCTACTCTGTAAATCGCAGGGTGCCCACCTACACCAAATGGCAGATCACCCCGCTCAAAAACAACTACAACGGATCGACTCCTGATCCCAGGTATATTTCTGGATGGAAATTGACCTTGGATGGGCTCGCTTCTGGCCTGAGCATCTCTCTCGACATTCGGAGTCTGCTGATTCGCTTCTCAGTGCAAGAGCAGATTACAAGGCTGGTTTGCGTCGAAGGCTGGAGTGCAATCGCGTGGTGGGCTGGTCTGAGATTCGATGATCTGCTTCGCGCCTACCCACCGATGTCGCAAGCGAAATGGGCGCGGGTGGAGTCCTCGGTCAATCTCGATGCCTCGGGGAATCCTGACCCTTACTTTATGTCACTCGACCTGGCGACGGCCCGCCATCCACAGACGCTGCTCGCCACACACTTCAACGGTCAGCCCCTTACGGTGGATCATGGAGCACCGCTCCGTCTGTTGGTCCCCGTGAAACTAGGTTTGAAGAATGTGAAGGCCATTACAAGGATTACGTATGTCGCGGAAGAGCCGAGAGACTATTGGGCCGAACGTGGATATTCCCGCTACGACGGAATCTAGCACCTTTCAACACGAAGGATTGCACCAGTCCTTCGCTCGCAATCGATCGAGGTCTATTTTGCGAAGTCCACTCAAGAGTTAACAACTGTCTGTCACCAATTCCACTGATTCTTCTGGATCGCTGAGCCGAGCGGCGACCGCAGCCAGTAAGCACGCATGACAGGTGTAAGTAACGACTGCGTCCAGTGAAATTTGTACAAAGCCTTCGCGCACCCCACTAGCATTAACTTTTCCCGATACATCATTATTTATTAAGATGGTTAGGAGGTTAGAGCGCAAAATCGATGAAAGGCTGCGCTCTTCAACGAATCGCATAGCAGCAAATCCATGACATTCAACGAGATGAAGCTCGGACGTCCTTCGCCGAGTGCGTCGTTTCCACCCACGATAGAGGGCTTCTTGGCTGTCGATGGAGGTTTAAGAATTTATCCTAACTCATTGTGAGCGACCCGAGACATAGGTGACAGATCGTACCGGACACATGGGTTACACTTTTCCCCCTTTTGGGGAGGGGTGAATGCCTTGGAAGGAGTGTTCGGTAATGGATGAACGTCTGCAGTTTGTAGCTCGCCGGCTAGCCGGCGAACCCATGGCGGAACTCTGCCGGGAGTTCGGAATCTCCCGCAAAACCGGCTACAAGATCTTCGATCGCTACCAGCAATGCGGAGTGCCAGGACTCACCGACCGGAGCCCGGCGCCCTTTTCGGTATGCCAACCAACTTCCCTTTCAGGTGGAGAACTATATCCTGAACGTGAAGCGCGAGCACACCAGCTGGGGTGCCCGTAAGATCCGCGAGCGCCTGATCCGGAGGTTCTCCGACATCCCCATCCCTGCCAAAAGCACAATCCATGCAGTGCTGGATCGCTACGGTCTGGTGGAACGCCGCGGCCGGGTACGTCGTCGTGCTCAGGGAACCGCTTTATCCTTAGGCCAGAAACCTAATGAGCTGTGGTGCACCGATTACAAGGGTGAGTTCTTGCTGGGGAATCATCAATACTGCTATCCACTGACCGTCACCGATCACGCTAGCCGTTTTCTCCTCACCTGTGAGGCTCTTTCTTCCACCTGCGAAGCGCACGCTTTTACTGTGTTTGAGAGGCTTTTTCAGGAGCGCGGCCTGCCCGCCAATATCCGCAGTGACAACGGCGTGCCCTTCGCTTCGGCACACGCCTTGTTTCACCTCAGCAAACTGGCGGTCTGGTGGTTGCGCCTCGGCATCGGCATCGAGCGCATCCGGCCTGGTCATCCCCAGCAGAATGGCCGTCACGAACGTATGCACCTCACTCTTAAGAAAGAGGCTACCAAGCCGGCCGCCGGCAACTTTCTTCAGCAGCAAGCCCGCTTCGATGACTTCATCGACGTCTTCAACAACCAACGTCCTCACGAGGCTCTGGATATGCAGTGCCCAGCTGAAGTCTATCAATCCTCTCCCCGCCCCTATCAGGGCTTGCCCGATATCGACTACCCCTTTCACGACAAGGTCATCGTCGTTACCCGCTGCGGCCGCATCTGTCTGGGCAATCAAAAGATTAACTTCAGCCAGGTCTTTGCCGGCCAGGCGGTCGGCTTTAAAGAAATTCACGACGACATCTGGCTGGTCAGTTTTATGGATTATGATCTGGGATACTTCGATCTGGAGACTCGCGTGTTAGAACCGCTGGAAAATCCCTTCGGCCCAAAAGTGTTACCCATGTAGCCGGTACATTCTGTTACCCATGTCTCCGGGCTGGACCCAAAGACAATGGTCGGGGAGAGAGGATTTGAACCTCCGACCCCCTGGTCCCGAACCAGGTGCTCTACCAGGCTGAGCCACTCCCCGACGTCAAGAAACGGACGGCGCAGGACAAACTGCGTCCGCGTGGAAAGTATAACATTTAGGGTCCTTTGGACCTCGCGTATTGCTACCATCCCAAATGAAGGCGACACTAGAATTGCGATATTGACAGCGCGGCCGCGGACGCTTCGTTTTGTGGTTTTCGGAACGAATTGTATTCGCTACAATAGGCCTATTAAAACGATTCAATGGATTGCATAATCGCAGCACAGCGGCTGTATACACCGCTCCAGGCCGTCGAGCGCCCTCTTGTGTTTATTGCCGACGGGAGGATTGCGAAATTCAGTCGCAGAGACGAAGAACAGATTCCAGCGGGTGCGAAAGTTGTCGACCTGGAAGATTCGATCCTGGTTCCAGGGTTCATCGACATGCACATCCATGGCGGGGCGGGCCACGACGTGATGGAACCCGCCGCCGAGGCGCTTCCGGCAGTAGAAAAGCTGCTGTTCCGGCACGGTGTAACAAGCTATTTTCCAACCACGGTCACGGCCTCGGTGGATCTGACCTTGGCCGCCTTGGAGCGGCTGGCCGGTGCAATTGAGCAGTTCGAGCAGGGCCGTCGCGAATTTTCGGGACGCGCGCGCCCCCTGGGAATCCATCTCGAGGGGCCGTTCATCAGTCACAAGCGTCCGGGAGTACATCCGCTGAAAGATCTGCTGCCCCCAACCTTGGAGATGTTTGAGAAGTTCTGGCAGGCTGCTCGTGGCCATATCAAGGTCTTGACGATCGCCCCGGAGTTGGAGGGTGCGAAAGAGGTCATCACGGAGGCAGCCCGGCGCGGCGTTTGCGTGAGTATGGGCCATTCCGATGCTGACACAAAAGCCGCGCAATCAGGGATCACTGCGGGCGCCCGACACGCGACGCATACGTTCAATGCGATGCGGCCGCTGGACCATCGCGAACCGGGGATCTTGGGCGAGGCGCTTGCCGACGAACGGCTGACAGCGGAGATTATCGCGGATGGTGTTCACGTCGATCCGCTGGTTGTGGAATTGTTTCTACGCGCAAAAGGGCCTGATGCCTCGGTTCTGGTCACGGATGCAACGGCGGCGACCGGCATGCCGAATGGGAAATACCGGTTGGGGTCGCTCGAGGTGGACGTAATCGACGGCAAGTGCACGTCGAATGGCAAACTTGCCGGCAGCGTCTTAACGTTGGACCAGGCTGTCCGGAATGTAATCAAGTTCGCGAAGTGGGATCTGCAGCAAGCCGTACGCCTCGCGACGGTGAATCCTGCTCGCGCCGCCGGGTTACCAGCCAATATGGGCACTATTCATCCGGGAGTTGCGGCCGACATGGTCGCCCTTGGCGCAAGCGGTGAGGTACGGCGAACCATCGTGCAAGGCCGGCTCGAATAACTTCGCCCGGGAAACAGGAGAAGCGGATGTCAGAAAAACGCAATTTTCCCCATCACATGATCAAAGAGATCTTCGAGCAGCCGCAGGGCCTGCACGACACGATCGCGCCGAGGATCTCGCTCCCCGAAGGCGTTGTGCAACTGAACGAGGTCCCGATCCGCCGCGAAGAATTGCGGCGGCTTCAGCGCATCAACATCGTTGCCTCGGGCACCAGTCGGCATGCGGGGATGGTTGGGCAATACATGATTGAGGAGTTGGCCGGTGTTCCGGTCGACGTCGACTATGCCAGCGAGTTCGAGTATCGCAACCCGATGATCGGAAAGAGTGAGTTGAGCATTGTCATCACGCAATCGGGGGAGACGGCCGATACCGGGGCGGCGCAGCGGGAAGCGAAGGCGCGCGGCTCTCGGACGGTGGCGATCTCCAACGTGGCTGGAACCACGATTGCGCGCGAGGCGGATGGTGTCATCTACACACTGGCTGGGCCGGAGATCAGTATTGCGTCGACGAAAGCATTCACTGCGCAGATGGCTGCGCTATTCCTCTTCGCGCTCTACCTTGGCCAAGCTCGAGAATCCCTGCCGAAGGAACGTCTGGCCCATTACATCCGCGAATTGCTCGACCTGCCCTCCAAAGTGAAAGTGGTGCTCAATTCGTCTGCGCAATGCGAATCGATTGCCGACGAATTCCATAAGATTGATGATTTTCTGTTCCTGGGACGAGCCATTCATTATCCGATTGCGATGGATGGAGCTTTGAAATTGAAGGAAGTCTCCTACGTGCATGCGGAAGGTTATCCGACGGGCGAAACGAAGCATGGGCCAAATGCCCTGATCGATGAAAATCTTCCTGTCGTGATTATTGCCACTCGCGACCCCAATGATCCGGGATCGATGCTGCGCTTCGAAAAGACCCTGGGCAACATCGCCGGATTCAAAAAACAGTCGAGCCGGGTGATCGCCCTGGTTTCGGAAGGGGATACGGAAGTCGAGAAGCTGGCGGATTACACGATCTTCATTCCGGCCGCGCCCGAACTGCTGTCACCCCTCCTGGAGATCGTTCCGCTCCAGATGTTCGCGTACTACATGGCGGTGAAACGAGGGCTGGACGTGGACCGGCCGCGCAACCTGGTGAAGTCGGTCACACTGGAGTAAGAGGGAAGCCTTGAGGGAATCAGCGCGCTAGTTGGGCTTGCGGATTTTTCCGTCGGACAGGTACTGCAACATCAGCGCTTCGGCCGCGTTCCGGATACGGTCGTTCAGGGGATTCGGCGGCTTCAGCCTCACATCATTCGACGGCTTCTGGCGAATCGTCTCGCGCAGCTTCTCACCGAACTCCGATTCATTGGTCATTACCTGGAGATAGAACCACAGGAAGTGCCGCATCTGATCGAGGGCGGACTTCAGCACCTGCAGCGACTCGAGTTCGGGCACTTCGCTAAGGGCTTCCATGAGTTCCGGATTTCCCGGGGCTTCCATGGCGGCACAGTTTAGTTCACGTTGAATAGCGCGCAGGTCCTCGGTGACCCTCAGTATCCGTAGATGAACCTCGTCGAGATAGTCGTTCTTGTCCATGCCCGTTCGAAATCGATAAAACTACGATTCAACATCGCACCCACAAAAATAAGCGAGTAGATGTCCCACGGGCATGAGCTTTGGTAATTCTAAGTTACCTAGCGTTAAACCCCGCGTCTGGAGCGGTGTTCAGGCGGTTACCGTAACCGCAGGAGTATCGAAAGTACCGCGACGGATTTCTGGCACGCTCAGAACGCGGTGGCCTTCACAGGGATGTTCCACCGCGTTCGTCAATGCGACAAGCATTTGTTCCAAAGTAACCAGACCGAGTCGCCGCGCACCTTGGCGCGTGGCCGGCAACCGCTCAAGCAACCAATAGAACGGCAGAATCGCATACGGCCAGCGATGTCCGGGCCCGAGAACGTACCAGGGCCGGAGAATGGTGGCGTTCAGGCCGCCTGCACGAATCAAGTTTTCGCACTCGGTGCGTACAGCGATGTAGGCCTTCATCATTGGGGCTGGGTGCGCCACGCTGACGTAGACGAAGTGCCGCACACCTGTATGGAGCGCCGCCTTCACCGCTTCCCTGCCCGCGACAAGGTCGATGCTCCGGAATTCGGCGGCTTTGGCCGGACTCGGATGGGCAACGCCAACTAATTGCACGAACGTCGTGGCAGGACCGATCGCATTTTGGTACGAATTCGCGTCGAGTGCATTTCCGGGGACGACGTCGCACCCGGGCGGCAGTTTGTGCTCCGATCCAGGACGTACAAGCGCTCGAACACGATGGCCGCGGGCCAGCAAGCGAGGGATCAGCCGGCTGCCGATATATCCGGTGCCCCCGGTAATAAAGACGGACTGTGGCGAAGCGGTCATGGCAATTCGCGATTGATCGTACCTCCACTGTCAATACGTTCGACCGGCAGAAACGGATGGGTGAACGAACGCTCCCTAACGAACAACCAACCGCAGCGGTTGTATCCAGTGATTGCGGATGCTACGCTGGCCGCGTCCATGACCCGACCCAGATGCTTCTTCGTTGTCTTTGGGCTTTTCTTCGCGCTGACCACGCAATCTCAACAGGCTCCGGATAGCAGAACGAGGGCGAGCTATATCAGTGAGACAGATGTGGCGGTTCCGATGCGTGATGGAGTGGTGCTGCGCGCGAACGTATTGCGTCCGGAAGGAGTAGCCCGATTTCCGGTCCTTGTCTACCGTACACCCTACGGAAAAGAAGATGCCCTGAAGGACTACACCACATTTCGTCATGCCGTGGAGCGCGGCTACGCAGTGATGGTGCAGGATGTGCGCGGGCGTTACGCCTCCGGCGGCGAGTTCCGGCCTTATCAAAACGAAGGCCGCGATGGCTACGACACCATCGAATGGGCGGCGATTCAGCCGTGGTCGAACGGGAAAGTGGGGACGTTCGGCTTGTCCTATCCGGGCGCGGTTCAGTGGCTGGCTGCTGTGGAGAATCCTCCCCACTTGGTCGCGATGGTGCCCGCGATGACGTTCTCCACTCCGCAGAATTTTTTCTATGCCGGTGGTACGTGGGACATGTCGTGGATGGAGTGGATCTGGGACAACATTGCGTTTGACGCGCGGACCAAGCGGGGCCTGCCCGGGCCAAAAACCTATAACGAGGCAATCGCAGGGTGGGAGAAGGTTGGCCCGAAGATGCAGGACACGCTGCCGCTTCGTGATCTCGCGGAGTTGAAGGACGTCGCTCCATATTATTACGACTGGTTGAGCCATCCCGCGGATGATCCGTGGTGGAATTGGTGTGAACTGCGCAATCGCTACGATCGGGTGCAAGCGGCTGTGCTGAATCTTTCCGCCTGGTACGACGACAACTACGGCCCGGAAGGCGCCACCACGAATTACTCAGGATTACTGAAGGCGCGCGCCGGATCGGGTGCAACCAACACTACCCTACTTCTCGGCCCGTGGGTGCACGGCGTGGATGAAACGGCCAAAACTAAAGCTGGCGAGCGCGAGTTCGGCCAAGCAGCCGCCATCGACTATGAGTACGTCGTTTTTAATTGGATGGATCACTACCTGCGTGGGCTCGACAACGGCGTGAATCGAGCCAAGCCGGCTCGCTATTTTGTGATGGGCACGAACTTGTGGCGCGATTCCGACGTGTGGCCGCCGGTTGCGGAGAGGACTTCTTACTACTTGACCGCAGCAAAAGGAACGGGCGCCGGGGGAATTCAGGAGGAAAAACCGTCAAGGCAGGAGGCACCGTCGTCTTTCGTTTCGGATCCCGACAATCCCGTTCGCAACATTTATTCGAATTCGGGCGCGCACGACTACAGAGAACTGGCCAAGCGCACGGATGTTCTAACGTTTGACTCGGCCGCACTGGATAGAGATACGGAGGTCACTGGGCCCATTGAGGCCAAGGTGTACGTGTCTTGCGATTGCCGCGATCTGGATCTGTGGGTTCGAATACTCGACGTTGCCCAGGATGGAACGGCGTTCAACCTCATGAGTCCAGGGCTGGACGTTCAGCGGGCCAGCTACCGCGATTTGGTCCGTGGGCGGCAGTTGCTGACGCCCGGGCAGGTTTACGAAATCACTCTTGAACATCTCATCACCAGCAACGTTTTTCTCAAGGGCCACACGATTCGAGTGCAGATCTCAGGATCTTTCTTTCCGAATTTCTCGCGCAATCTGCAGAGCGGTGAACTCGAGAATTCTTTCGACAAGATGCAGAAGGCCACGATTCGTGTCTATCACGACGCAGATCACCCGTCACACATAATCTTGCCGATAGTGGGACGGTGAATTGAAGTTGAGCGTCGCATGGGTTCATCTCCCTTCCGCTATAATGCGCGCCGACTTCGTCAACACAGATAATCGTCCTTGGAGGAATCCTTGCCCCTAAGGCTTCGGGTCTTTGCAGTGTTTGGTTGGCTCATCATTTCAACTTTTGTGGTTGCGCAACGCGATCCGGTTTTGAAGCAGATCGACGTTCCCCATCCTTACTATTTCCGCGAAATGTATTTGCCACAGCTCACCACCGGGCCGAGTGCGCTGGCGTGGTCTCCGGATTCCGGATCGCTGGTGTATTCGATGGCGGGGTCACTCTGGCTGCAGAAGATTGACTCTGATGTTGCCGAACAGCTGACTGGAGGACCCGGATATGACTACCAGCCGGACTGGTCTTCGAACGGCAAATGGATTGTCTATTGCAAGTATGATCGCGACGCGGTGTCGCTCTGGGCATATGAAGTGGAAAGTAAGAAAGCCCATCCGCTGACGCACGACAACGCTGTCAATGTCGAGCCGCGGTTCTCGCCCGACGGCAATCGTATCGCTTTCGTTTCGACGGCATACCACGGGCGCTTTCACATTTTTGCCGGTCGGTTTGAGAATGGCTCACTGACTCACGTTGAACGGTTGACGGGTGAGAATCGAAGCTCCCTGCCCCGGTACTACTACAGCGTTTTCGACCATGAGATCAGCCCAGCCTGGTCGCGAGACGCCTCGGAGTTGATGTTCGTCTCAAATAGCGGACATTTGTACGGGACTGGGGGTTTCTGGCGGATGAAGGCAGAAGCGGGCGCCGAGGCTCACGAGATTCACTATGAAGAAACCACCTGGAAGGCACGGCCTGAGTTTTCGCCCGATGGGAAGAGAATCGTGTACGGATCGTATCTCGGCCGTGCATGGCACCAGTTGTGGATCATGCCCGCGCGGGGCGGAGATGCTTTTCCCCTGACCTATGGAGACTTCGATAACATCAACCCGCGCTGGTCGCCAGACGGCAAGCAAATCGCCTTTATTTCCAATCGCGGCGGAAATGCATCTTTATGGATTCAATTTGTGCCGGGCGGAGCGCAAAGAGAGTTGATTGCGAAAGAGCGACACTCCCTTTCGGCGGTCGGCACGATCCATCTCAGTGTGATGGATGAAAACGGACGTACCACGCCAGCACGCATCTTCGTCACGGGAGCGGACGGTCGTGCCTATGCACCGCGAGATGCATGGATGCAGGCGGACGACAGCTTTGATCGCAGTGAGCGGCCGTTCGAAGCCCACTACTTCGAGAGCGATGGTACAGCGACGATTGAGGTTCCCACTGGCGCAGTGACGATCGGTGTGATGAAGGGCTTCGAATATGAATTCGCGCAGAAACAGGTTGATGACAAAGACGACAAGATTGATGAAGTACGAGTTCAGTTGAAGAAGATTGCTGTGCCACAGGATGCCGGCTCTCACTGGGTAAGCGGAGACGTTCACGTGCACATGAACTATGCCGGCGCGTACCGGAATACGCCAGAGCATCTGGTCGCTCAAGCGGCGGCAGAAAATCTGTCAATCGTCCAAGATCTGGTGGTGAACAAGGAGCAGCGTATTCCGGACATGCCATATTTTCGGACTACCCCGGATCCCGCCTCGACGGCAGAAAACCTCCTGTTGCATGGGCAGGAGTTTCACACCAGCTACTGGGGCCATCTCGGACTGCTGCATCTGACAAGAAATTTCCTGATTCCCGGTTATTCGGCGTACCCGAATACGGGTGCCGCGAGCCTTTTCCCATCGAACGCCAGTGTGGCTGACATGGCCCATGAACAGCGCGGCGTTGTGGGCTACGTTCATCCATTCGACGCATATCCCGATCCGGCGAAGGAAATGCTCACCGACGAATTACCGGCAGATGTTGCGCTCGGCAAGGTGGATTACATCGAAGTGCTCGGATTCAGCGATCACAAGTCCACCGCGCGAGTCTGGTATCGATTGCTGAATTGTGGTTTTCATCTGCCGGCGGCGGGGGGCACCGATGCGATGGCGAACTTCGCGTCGCTTCGCGGTCCTGTTGGGTTGAATCGCGTGTACGTAAAAGTGCCGAACGGTCCTCTCGACGTCGAGCCGTGGCTGGCCAGCCTGAAACAAGGCCACACCTTTGCGACGAACGGCCCGCTGCTGGACTTCTCGCTGGCGAATTTGGGGCCTGGAGAAGAACTGAAGTTTCCCGCAGGCGATAAGGTTGAAATCAAGTTCAAGGCCTCCCTGCGATCGATCGTGCCGGTCGACCACCTCGAAATCATCTGCAACGGCCAGCCTGTCCGGCAGATCAAGTTGTCCGGCAATCGTCAAATCGCCAATGAAGAAGGCACGCTGACTCTTAATGCATCCGCCTGGTGCCTGCTGCGCGCATACAGTGACACAGCGGAGTATCCGGTGCTGGACCTCTATCCGTATGCAACGACCAGCCCGATTTACGTCACGATCGAAGGAAGCAGGTTGAACGCAAAAGACGATGCAGCCTACTTCATCGCGTGGATCGATCAGCTCATTGCCGGCGCCCAGAAGAATCAGGACTGGAATAACGAAGCAGAAAAAGCTGCCGTGCTCGATCAACTGATGCGGGCCCGGAAAGTCTACGAACAGATGATCAAGTAGACGAACCGACTCTCGCCGAGGTCAGCGGGCCTCGGCGTGGGCCCGCTCCCCTGATTTCTCGCGCTCCAAATCGAGCAGCGTTTCCTTCCGCTCGACTCCCCAGCGATATCCGCCCATCCCGCCGTCTTCCCGCACCACACGATGGCATGGGATCGCGACAGCCACCGGATTGGTTGCGCACGCACGAGCCACGGCTCGTGCTGCGGTGGGCTGACCGATCGCCTTGGCAACCTCTCCGTAGGACTGCGTTGTCCCGAACGGCATGGATTGGAGATGCGCCCACACACGCCGTTGGAACGCGGTCGCCTGGATATCCAATGGAAGGGAGCGGTTGAGCTTGTGTCCCTCCATCTGGTTGAGCAGAGTCTTCGTCCAAGCTTGCATCGACTCGTCATCGCGTTTACGCACGGCGAATGGAAACTCGCGCTTCAGGCCTTCTGTAAGCTCGTCATCGGTATCGGCGAACTGAATCGCGCAGATTCCCTTATCGGTCGCCGCTACGAGCATGCGACCCAGCGGCGAGTCGCTGAAGGTGTAGCGGATCGTCGCTGCAATCGCGCCCCGACGATACTTGTCGGGCGTCATACCGAGTTGCGACGCGGTGCGCTCGTAGAGGCGGCTGCTCGAACTGTAGCCAGCATCGTAGAGCGCGTGCGTGACGCTCTTCCCTGTCTGCAGATTCTGCTTCAGGAGCTTCATCCGGCACGAATCGGCATAGGCTTTCGGGGTAATGCCGAGCGCTTTCTTGAAGGTCTTTTGCAGATGGAAAGGACTCAGGCCGAATTCCTCGCCAAGTCGATCCAAAGTAATCGGCTCGTCCAAATGCTGTTCAATGTAGCGGCAGATGTTCTTGACGCTATCGGCCTGCGGATTCCGGCTCGCCGACTTCGGACGGCACCGCAAGCAGGCGCGGTAGCCCGCTTTCTCGGCATCGTCGGGACGCCGGAAAAACACTACGTTCTCGCGGCGGGGACGCTTTGCCGGGCAGGACGGCCGGCAGTAGACGCCAGTGCTCGAAACCGCGAAGAAGAACTGGCCGTCCTGGGCGGCGTCGCGCGCCAAGACCGCATCCCACCACTTGGTTTCGAGGGTTCTGGACATGTTGATCTCGCTTACCGGTGTCAGTATCGCATTCGTTGTCATGTCCTGAACCTTACGTTGCCGCAGTTGCGAGAGCTATCCGAACCTTGCGGTCAAACCAAGTTTCCTGCAAGATGCTGATACGACAATCGTTCCCGTGAGGACCGTCCTAAAGCTCTCGCTGGTACTGAGTTTCAACCTAGCCGCTTTCAGCCCCATATCGATGATGAGTCAGACCAAAGCGATGCATCCATGCACTGAGACAAACAACGAGGTAGTGGCGACAGGCCTGAACCATGACATCGTCCTGAACGCCGGGGGACCCGCGCCGGAATGGCAAGAGGCGAAGCCGGTAACATTCTGCCAGGACTGGCAGGGCAAGAACTCGGCTCCGGACCGTCAGACCGAAGTTCGGGTGCTCTGGTCGCCCCAAACGCTCTTCCTCCGTTTCGAATGCCGCTACCGCGAACTGTATGTGTTTCGTGACTCCGATCCGAATGGCCGACGCGACCAGCTGTGGGACCGCGACGTCGCCGAGGCTTTTTTACAGCCGGATCCGTCGCGGCTAACGGAATACAAAGAATTCGAAGTGAGTCCTAATGGCTTCTGGATCGATCTCGATATTTCGCCGGGGCTGAAGCCGGATCTGAAAAGTGGGATGCAACGATCCGTCGTGCTCGATGAGACGACGCACACCTGGACTGCAGAACTCGCTATTCCGATGAAGGCGCTTACGTCAAAATTCGATCCGGGAGCGGTCTGGAGGGCGAACTTCTATCGCGTGGAAGGGGAAGTTGAGCCACGTGGATATTATGCCTGGCAGCCGACGGGGACACCCCAGCCCAATTTCCATGTACCGAGTGCTTTTGGGCGCATGCGCTTCGCTCCCGCGAAACGTTAGGGAAGCGGATCGGGTTTGCACCTCAGTGCGGTAGTGTCTGCAGAGAACTGAGTACAACGTTGAGTCCGGCGCGCTTGCGAAGCTCCACCAGCAGGGCCCGGGCTGCATTGAGATAGGTCTTGTTCGAGTCGGAGGTATCTGCCCACACGGCGTCATAGATGACCTGCGCGGCCTCATTCAGATCCATGTGTAGCGCTGCTTCATACAGGTCGAGGCGCTCTTCGAGATCCTCGTAGCAGGTTTTGCAGATTGAGGCAGATTTGTGGTTTGGCTCATCCCCGGCAAAGCGACAACGGGCCTGCGTCGTTGCTGCTTGCGCGTCCACGGACAACTGCGTCTTGAGATCGCGAAGGATGGTCTCCTGCTTATTGTCAGCCGGCTGGCCTTGTACAGCCTCGGCTCGCTTGCGTTGCGGGATCATTGCAACGGGCGAGACCCGATCTGTCGATTTACAGATGGGACAGGCGCTCAAATTCGCCAGGTAGTACGTTTTACATTTGGCGCAGGGCAGACCGTACCCGGCCGGCTTCTGCTCAATGGGGGATGGTTTCGGGGCGTTGCGAGTGCCGGGAATATTGACGCGCACGGTTTGGGAGGGCTGTCGAACTTCGGTAGTCGGTTCCAGCGCCGTACGCACCGCTGCGCCGCTGCTGCCTGTGGTATGAACCATCCGCGTGGAATCCATCTGGGGGCACCTTTTCGGCGGACGTGAGCCCGCCGCTTTGGAGTGAATTCTTGATGTCATTCTAGGACCGTTTGGTGGGTTTGCCGACGCACGGGAGTGCAGTTCCATTGCGTCCTTTGGTACAGGGCAAGGACACGTCTGCGTTACGCGCCTGGAGCGCACATCTGCATTTGTGAGATCTGCGGAACATTGTTCCGAACGAGAACAGCGTCAGGGGATGTTTTTCGGCGCCATCGCCTTCATGAGTTCTTCTTTGCGGGCACGGTAGAGGTTCTGAGCAGGATCCAAGTGCGATGCGATCTCGAGTTGCGCCAGTGCTTCGTCATTGCGATTCATCGCCATGAAGCAGGCAGCCAAGGAATAGTGATTCTGGGCCGTGGGCTCCAGCCGCAGGGCTTCGCCGAATTCCTTCTCGGCATCTGCGAAGGACTGCAATTCGAAGTAGGCGGTCCCGAGGTAATGATGTCCCAGCGCTGAATCGGGCGCGAGGTAAACCGCTGCCTGCAATTCCTGCAGCGCCGCTTCCGGTTGACCAGTGAGAAGCAGGGCTTGCCCAAGAACCCTGTGTTCCGACGCGCCGGTTGGATTCATCCGCACTGCCAGCCGCAAGTGTGTGATGGCTTCCTCGTAACTTTTCTTGGCCATCAGGGCCTTTGCGATGCAGGCGTGACCGTTCTCCCATGAGGCATCGAGCTTGTAGAGCTCGCGGAACTCAGCAATGGCAGCATCGTAGTCGCCCTTATCGCAATAGGTGTTGCCCAGATTGTTGCGGACCGAGGACTCTTCTGGGGCCAGCCGCTTGGCTTCTTTGTATTCAGCGATCGCTTCGTCGAGCCTGCCTAGATCGTGCAGAACGATTCCGAGATTGCTGTGGGCCTCCCAGAAATCCGGCTCAAGGCGAAGCGCGTGACGGTAAGCGACCATCGCACCGTGCTGGTCTCCGCGATCGTGCAGCGCTATGCCCATGTCGTAGTAGACGGCGGCATTTTCAGGTTCGCGGGTGAGGGATTCCTCGTAAGCGTGCAACGCGGCTTCATACTTGCCGGTCGAGTAGAGCCCGAGCCCGAGATATCGATATGCCTCTGCGTTTCTCGGATCGATGCTCAGCGAAGTGCGGGCCTCAGCGATGGTGCTGTCGGGATCCTCCGTCCGATAGAAAACGTAGGCGAGGCGATTGTGAATCTCCGGAGAACCCGGCATCAGGCGTGCGGCCTCGGTAAATTCATCGAGCGCGTCGTCCCATTGCTCCTGATCGCGGAGGATCTCCCCCATCGCGAAGTGCAGGTTGCCGTCCTCCGGTTGAGAACGAAGAAGTTCACGCAGCTGCTTTTCGGCGTCCTCGTAATGTTTTTGCCTGGCTGTTTCGGCGGCTTTTGTTAGTGCCGCCGAGCATGTCTTTCCATCCGCAGCGTTCACCGCGCGCATGGCATGGAGGGTTCTTAGCAATTCGGTGTCGGTACCCGCAGTGCGCAGTTGTTTCTCGTTAGTCGTGGAAAGAGAAAAGGCAACTCCCCGTTCCGTGAGCAACTGAGTTAAACGATTCGTCGAGATTCCGCCGATGACCCATGCAGTTAATTCCGTGCAGCTTACGGGTGGTGGAGTGGAGGTCCGAGCTGCCCCGGAGCCAATCGCCGCCAGCAAGAACGCAATTAAAAAAACCAGCAGGCGCTTCACGATACTCCCTCCGGATGAACGCCGAAATGCGGCTAGATGTTCTAGTCACATTAGATCGGCTGAGGTAATACCGGGTAGGTCACGGAGGTAATACGCAACGTGAGGTTTTCCCTTTGGACGAATCTGCCCCGGCCCTATCCACGTAAATAACCGGGATTCAGCGATATAAGGGCGGCTCTGGACCGGGTGCGCTCGGAATTGACGTGCTTCCCGGCTTCCAGTAACGTAAGCAGTTAAGGATATTGGCAGTTGGGGAGGATTTTATGCTGGAAGGCCTTTTTCAACCGATGCACCTGTTGGTGATCTTTTTCATTGCCTTGTTGGTGTTTGGTCCGAAAAAGCTACCCGAGCTCGGCAAGGGTATCGGCGAGGGCATTCGTGCGCTGAAGGACGGTATGAAGGATCAGCCTACCGAGGCCGCCAAGACGCCATCGAATCCCGAAACGAAGAGCTAGCCTCCCGGATGCACCTGTAGTTTTCCTCGCGGCCCTGATAGGCCGCGACTTACTTTTCATAACAATCGAGTTCTGACCCCACCGTTTTCTCCTTTGCTCACTGCATGCGCGGCTCTCTGAGGCACGGGAGTCGAGTTTTCAAGTCATCGGCGACGGCACCCCTGGTTTGCCAGGTTCGCTATCGCCGCTGACTGTCGGCGCCCGAAAAACCAAAGCTATCGATTCAACTGTCACTCTCATATCTATTTGGAGGGAATCTTGTTTAGTGGAAAAGTGGCCTTGCTCGCTCTTCTTGCGCTCTCTTCATCCGTCGCCTTCGCAGACCAGATCACGCTAAAGAACGGTGACCGCCTGACCGGCACGATCGAGAAGTCCGATGAGAAACAACTCGTCATCAAGACCGAGTTTGCCGGCGAGGTCACCGTACAATGGTCGGCCGTGCAGGACATCAAATCGGATCAACAGTTGCACGTCGGCCTGAAGAATGGCCAGACCGTGGTGGGGCCTGTGAACACAACGGACGGGAAGATTCAAGTCTCAACCAAGACTACGGGCAACGTGGAAGCACCCAAGGAAAACGTCGTGGTCATGCGCAGCGACGCGGAGCAGGTTGCGTGGGAAAGGTTGCGGCATCCTGGGTTGCTGCAAGGCTGGACCGGCGGTGTGAATGTGGGATTCGGCTTGACGGCAGGCAACAGCGAGACTAAGAATCTCGCGCTCGCCTTCAGTGGGATCCGCACGGGCTTACACGACAAGCTGACGCTGTACACGACGTCCGTTTATGCCACCAGCGCCACGTCGACTCCGAACGTGACCGCCAATAACAACAAGGGCGGGGCCCGCTATGATCGCGACATCACGAACAGGCTCTTCGCGTTCGTGAATGCCGACTTCTTCACCGATGCTCTACAGGATCTGAACATCCGTGCTTTAGGCGGAGGTGGACTTGGCGTACACGTCATCAAGAGCGATTCGACCACGCTCGACATCCTCGGCGGCGTGAACTATACACACGAGAACTACACGCAAGAATCTCCACCGACGGGGCACTTGATCCACAACTTCGCTGCCGCAATGCTTGGCGAGGCTCTGACGCATAAGCTTGGCAAAGCAACCGTAATCACCCAGGACGCATACTTCTTCCCGGACTTCAAGAGCGGCGGTGACTATCGCGCAACTTTCGATCTGGGCACCGTGACGAAGATCAACAAATGGCTGGGCTGGCAGAACGCGTTCGGAGACGTTTATGTCACCAACCCTCCGACCGATAAGAAGCGAAATGACCTGGTGTTCACCACCGGCCTCAACGTTTCGTTCACGCACTAAGAAGAATTGAGAGGAATAAGAAGGGCCGTGATTCGTCACGGCCTCGTTTCGTTTCGCCGCGCAAGCGCTTCTAAAAACCGATCAGCTTGATCGCAAGGCCCGCAACTGCGCCGCCGATGAGAGGCCCGATGATGGGAATCGGCGCATAGGCCCAATCGGAGGGTCCCTTGCCCGCAATGGGCAAGATCGCATGCGCGATGCGAGGACCTAGATCGCGCGCGGGGTTGATGGCGTACCCGGTTGTGCCGCCCAGCGAGAGCCCGATGGCCCATACCAGGCAGGCAACCAGATAAGGCCCCAGGCCCGGAGTGAAACCCGTACCCGCAACTGCTTTCGAAAAAGTCACGCCCACAACGAAAACCAGCACAAACGTTCCGATGATTTCGCTGACTATGTTCGCCGGTGGATTGCGAATTGCCGGCCCGGTCGAGTAGCAAGCTAGTTTCAGAGATCGATCAGGCGTCTCTTTCCAATGCGGAAGATAATGCAGCCAAACCAGACTCGCGCCCGTGATCGCTCCGAGAAGTTGCGCGCTTACAAAAGGAAGCAGTCTTGAGTAGTCCCCCGATGCCACCGCGAAGCCGAGCGTTACGGCGGGATTGAGATGAGCTTCACGGCTTCCGCAAGCAACGGCAGTGAGCACGCCCATAAGAACCGCAAACGCCCAGCCACTGGCGATGACCATCCATCCTCCGCCTTCCCCCTTCGATTTCTTGAGCAGGACGTTCGCGACTACGCCATTGCCCAGCAGAATGAGGACAGCCGTGCCCATAAATTCGCCGAAAAACGGGGATGTCATCCTTCACAACCTCAGCGTTAAGTTTGGTGATGTCCTGAGCCAGGCTTAAATCAATCGATCCAATCGAAGGATCGCGTTACAGCTTTCTTCCACAGCCGGTACATTTCTTCACGCCTGGAACCCTCTAGTTGAGGCTGCCAGGTGCGATCGACCGACCAGTTCGCGCGCAGGTCGTCCATGCTCTTGTAGAAGCCAGTCGCGAGGCCAGCCGCATAGGCGGCGCCCAACGCCGTCGTCTCGCGCATCACAGGACGCACAACAGGCTTGTTGAGAATGTCGGCCTGAAATTGCATCAGGAGATTGTTGCCGATCATGCCTCCATCGGTGCGCAAGGAACCGAGTGCAATGCCGGAGTCTTTCTCCATCGCTTCGAGCACTTCGCGCGTCTGGAAAGCGGTCGCCTCGAGCACGGCGCGCGCAAGATGGCCTTTGTTCGCGTAGCGGGTTAGTCCTGTGATCACGCCGCGAGCACTGTCTTTCCAGTAGGGCGCATAGAGTCCCGAGAAAGCTGGGACGAAATAAACTCCCCCGTTGTCTGTGACAGACGCGGCAAGACTTTCGACCTCGGTGCTCTTCGAAATCAGATTCAGATTGTCGCGCAGCCACTGCACAAGCGCCCCCGTAATCGCGATGCTGCCTTCAAGGGCATAGATCGGGGCCTGCGTCCCGATCCTGTAGGCTACTGTGGTCAGCAGCCCGAAATTCGAGGGCACAGGCTTCTTGCCAACGTTCATCAGAAGGAAGCAGCCGGTTCCGTACGTATTCTTCGCCTCACCGGGATTGAAGCAGGTTTGACCGACAAGCGCAGCCTGCTGGTCGCCGAGGATTCCGGCGAGTTGCGTACCCTGAACGGTGCTCTCGCGGATGGTTCCGTATATCTCGCTACTGGAACAGATGCGCGGAAGCATGGCACTCGGAATTCCGAATGCTTCGAGTACTTCCTGATCCCAATCCAGCGTGCCGAGGTTCATTAACTGGGTTCGGCTGGCGTTGGTCACGTCGGTGACGTGAATCCCTCCACGGATTCCGCCGGTAAGATGCCAAGCAAGAAAGGTGTCGACGTTGCCGAACAACACATCGCCGGCTTCCGCCTGCTCGCGTACTCCGCGTACGTTCTCGAGCAACCAGCGTATTTTCAGGCTGCTGAAGTAAGTGGTCAGTGGAAGACCTGTTTTTGCGCGAAAGCGGTTCTGACCACCGACTTTGGAGAGCTCGGCGACCGACTCAGCCGTCCTCGTATCCTGCCAGACAATTGCATTGTGCACCGGCTCGCCGGTGCGCCTGTTCCAGAGGACAGTTGTCTCGCGCTGATTCGTGATCCCGACCGCTGCCAAATCTGACGGCTTGAGCGACTTCTGTTGCAGCGCGCCAGCGATTACCTCCTGCGTGCGGTTCCAAATTTCCTGCGGATCATGTTCGACCCAGCCCGGCTTCGGATAGATCTGTTCGTGCTCGCGCTGGTCGCAGGCAATGATGCGGCCGCCACGGTCAAACACGATAAATCGGGTACTTGTAGTGCCTTGGTCGAGAGCGCCTAAGTAGTCCGCCAAGATTGCGTCCTTTGAGCCTTGAAGTTGGAACGTCGCCTGTCAGTGAATCAGTTCGTGCGAATTCCGGCCACTTCCTGCATGTGCTTGATCTGTCGCACATACTCGTCGATAGCGGCGAGTTCCTCGTGCTTGGACCATCCCTGCTCCTTAGCGAGATGAGAGGCTACAACAGGTGCCGCCGTGATTGCCATAGCCAGGCTATAAAACTGCATGCCGATACGGCGAGCCAGGACATCTTCGATGGTGCAAGCCATCTCATTTCGTATGCTGTAAAGGATCTCAGCCTGGATCGGAGCCGCGCCCTCCACGATTGGAGTCCGCACTTCCGGATTTTCTTTGATCAGAGCGGTGATCGCGTTGGCGTCCGTGCCAAATTTTTCGGAGAGATGGCGCGCCGTCGCTTCTTCCAGCTCATAGTCGCACACAAGCGCCTGCCAGTAGTCGCCCCTGTAGCCAGCAGCGCCGGCAAGGGGATGCTGACGCGTTTTACTTACGGATGACGCACCGTTAGACGGCGAGTAGCCGAGCTCTCGTTGCATAGCGTCGATCGTCTGCTCTGCCATGAAGCGGTAGGTGGTCCACTTTCCACCCAGAATGCTCACCAAGCCAGAAGGTCGATCCAGCTCGATTACGTGATCTCGCGCCAGTTCTTTCGTCTCGGTGTGACCGGCTCTCACGAGAGGACGAACGCCGGAGAAAACAGCGACAATGTCTTCGCGGCCCTTTTGCTTCGAAACATATTGGTTCAAATGGCGAAGCAGGTAATCCACCTCTTTCTGTGTCACCGACAATTCGTCGCTCGACTCGACTTCCTTATCGGTGGTGCCGACCAGCAAGCGGCCCCGCCACGGGATCGCAAAGATTACGCGACCATCATCGGTTTTGGGAATCAGCAGGGCCCGGGAGACTCCATTTTCGAGCGGGAGCAGAATATGCACACCTTTGCTGGGCGCGAGTTTCTTGAGAGCATTGGGATTGACGAGCGTTCGCAGCCGGTCGGAAAAAGGACCTGTCGCATTCACGAACCCTCGTGCGCGTATCATAAATTTGTGCCCGGATCGCTGGTCTTCGACCATGACTGCACTCAAACGGCTGCTCGAGTCTCGTTCAAAGTCCACAGCCTTTACATAATTTGCACTCTCCCCTCCGGCGTTCGCGAAAGTCTTCACCAAAGTGACGCAGTAGCGGGCATCGTCGAACTGCCCATCCCAGTACGAGACCGCACCACGCAGGCGATCGGATCTCAAGTCAGACAGTTCAGTAAGAGCCTCCCTTTTCGAGAGAATTCGACTCGGGCCGAGGGTCGCTCGCGAGGCGATCCATTCGTAAATTTTCATACCGACACCGTAGTAAGCGAGATCGAAGGAACTGAAGCAAGGCACAATGAACTCGAGGCGTTGCGCGAGATGAGGAGCATTTCGCAGCATGAAAACGCGCTCGCGCAACGCGTGCTTCACTACGGTGAGTTGTCCGAGGTCAGCGTGGGTGACCGCTTCCTGAAGATACCGAACGCCACCGTGTACGAGCTTGGTGGACGCGCTGGAAGTAGCTGAACCGAAGTCGGCACCATCGATCAGCGCGGTTCGTAGCCCACGAAGTTGAGCATCGAGCGCGCAACCGGCGCCGGTCGCTCCAGCGCCAATCACGCACACGTCGAAGTTGCGAGAGGCCAATTCGCGAACCGCGTCGGCACGGCTCTTCATGACTGGCTAGGGTAGCTGAATGATGTTCGTGGCGTCGAGGAAATGGCTGAGCGTTCGGATGAACCGCCATCGCTGAAAACAGCGAGGGGCGATCTATTGCCCGTTGGCGGTCTGCGGATGCGTACCTTTTTGAACGGTAGGTAAATTCGCGGTGCTCCAACCCCCGCCCAAAGCTTTGATCAAAGACACGCTCGCAGCCATCCTGCGACCTGCAATGTCAACAGCAGTACGCTCGTCAGTGAGCGCCGCGCTCTGTGCCGTGGTGACTTCCAAATAGTTCGCCACGCCGCCTTTGTATCGGTTCGTGGATAGTGCCAACGAGTGCTCTGCTGCGGTTACTGCCACTCCTTCGACTTTGGCTTCATCTTCAAGGATCCGCAATGCCGCCAGGCTGTCTTCGACTTCCTGAAAGCTCGTCAGGACCGTCTGCTGATAGTTGGCGACCGATTGCGCGTACGCCGCCTTTGCCTGATCGTTGATCGCACGCCGGCGTCCCACGTCGAATACTGTCACCAAGGCGTCGGCTCCAGCAGTGATAAAGCCAGCGGGGCCGTTGAACCAGGTGGCAATCGAGGTACTCTCAAAGCCACCGGAGGCGCTCAACGTGATATCGGGGTAATACGCAGCTTTTGCCACGCCGACCTGCGCATTTGCGGCCGCCATACGTCGTTCCGACGCCGAAATGTCAGGACGCCGTTCAAGCAGGTCCGACGGCACGCCCGGGGGCACCACCGGCGGAGTATTTGCTAAGGGCGATGGCTGCAGCTGAAACGTTGGAGCTGGCGCTCCTATAAGAACAGCAATCGCGTGCTCGTTTGCCGCGCGCTGGACACCGAGATCTACCATCTGTGCACGGGTGGTTTCTAGCTGTGTCTCGGCCTGTGCCACGTCGACCTGCGATGCGACTCCGCCGCTGAAACGATTCTGAGTCAATTCCAGCGCCTTCTGATACGCCGCCACTGTGGAGTTCAACAGATCGATCTCCGCGTCGAGCGTGCGTAGCACGAAGTAGTCGGTGGCAAGCTCAGCGTGCAGGCTTAGATTTACTGATTCCAAGTCCCCAGCGGTGGCTTGCGCATTTTCGCGCGCAGCCTCTACCGTGCGTCGGACTCTGCCCCACACGTCGGGCTCGTAGGAAACATCCACGGGCAACTGCAGGTCGGTGAAGCTGTTGGTCGCGACGAGGCTTCCATTCGGTCGATTCTGCGACAGATGCTCGCGCGCAGCGCTCACTCCGGCGGTGACAGTGGGATAAAGGTCGGCGCGATTAACGCGAACCACCGCGCGCGCCTGCTCAAACTGCAACTGCGCCGCCTTTAACGTCTGATTCGAAACATTGATTTTTTCTTCCAGCCCATTCAGTTGCGGATCCTGAAAAATCTCCCACCACTTCCCCTTTGCCATCTCCGCGCTGGGCTGCGCCGCTTTCCAATTCGGAGGAACCTCCTGATAGTCGGGTGGCGTGGGCGCCGCTGGCCGGGCATACTTCGGGCCAACCGTACATCCCGCCAAAACCAGCGCGGCCACGATCAGAAGCGTTACGCCCTGCCAGTGTCCACGGACCAGGGCTTCAACAGGATTAGAAGGACCGCTCACAGACCTCCTCCCGCTTGACTTGCTCCCGACTGAGCCAGACGCACCGGCTGCCCGGACACAATTGAATCCGGAGGATTGACGATCAGCTGCTCGTCTCCATTGAGGCCAGTCAAGACTTCCACTTCCGTGCCAAAATCGCGCCCCAGGGTGACGGGAAGTAACGTAGCCTTGTTGTCCTTGACCGACACCACGCGCAGCCCTTCCGAACGGAAGAGGAGGGCGTTCACTGGAATCGTGAACGTCGACAGATTCCCGGGCAATTTCAAATGCAGTTCGGCGTATGCGCCGGTGAGCAATTCGCCTGTGGGATTGTGCACCTGAATTTCAACCAGCAATGTACGCGTTGTCAGGTCGATGGAGTCAGCAGTCCTCACCAGTGTTCCCTCGAAGTGTCGGCCGGGGAACTCCGACAGCGCGAGGTCGGCTTTGAGGCCCGGCTTCGTCAGCTGCGAATAGACCTGCGGCACGCTCACATAAACACGGAGTGGATCGGGAGCAGCGATGTGGAACAGTTCCGCTTTCGCGCCTCCGCTGGATCCAGAATCGATCAGTTGCCCGATATCAGTATTCCGTTGGGTAATCACTCCATCGAAGGGCGCATAGACTTTCTGAAACGACTGCAAATCCTGTAACCGGCGAACATTCGCCTCCGAAGACTGAACGATCGCCTTCTTGGCGGCGTAATCACTGGTTGCGTTATCGGCATCCTGTTGAGAAACAGAATCCGTTTTCAGCAATCCCTGATAGCGATTCGCGGTGATCTCAGACAGGCGAACATTGGCCTCAGCCGTTGCCAGATCTGCGCGAGCCTGGTTCAACTGCTGGACGACTTCGGGCGTGTCAATCTCGGCCAGCAATTCGCCGGCTTTCACGCGCCCGCCAATATCGACATACCAGCGCTTCAGGTAGCCATTCGTGCGCGCGTAAATCGGTGCGTCTTTAAATGCCTGTACGTTGGCGGGCAGAATGATCTCTTGCCCTGCAGCCGCGTGCTTGGGTTGTACAACCGACACGGTCGGCACCGCAAGCTGATTGGTTTCCGTACGCAGAGTCGCGCGCGCGCGAACTCGCGGCACGATCCCGGAAATCACCACCGCGGCCACTATTAGGAACGCCACCACCGCCACAATCCAACGTCGCTGCGGAAGCCCTTTGGAGGAACGGTTGTCCACAGTCTGGGGATCTTGTGCTCTAACCCTCTGAACGTTGTCTTGCTCTGCAACTGGCATCTTGTGACTCCCGTCTTTCGTGTGTCAGATGTCTAAACCGCGTTGGGCGATTCGGCGTCAGCGGATCGCTTGCGCCGGCCATGTAAAACACTGAAGAAAACTGGAACGAAAAACAACGTCGAGACCGTGGCCAGAAGCAGGCCACCGATGACGGCGCGTCCGAGCGGAGCATTTTGCTCTCCGCCCTCGCCCAGACCCAAGGCCATCGGCACCATGCCAATCATCATGGCGAGTGCCGTCATCAACACAGGCCGGAAACGTGTGAATCCCGACTCCAGCGCTGCCGTCGCAGGATCTTTACCCTCTTCCATTTGCTCCTTCGCGAAGCTCACCACCAGAATGCTGTTCGCCGTTGCAACGCCCATGCACATGATGGAGCCGGTCAACGCAGGCACGCTCAGGGTCGTGCGCGTCACAAATAAGAACCACGTGATCCCGGCCAACGCCGCGGGGAGGGCCGAAATGATGATGAAGGGATCGAGCCACGATTGAAAGTTCACAACGATTAGCAGGTAAACCAGCAGAATTGAGAATACCAATCCGCCGAGCAGTCCAATGTACGAGGAACGCATCGTCAGCACCTGCCCGCGAACGACAACCCGCGAACCGCGCGGCAACTCTTTGTTGCTGTCGGCCACGATCTTATTGATTTCCCGAGACACCGAGCCGAGATCGGTTCCCTGCACGGACCCGTAGATATCGATCACGGGCTGAATATCGTAGTGGGAGACAACTGCCAGTCCGGCGCCACGGTTAATAGAGGCGAGGCTCCCCAGAATCTGTGGAGGCGCCGAGCTCGATCCCGTGACCGGAATATTCTGCAAAGCCTGCAACGAATCGACGCGATATTGCGGCGTCTGCGTCGCGATCGCGTAACTGACTCCGTTCTTCGGGTTCAGCCAGAAGGTGGGTGTGGTCTGGAAACTTCCGCTGAGCGAGATCAACAGGTTGGTCGCAACGTCTCGCTCCGTGTATCCCGCCTGCCCGGCCTTGGTGCGATCCACCAAAACATGCAGCTTCGGCTGATCGAATGGTTGCTGAATGCGAAGGTCGACGGTTCCCGGAACATAACGAACTCGTTCCAGCAGCTTATCGGCGAATTTCCGATTTTCGTCCAGGTTGTAGCCAAAGATTTGGATATCGATGGGCGACGGCAAGCCAAAATTCAGAATCTGGCTCACAATGTCCGCCGGCAAGAAAGCGAACGTAACGCCCGGAAATTCATTGGCCAGACGTATGCGCAAATCGTGAACATACTTTTCCGTTGATTTGTGCTTCTCCCCCAGGCTCACGAGGATGTCAGCGTCCGCCGTTCCGACCGGGGCCGATGTGCTATAGCTCAGGTTAATTCCGCTGTAAGGCAGGCCGATGTTGTCGATCACACTTGAAAGCTCGTCAGATGGAATCTCCTCCCGGATCGATTGTTCAATCAAATCGCAGATTCGCGCCGTTTCTTCGATACGAGTCGCCGTCCGAGCCCGCACATGCAACCGGAACTGGCCAGAATCCACTGCCGGGAAGAAATCTTGTCCGAGCCATGGCACCAGAAAAACGACTGATGCGAGGCAAAACGCAAAGAACGCGATCAGGAAAGCGCGTTGATGGTGTAAACAGCGCTCCAAAACACTGTGGTATTTCTCCCGAAATCTCTCGAAAGCATGTTCGAAGCGAACCTGCATCCGCACGAAAGGATTCGGGCTGGATTCCGCGAGATGGCCTGCTTCCGCCTCGTGTCCACGCAACAGATACTTGGCCATCGTGGGCACAACAGTTCGCGACAGCAGGTAAGATGCCAGCATCGCAAACGAAACGGCTTCGGCCAATGGCACGAAGAGATATCGCGCCACGCCCGACAGGAAGAACATCGGGACAAACACGATGCAGATGGACAGCGTCGACACGAAGGCTGGTACCGCGATCTGTTGGGCGCCATCGAGAATGGCATGCTCAACTTCTTTACCCATCGCGATGTTGCGATTGATGTTCTCGATTTCCACCGTCGCGTCGTCCACCAGGATGCCGACGGCCAGGGCGAGTCCGCCGAGCGTCATGATGTTGATGGTCTCGCCCAAGGCGCTCAAACAAATGATCGACGTCAGAATCGACAGCGGAATCGAAACGGCGATGATCACCGTACTACGCCAGCTTCCCAGGAAGATCAGGATCATCAGTCCGGTCAGGCAGGCCGCGATGATCGCTTCGCGCACCACGCCTTGAATCGAGGCGCGGACGAACAGCGACTGATCCGCCAGTTGCGCAATATGGAGATCCGTCGGAAGCGTGGATTGAATCTGCGGGAGCAGACTCTTGATGCCGGACACGATGTCGAGCGTGGAGTTGCTGCCCGTTTTCTGCACCGTCAGCAGTACGGACCTTTGCCCGTCGACGCGAACGATGTTCGTTTGAGGCGGAAAGCCGTCACGGACGTTGGCGACGTCATGAATGTAGATGGTTGTGCCGCCGACGGTCTTGACTGGGAGATCGTTCAGTTCTGCCACCGTCTGCGGGCTGGCATTCGTATCGACGTCATACTCCAGCGACCCGATCTTCGATGTTCCCGATGGAAGGATTAGGTTCTGTACACCCACCGCATTCACGACGTCGAGCGGTGACAGCCCCTTCGACTGCAGCGCATTGGTATTCAGGTCGACCTGAACCTGGCGCTGCTTGCCCCCGTACGGATACGGAATCGCCGCACCCGGAACGGTGATCAGGCGGGTACGAATGAAATTCACGCCGAAGTCGAACAGCTGCTGCTCCGAGAGTGTTTTGCCCGAGAGAGCCAACTGCAAAATCGGCACCGTCGACGCGTTATACGTGATTACTAGCGGAGGCGTCGTTCCCGGCGGCAGCTGGCGAAGTTGTGTCTGCGAGATCGCCGTAACCTGTGCAATGGCCTTGTTGATGTCCGCGTGCGGCTGGAAAAAGACTTTGACCACGGCGATGCCGTTGAGCGACTGCGACTCGATGTGCTCGATGTCGTCCACCAACGTGGTGAGGGCTCGCTCAGTCACCGAGGTGATGCGATTGCCCATGTCCTCGGCCGACAACCCGGTGTAGTTCCACACAATGCTGACAACCGGAATGTTGATCTCGGGAAATACGTCGGTGGGAGTCCGCAATATGACGATGGGCCCCAGAATCAGAATCAGAAGGGCAAGAACCGTAAAGGTATAAGGCCGCCGTAGAGCAAGCTTAACAATCCACATAATGAATCTCTTAACCGCGGACAAAAGGCCGGCCGCAACGGCAGGTTAGTCACGAGAGAACAATCTCGTCCCGATCCAGACCCCCGAAAGACACGACTACGCAAGACACAAATGCACGAACTCTGCCAGAGTCCCTGCCCAACCAGGCACGGTGCATTTGATGATCTTTAAAGGACTTAGGAAGCAGGAGTTTCCTTCGAAAAAGGTGCAGAAGACGTCGGCAGGTGTCTAAGGGTCGACACTTCCCGACCCGAGGAGCCTTTTACTCTGGAATCCGCCGGATTCCCAGTCGCCGCATACGGTAGATCAAAGTAGTTCGTGGGAGCCCCAGGCGCGCAGCGGCGCCCTGTGGTCCGCCCAAGGTCCAACCACACTCGCGTAGCACCTGCAAGATGTGCTTCTGCTCAACGTCCTTCAGCGTGGCCGAGGAACTTGGCCTGGACTTGCTCTCGCGCAACTCCCCCATTGGGGGACGTAAAACCTGTCCCTCCGAGAGGATCACCGCGCGCTCCATAAAGTTTTGGAGCTCTCGAATGTTTCCCGGCCAGGAGTAGCGCACGATCGCGTCCATGACGGACGCAGGGATGCGCTCAATTTTTCGGTTCATCGCCTTTGCGTACTTGTCGACGAAGTAGCGAACCAGGATCGGGATGTCTTCCCGCCGCTCGCGCAGCGGCGGAATCATGATTGGGAAAACGTTCAGGCGATAGTAAAGATCAGCGCGAAACTGGCCTTGCTCCACCATCTTGTTCAAATCGCGATTCGTGGCAGCGATCAAACGGACGTCGGTGCGGATCGAACGCGTTCCGCCGAGACGTTCGAATTCCTGCTCCTGCAGAACGCGCAGTAGTTTGGGTTGCAATTCGAGAGGGATGTCGCCGACTTCGTCGAGAAAGAGAGTGCCCTTGTCGGCGATTTCAAACCGGCCCACCTTTCGAGCGATGGCGCCGGTGAAAGCGCCGCGCTCGTGGCCGAAGAGTTCGCTCTCCAGCAGCCCCAGAGGAATGGCCGCACAATTCAGCTTGACGAATATATTGTCGCGCCGCGAGCTCAAGCCGTGAATCGCGCGGGCGATTAACTCTTTGCCTGTGCCCGTTTCCCCTTGGATCAAAACAGTGGTCTCGTTCGGAGCGACCGTCTGCACCTGGTGCAAAACCTGATTCAGGCCTTGGCTATTGCCCAGAATGTCTTCAAATTGATGCTCTGTACGAATCTCATCGCGAAGATAGAGGCCTTCTTCCGCCAGTCGTTCTCTCGACTCACTGAGTTCGCTGAACTCCAGCGCATTTTCGAGCGCGATAGCCACCTGGCTGGCCACTTGACGCAGGAATTCGACATCTTCCTCGGTAAATGCGTCAGGTCGTCGGTCGAGTAGATGAAGAATGCCCAGGGTGCGATTGCCGCGAATCACGGGCAAGAAGCACCCAGACTCGAAACCCTCTTCCGCGTTCACTTTGAGGGCCATTGGTGCGAGCGATTTCGGGGGGTGTCCGAAACGCACGGGCTTGCCCGTCCGGTAAGCGGTTCCGGGACTCGTCCCTACTATCGGCAGAACCATTTGATCCTGCATAAATCCCTTGCCGGCAGGAAAATCCAACCCGAAAACGCGGAGACTTTTCCGATCACGGTCGGGCAAAGAAAGGCATGCCGCATCGCACTGCATGGCGTTCCGTACGCTCGAGGGAATCGCACGGAACAGTTCAGATAGCGCCAGGTTCGAGACCACTGCATTGTTCACGTCTAACAGCAGCTTGAGGCGGTCGCGTTCACGAACGACCTGCTGCTGAAAGGAGCGGGCATCCTCGTAGTTCAATGCATTTTCAACGGCAATCGCTACCTGAGATGCCACCAATTGCAGAATTCCAAGCGTCGATGACTCATAGGCATTGGGCTCGGAGTTACCGAGATTGAAGGTTCCAAGTCTCCGTCTTGCGGTGGTCAGGGGCAAACTGCAAAACGATCGCACCGAGTTGTCATGAAGGATCCTCATGGCGCGCGAGAAATGCGTCTCGTGAGTCGTGTCGGCAATGATCAGAGGGTTTTGCGTTCGCCATACCTCCGCCGATGGCGATTCCGTCATGCCGAACGCCGAACCGGGTTGGATAGTCGCCTCGTTTTCCGAGTGAAGCGTGTGCAATCGCATCACGTCGTCAATCGGGTCATGCAGGATCAGACTGAGGTAGGTGAAATTGAGGATCGTGTGCAGTCGACGCCCCAGATCCTGGAACAGTTCAGGCAAGCTTTTGTGGTTTGCGAGTGCCTGCGAGACTTCCAGTAGTGTGACGTACTGATTCGAAGTGGATACGGAACTGTCTGGGAGCGTCACCATCGTTGTAAAACACCGATCCTTGTCCCCACTGCAAAGTGTGCATCGCCCCAGGAGTGCACATTCTGCTATGTGAACGCACGACAAGTATACTGGGTTACTGTCGAATATTCGACAGTACGCTCACCCAATGGTGCCCGCAAGTCGACGTCAACCGACGCACTTCCCATCTAACTTGTTAATTGTTAAGGCCTAATTAAAATTTGGGACCTATCGATTTGCATGGCAACTCCGCTGCTTCTACTTGTGAGGCTAGCCATGCTCAAAATTTCCACGAAGGAAGGCGAACGCTCCGTCACTCTCATTTTGGAGGGTCGACTTTGCGGAGCTTGGGCGACGGAAGCCGAACTCGCATGGTCGCGGCTCCTATCCACGGTCGGGGATCGGGAGATTCTGCTCGACCTCGGCGGTGTAACTTTCGTTGACCGCACCGGTGAGGCGCTGCTGGCGTCTATGCTTGAGCGAGGAGCGAAAGTGCGAGCCAGCGGCGTAATGATGAGCCATCTCGTGCAGGAGGTACAGCAGAGGGTTTCGCGGAGTTAAAACTTCAGTTCCCGGAGGCACGCCGCCCCTTCGCGGATCTGGCGTGCCTGGGTTACCCTGCCCTCCCCCAAGTGCGAGGACCCTGTCGCGGGAACTTATCAAACGGCGAGCGGGCGCGATGAGCTGATTTGCATATCGCGCTTGGCTCGCCGTAGGTGTTTGCGGGCATCGTCTTTGCTTATACCGAGGAGCGCTGCCACTTCAGGGAGCGTAAGGCCCTGAATTTCCTTCAGGAGAAACACCTCCCGGCGCGGCTCGGGGAGCAAGAGCGCCCGGAGCAAGGTTAACTGGAACGAAGGGCTGGTATCTTCGCCTGGTATGACGCAAGTATCCCGGCTTAAGTCCAATTTGCCTCCTGCCCGACCTGGAATCGTTGTGTCGTTCACCGGTCCCATATCCATCGTGCGGAACGAAGTCTTTTCGTTTCACGCCGCCGCAGGAAATCTCGGCGTGAGTGGCGCTGGCTGAGATTTTGTCGAATTTTCTCGGGGCAAACATAGTCCTTCTGCCAGAGCCTCATCGTCCTTTTCCCTCGGCTGGCAAACCGCCAGCAAGGGTGTAAGATATTTTTCACTCCTGCATTCCTGCGAGGCAAGCTCTTGCAATTTCAGGCCTTTGATGAATCCTACGTGGAGCGTTTACGTTCCGGGGATTTCCGGACGCAGGAGCACTTTGTGGCCTACTTCAGCGAGTTGATTCAGTTGAAACTCCGCGCGCGACTGAGGACCCCACAGGCCATTGAGGACGTCAGGCAAGAAACTTTCGCGCGTGTTTTAGCCGCGCTGCGAAGTCCAGGCGGAATCCGTCAGCCCGAACGCCTGGGTCCATTTGTGAACTCGATTTGCAACAACGTTCTGCTCGAGCACTACCGGTCATCCTCTCGCGACAGCTCGATTGAAGATGAGCCGGAGAGCGACTTCCCAGACCCAGTGATTGATGTTCTTGGCGCCGTAGCCGCGCGGCAAATGGAAGTGAAAGTCCGCGAGATCCTTGACGAGATGTCAGAGCGGGATCGCCGGATCCTCCGGGCAGTCTTCCTCGAGGAATTGGACAAAAATGAGGTATGTCATGAGTTCGGGGTCGACCGGGACTACCTGCGCGTCCTTCTGCACCGGGCAAAACAGTCGTTCAAGTCCTTGTATCTGAAGAACATCGAAAAACGTCCTCCAGTGGGAAAACAATCATGAAACGATATGTGCCATCGGATCACTACTCATGTACAGAGGGGGAGTAGAGGCGATGGACCACAAAGACGCCCTGCGCCTGAACGCAACCGAGAGATACCTTCTGAACGAGTTGGACCCTGACCAACTTGATCAGTTCGAGGAACATCTCTTTGATTGCCCAGAATGCGCGCTTGATCTTCGCGCGGCGGCCATGTTCGTTGAACAAGGTAAGACTGTTCTGGCCGAGCCTGCCACGGTAGCTCAGGAAGTTCGAACAACTCGATCCAACAAGAGCTGGTTTGCCTGGCTCCGGCCAGCGTTTGCGGTCCCGGCCATGGCGCTGCTGCTGCTTGTTGCGGGGTATCAGAATCTTGTCGAGTTCCCGACGATCCGGAGCAAGGCCGCCCTGCCGGAAATCATGCCTTCCGCCGCGATGAACATCGCGACTCGTGGAGGCGATGTTCCGGTTGTCCCGGCGAAGCAAGGCCAGGACTTCTCCCTGCTCGTCGACCTACCACCCGACGGTACGTTCTCTTCCTACATCGCCGACTTGTACAACCCGGCCGGAACGGTAGAATGGTCGCTCGAAATTCCCGCGGACGCAGTCGTGAACGACAGCCTTTCCGTTCGAGTCCCGGGAACCGGTCGTCCTGGTGGGGTTTATGTCCTGGCTGTTCGCGGAGTCTCGCGAGATGGGGGCAATCCCACCGAAATCGGACGCCGCTCGTTCGAATTACGGCCCCGGTAGCTCCCCGCAATTGTTTTCAAGGAGACCTCCATGTCACTTCGCAACGGAAGAACTCACTATTTCCATGCGGAAGCAACCGCCATCGGCGGGTTTATTGAGCGCCCCTTTGTGATGGATATTCCTGTCCAATCGGCGAATTCGTTATCGCCGTCGGGTGGGTCGAACGACGCAAGCACCGCCAACTTTGTGTTTCAGGACATCATCTCGGCCGCCTCAACTAGCACACGGGTAGAAGGACACTATGTGGCCGGGCTACCCACGACGCGAATGAGGGCCGTTGTCGAAGGTTTGAACGTCCTAAACAGAGTTCGCGTTGACGAGTTAACAGCGTACATTTCGACGGAACACTCTAACCAAGAACCGTTCCTGCCCAGGGTCGATTTCGGTCGCACTTCGATTCGCGATCTGCGTGTTGACGACGCCATTCTCGAGGTACAACTCGATCTCGATCTGTTGAATAATAGAAATGGCGACCGTTTCCCCAAAGTTGCACCTGTCTTTGACAAGAAATTCGGGAATAAAGTCGACCCATCCTTCGATAAGGACCGGGGTTTCCTACGATGCTCGCTGGCCAAGAAGATCAAAGTGACGCGCGGCAAGTTTCCGGGAGACTTTGTGGCTCCGAACGTCTTCGAGATCCCCAATTTCGGACGCGTCCATGTGGCCGAATTGCTGCTTACCGGCGATTCCTACGAGTTGATCATGTTGCGCTTCGAACTGGGCTGCCCGACGCAAGGATCGACGAGCGCCTCCAGCGGAAAGGTCAACGGGGGTGGGCACTAGCAAGCGGGCTCTTCCTGTCTGTCGTTTTGTCCCTCGGCCTCATTGGCTGTCGCTCTCTCAGTACGCCTCAGGGAAAATTTGATCGACTCCAGGTTCTGCTACAACGTGGAGATCTGCTTCAGGCGCAGGAGGCGGCTGAAAAGGCGTCGGCCTACTACACCAATCGCGATCTGCTGTGGTCATGGAAGTTCCGTGTCTTGGCTGCGCAAGCCCTGAGTTTTAGGGGAATGAGTCGTGAAGTCCTCTCCACGCTGAATACGGAATTCCCTACGGAACTGGCAAAGTCAGATCTCGCTACACAAACATTGTTGCTGCAGGGTTGGGCCTACTCGAATCTTCATCGCTTTCCCGAAGCTGAGCAGACTCTCGCAGTCGCGAGAAGCATCTGCTTTGCAGGCAACAATCCGCAACTCGGCGATTTGCTCAAGGTTCAAGGGTTGCTGGAGATCGAAAAGGGGAACTACGAGCGATCAACCGATCTGTTTCTGAATACGTTAACTTTCGCTCGCGAGCACAACGATCAATTTCTTCAATCATTGGCCCTGTTAGACCTCGGGAAGGCCGCTTTGCTTCGCGACCATTTCGATGAGGCGATCGAATGGTCCAACGCAGCACTGAACGAATCCCGAACTATCGGAGCTCGCCTAATCACCGAGACCGCTCTAGGCAACCTCGGTTGGGCCTATTACAAGACGGGTGACCCCGATAAGGCATTGGATTTATTCATTGAAGCGGAAAAACGCGCCCGCGAACTCAGTTCCACGGGGGACGAGGTCTTATGGATGACAACTGCTGGATATGTTTACGTCGATCGAGGCCAGTACGGCACGGCGGAAGACTCTTACCTCAAAGCACTACGGCTTTCTGAGCATCTTGGCAGTAAAGAAGACACCCTGAATGCCCAAATCTCGCTGGCCTTTGTTAGTGTTCTTTCTGGCAAACTTGACCTCGCCCGCGAGTACAGCGATCAGGCAATCGCATCCGCCCGCGCTGACGGGAACCGCGTCGACGAACTCTATCCGCTGCTCACGAAGGGTCAAGTGCTTGCCCGATCTGGAGACACAGACGGAGCCGAGAAGACGCTCTCCGAGGTCGCAAACGACCCGAAAGTCGATCTCTCCCTGAAGTGGGAAGCACAGCACGAACTTGCCAACCTATACGCGGACCAGCACAACCCAGCGAAGGCATCGAGCACCTACCGGGCGGCACTTGCCACGTTCGAAACGGCGCGTTCTTCGCTTCAGCACGAAGACGTGAAGCTTCCCTTCCTGGCCAATGCCAGCGGCCTGTACGACGATTACATCAATTTGCTTATCGGCCAAGGCAAGGTGAGCGAGGCGTTGAGCGTAGCCGATCACGCGCGTGCACGCACTCTCTCCGAAGGCCTCGGACAATTAAAAAAATCAGAATCGGTTCTTCCGCCTCCGGTGGATGGCGAGCGTATCGCTCGGGCGGCCGCGGGATCCGTCCTCTACTATTGGCTGGGGAAGCAGTCTTATCTGTGGGCCATCACTCCGCAGAAAACGACGCTCTACCCGCTGCCAGCCGCCGTACAGATCGATGCTTTGGTGAAACGCTACCGAAAGTCACTCGAACGGCCGCAGGAAGGTATTGAGGCCCAGAACGCCGATGGCGTGAACCTCTATCGTATGTTGGTTCAGCCCGCCGAACAGATCATTGGGAAGAATCCCAGGGTTTTTGTCATTCCGGACGGGAGCTTGAACGGCCTGAACTTTGAGACTTTGGTTGTGCCGGATCCCAAGCCGCATTACTGGATCGAGGATGCGACCATCACCAATGCCAGCGCGTTGCGCTTGCTGAACCGTACGCGCGCGACCTCGATACCGAGACAACGCAAATTGCTGTTGGTAGGCAATCCTGTTACGGCTACGCCCGAATTTGTGACGCCGCCCCAGGCCGCTGCTGAGATGGCCAAAGTCGGAGAGCACTTCCCCGCCACGGATCAACAAGTGTTCTCTGGGACGACGGCAACCCCCGTCGCTTATCTGAGCAGCAAACCGGAACAGTTCGGTTACATTCATTTCGTTGCCCACGGAACGGCCAGCCGCTTGAGCCCGCTCGACTCCGCCATCATCCTCTCCCGAACGGCTCCACAGGATGATTCATTCCGCCTTTATGCGCGTGACATCATTCAAAAACCTCTACGTGCGGACCTGGTCACCATCTCCGCGTGCTATGGCGCAGGAACACGTGCGTACTCCGGCGAAGGCCTCGTCGGTCTCTCCTGGGCGTTTCTTCGCGCCGGCGCCCATAACGTGATAGGCGCGCTCTGGGATGTCAGCGACGCTTCAACACCTCAGTTAATGGACCAGATGTATCTGGAGATCGGCAAAGGCAAGCGTCCGGAGGAGGCCCTGCGCATTGCAAAATTGACGTTGCTCCATTCCAACAACGCCTTCCGCAATCCGTTCTATTGGGCGCCGTTCCAGCTTTACAGCGGCTGGTAAGGTCACGATTCGGTCGCCAGATTCAACTTCAATCCGGCTTCTGCACCAACGAGTGAGATGTCGGCGCAATTCTTCAATACCCAGTCCGCGCCTGCCGCGATCAGATCTACCTCTTTGCACGTGGTTGTGAATGCCATGACGCGCGCGCCGGCGCTTTTGCCGGCACGAATTCCCGCCGGAACATCCTCCACGACGATGCAATCGGAGCTTGCAAATCCGAGCAGCGCTGCCGCCTTCTGGTAAGGTTCCGGATGTGGTTTGCCATTCACGACATCGCTCGATGTGATCAACCTCTTTGGAATTGCAAGACCCGCCGCCCGCAGGCGAACTTCGGCCAAAGGCCGCGTGGAAGAAGTCACGATGGTCCACCGATCGGGCGGCAGGCTCTGCAGCAGTTCGCAGGAGCCAGGAAGCGGAATTACTCCGTCGAGGTCTTCTATTTCAGCTCGTTCCACTAGACGGTTTTCGGCGACGGCGTCGGCGTGGGGGAGATACTCCCGAACCGTAGTAATGCTTGGGCGCCCGTGCGCGCGGGCGACGACCTCTTCCGGATTGAAGTGGTGTTCCAAGGCCCACTTTCGCCAGACGCGAGAAACCGCGGGTGTGGAATCGATAAGCACTCCATCCATATCGAACAGGAGCGCGCTGCAGACGATCCGAGGCATGAACAAGAATATCTTTTCAAAATCGATGTGAGCAAACCGGGGCACGCCAGCCGCGGCTTTTCTGTAACATGGTGATCATTCCAACGTCCCCATGATTGAGGAATTTCATTTTTCCGACCTCCGTGACCTGTTCGCCAAAGCGAACGAGGAGAAGTCGGGCGACCAACTCGCGGGACTGGCCGCGCGATCGGAGCGTGAACGTGTCGCTGCGAAGCGCAAGCTTGCGGACGTCACGCTTGATGAGATCGTCCGCCAGCCGCTGATCGACCCTTCCGACGATGACGTGAGCAGGCTCATTTACGACACGTTCGATCAGGAAGGATTCCGTTCGATCGCGAGCCTGACGGTTGGGCAATTTCGCGAATTGCTGCTGGATGACTCAACAAGCGGCGAAGCCCTCCGCAACATTCAGAAGTCCATCATTCCCGAAATTGCCGCCGCCGTTACGAAGCTGATGAGCAACAAGGATCTGGTCTTGGTATCAGCCAAGATCCGGAACGTCACACGCTGCCGCAACACCATGGGGCAGCCGGGCGTTTTGGGAATCAGGGTGCAGCCCAATCACCCGAGCGATGATATTTTGGGCATATTGCTCTCTGCCTTCGAAGGCTTGTTGTACGGATGCGGCGATGCTGTGATCGGCGTAAATCCTGCTTCGGATTCGGTGAAGACCGTTCATTCGATTTTGTCTGCCCTGAGTCGCCTGGCGGACAATTACCGGATCCCGACCCAAACCTGCTGCCTTGCGCATATCTCGACCCAACTCGCCGCGATGGAGCGGGGAGCGCCGGTGGACCTACTCTTTCAGTCCATCGCGGGGACGGAAGCCGCGAATCGAAGTTTTGGAATCACGTTGAGCACGCTGCGCGAGGGCCGCGAACGCGTACTTGAACATCACCGGACGCGCGAGGTCGAGTGGATTGGAAACAACGTCATGTATTTCGAGACGGGCCAGGGTAGCGCGCTTTCCGCCGAGGCCCATCACGGAATCGATCAGCTGACACTCGAAGCCCGCGCTTATGGTGTAGCACGTATTTTCGATCCCTTTCTCGTGAACAGCGTAGTCGGCTTCATCGGTCCGGAATACCTCTATGACGAACGGCAGATCATTCGTGCCGGACTTGAAGATCATTTCATGGGCAAACTTCTGGGACTACCGATGGGCTGCGACGTTTGCTACACCAACCACGCTGCCGCGGACCAGAATTCGGCCGACAATCTTCTCCTCCTGTTGACGGCTGCGGGCTGCAACTATTTCATGGGCGTTCCCTGCTCCGACGACGTCATGCTGAACTACCAGTCCACCAGCTACCACGATGCGCTGGCGGCTCGGCGGTTGTTCAACCTGCGTCCGGCGCCAGAGTTTCTGGCGTGGCTGCAGAGACAGGGAATTTATCGCGGAACCGAGCCTGCACCTCTCGAGCGGTCAGCTCAACAGCAATTGATGCAAGGGCTGGAATCTTGCCTGGAAAAGGCGCTCTGATGGCGGATCCCGATAAGCTCGCGCGAGATCGCTGGATCGAACTTGAAAGGAAAGTTCGTTGTCAAACCCCGGCCCGCTTGCTTCAAGGGCGCAGCGGACAGGCCTATCGCACTGAGACCCAGATGGAACTGCGCGAAGCTCACGCCGCGGCCCGAGACGCAGTCCGCGCGGAATTTAATCTGTCGATCGATCTCGATCCGGATCTGGTTCGCGATTGGAACCTGTTCGAAGTGCGGTCTCAAGCAACGAATAAGGAAGAATATCTGCTCCGACCCGACCTGGGACGGCGGTTAAGTGAAGACTCACGGGTTGCGATTCTGGAACGCTGTTCGAAGGACGCCGATCTCCAGATTGTGATCGGCGATGGCCTATCGGTCACGGCGGTGATAAAGCAGCTGCCCGCCTTATTGCCTGTCCTTCGAAAACACGTCATCGCCCGAGGATGGACTCTTGGCACGTCGTTCATGGTTCGTCACTGCCGGGTTGGAATTCTGAACGAGATTGGGGATCTACTCAATCCGAAAGTAGTGGTTCTCCTCATCGGCGAGCGGCCGGGACTTGCCACTGCAGAAAGCCTGTCAGCTTACATGGCTTACAAACCAAAATCCGGCGACAGCGACGCAAATCGAAATCTCATCTCGAACATTCATGCCCGCGGTGTTGCGCCGGCTGATGCGGCCGCGCGCATTGTTGACCTTGCGTCCGCAATGATGAACGCGCAGACGAGCGGATGCCTTCTTCGCGACGGATCTCGGACCCTCGAATAATCGTTTTCGCCTTGCCCTTCTTGTCTATTAACGGAGAGCGGTTGGGGCGACGGCTTGGCGATTGACCGGGAGGAAAAAAGTTGTGGAGGCCGGGCGAAAATCAGCGACGTATCGCCTGGCCCTATGAGCGGAGGCTCCAGACGAGGGTTAAGCAGCCTCGCTCGCATGATCGCGACGACCGGGCAGCGCTGGTCGCCGCACTCAGGATTCAAGCATCGCCTTGATGTTCGATACAATCTCGTGCGCGCGATCCTGATTCATCTTTTCAAACAGAGCGCGCGAGGCGAACCGGCCGACCGCGTTGTCAGGCACGTTGTACTGCACCGACAATGTCAACTTACTGTTCGCCCCGTCTGCTTTGATCTCATAAGTCCACGTGCTGGTGTTCCCTGTTACCGTTTGAAACTCGTGCAGGCTCGGACGCTCACTCCTCGTGCACTTCGATTGCCCCTTCACCACAAGACCGAACCAGTCAAATTCATAGTTCCACGTTTGACCAGCCTGGGCTGCGGCAGGCTTTACATTGTCGATTTTTGAAAGTCCAGGAACAAAGCTCGTCGCACGAGCTGCCTCCGAGAGGAAGTCATAAACTTTGCTGGGTGGGGCCGCGATCGTTGCGGTCTCGACTGCTGTTGCGGTGGACATTCACGCCTCCTGAATTTCCTTAAACCGTGCCGCCTTCCAGAGTGTGGTCACGATCAGCTTACGTTTTTGGGCCGTAAATCCTTCAATCCGAACAACGATCTTGGTTGCGATGGTTCGCTCTTGCCATGTGATCGCCCCATGTTGCCCCGCAAGCTCTATCAGGCCAGACCGCGATTCGTTTGGTAACCATATCAAATCAAGCGTCGGACAAAAAATTAATTTCCAGTCTGGGGGATCACGCCGGAACACGATCCAAGTCTCATCCAGCGCATTGCTGTCGGAACTCCGGCGAACGCGGAATACATGCCGTCCGGGTTGCCAAATCCGCAGCGTGATCACTTGATCGCCCTGAGAAAACCTTGGATGCCCGAACGATCATTGGAAGTGAAAGTGTCGACAAATCCGGCGGCACGCGCGAACGCTGCGATGCCTTCCTCCGAACGATAGTGTACGTGCAACTCAGCCAGTTCCAGTAAGTATCCTGCGACGCGCGTTTCACGCATCGCGCTGGTCACCATCACGCCACCCGGCCGCAAGATTTCACAAAAGATCGAGTAGAGGCGAGCAAGTTTTTCATCGTCGAGAAACTCTCCAAATCCGGTCGAGGTGATGAGGTCAAAACGGTCTGCATACGTCGAAACGTCGAGAGCGTCGCCCCGGTGCAGGATCAACCTAACCGACGCTCTATTCGCGAACTCCGCCGCGTCCCTCAACACCTGCGGGTCCAGGTCGACCCCATGAAACCGGACCTTCGTAAGATCGCCCCCCTCTGTCTGGTACGTCTCCGCCGCCGCCACCAACTCTCGCGGAATTCCGCACGGCACGCTGGCAATGTCCAGATGCCTATCGACAGGCCGCTCTCGCAGAAACCGCAATACCTCGTCGCGAGCCATCAAATACCGGGCCCGAAAGGCTCGTACTGCGGGCATTTTCAACAGGCACGAATCCAACCAGTGGCCGATGCCGTAGAGGCCAGAAGGCCGATTGTGATAAATGTGATCCGCGAAGCGATAACTTCCCGAATTCTCAAATCCTTCACGCGCAAGATCGGATGTCCTCAGTAACCAATAAACGGGTAGCTCGAGTACTCGCCCGCTGCGTAACAGCTTCCCGCCAATCGAAGCCGATCGCCGAGTTTGGTTATAGAACTCAGGCACGATCTAAATCCTCTCGTACGTCGCGATCATGTCTTTCATGATTTCGGGAGTACCCGCGGCGATCGTTAGCGCGCGCGCATCGCGGTAAAAACGGCTGCTCCAATGATTCGCCATATACCCCAGTCCGCCGTGGACTTGTAAACAATGGGTGATGACCTGCTGCGCTACTTGGTAGCTGAATAGCTTGATCATGCAGATTTCACGCGTGACCGACTCTCCCGCAATCCAGCGCGTGAACGTCCGATAGTTGAGAGAACGAGCAGCCTCCAGAAGCGTCGCCATCTCTGCGAAACTGTGCCGAAGCGCCTGAAATCGGCTTAGGGTCTGTCCGAAAGCCGTTCTCTCCCGGGTGAATTCCAACGCTTTATTCAGTGCGTATTGCGCCCAGGCAACGCAGGCCAGACCACCGAAAAGCCGCTCCCGGTTGAGTCCGCGCTGCACTTGCACGAATCCTTCGCCAATCACACCAAGCACATTCTCCCGCGGCACATGGCATCCATCGAAGCGGATCCGCGCTGTTCCCGAAGCACTCAACCCTAAGGTTTGTAGTCGTTCGACCGCAACGCCTTCGGTCTTCGCAGGCACCAGAACCATCGTGAGTCCTTCGGGTTCACTGGCGACACGAACGGCCACGATAAGCACATCCGCAAATGCCGCATTCGTGATGTACGTTTTTTCGCCGCGAAGAACCAGATCGTCTCCTGAGATTTCTGCGGCGCACGACAATGCAGCAAAATCCGACCCGGCACCCGGTTCGGTCACGGCCATGGCTCCGATCGCTTCGCCCGCCTGCAGTCGTCGAAGAAAAGACACCTTCTGCGCCGGGCTGCCAAATTCCTGAATCAGCGGAATGATCAGATTCGCTTGTACGAAAAAACTCAACGCGAATCCAAGGGACTCACTGCATGGAAACTCCTCCGCCAACACTCCGTTCAGCCACGGATCGTCCTGGAGAAATCCTCGCTCTGCACACTTCTTCATTACATCGCGGGGAAACTCTCCTGCCTGCTCCCACTCCCATGCGTGCGGGCGCAACTCGAGGGTTACGAATTCACGCGCTCTCCCGCGAAACTGTTCGTGCTCCTGTGAGAAGAAGGTGTTCATCACCTAGGCGGAGGCAGGCGCAACGCGGCGGACGGCGTCGATCACATCCTGCACGGTTTTCAAGCGCCAAAGATCGTCTTCCTTGATTTCGATGTGCAGGGCATCCTCGAGCGAAAGAACGCATTCGAGTTTTTCAAGCGATTCCATGTCGAGGTCGGCTAGCTTTGCATCCGCTGCGACGTTATGGGCGGGCAGACCGGCAGCACGACCGATCATTTCCTTTACTTTTTCCTCGATATTCATGAAGCTGCCCCTTCGTCCGTCATCTCGGCAATCTGCGAATGCAAAACTCGCGCCACCCGCTCGTCAATCGCAGTCCATTTTTCTCGCGCCGATTGTAATCGCTCCGCGGGCAATGTAGAGAGCCAGTGCTCGGCCCATCCGTGACCGCCACTGTGCTCTTTTTCTTCTTCCACGATTTGCTCGAGCACTTCTCGTATTCTGGGATGCACGTTCGCGCGCTGCAAATGCGCGCGATAACTGGATAAAACGCGAGCCTCCAAGACTTCAGAAAGGACGAGCAGATCTACCAGATCTTTCGGGATTCCGCCGTCCTCGGAGTAGTGCTTCTGAATCGTTTCTCCGGTCGGTTCGAGCGCGCCACCCAGGCTGGCGATTACCTCCGTGAGCAACGCCGCGTGTTGCGCCTCAGTGGCGCAATGCCGGGTCGCCCCCAAAAGCACCTCCGGATTCGAGACGCTCCGTGCAATACGCCCCATCAGCAGCGCGCCATGGAGTTCGCTGTTGCGATAAAGATTCAGCAGATACAATTCACGCCTGGTTAGCGACATGCATGCCTGCCTTGGCAAACTCCGAAAGCCCCACGCCGCACAGCCGATGAAACTTCTGATCCAGCGTGAGGATCGCTTGCAAATCATTCTTCTCTGCAATCGGAACTGACACGACATCGCTCCCAACATGACGGAAATGCAAACCGGCATCGAGACATTTCTCTCGGGCGCCAGGATCCCGGCGCACACGAGACTCGAGGAGATCAAAGGCAAATTGCGTGTGCCGGAACTCGTCTTTCGCGATGTAGGCGGTGATCTTCGACAGCACCGTCTCCTTTGCCTGCCGCGAAGCTCGCAGGAAGAAGTACGCAGCAAAGTGTTCGCTGATCATGTATCGCGCCAATTCCGAAATCGGATCAGTGATTCCGTTGCCGATGTTCTTCGCCCGAGCAGCCACGAGTTCCGCGTCCGAAACTGGCCGATAATCCACAATACTCAGATAACGATTCAACACGTAGAAGTGTTTATACGATTCGTATAACTGGACGGAAAAGACCGAAGTCACGTCAATCTGATCCCACATCGCCCGCAAGATCCCGCTCGTATAAACCGGAAAATATGATTCGATCAATGCCGAGTCGTGCATCTGGTCGAGTAACTCTGGCTGAGACAGCGCCAGTTCACGGTCGATCTGGTTCCACGCAACGTCCACCTCCAGAATCCAGCGCTGCATTTCCGCGGTGGTCAGATATTCGTCGTAAATCACGCCAATATTCCTTCTGCGAGGTTGAAGGCTCGAGACGGGCCCAGTTCAGCAACTAGCGCCAGTGCCCATCGCTCCAATCCGAACGCAACACATCCAGTGCAAGCATCCGCTCCGCCAGGCAAGTGCAATCCGAAACGCTCGGCGAAGAATCTCTCGTGGAGGTTAAAAGACGCGATGGCGAGCCCAGGGACGGGTCTCCCGATTCGCACTTGCATTTCGAACTTGAGTTCCTTCAGTTGCTGCACCAGTTTGCGGCCGCGCGTTTCGCCCGCGCCAAAGAACGGATCGGAGGCCGAATGGAGTTCCCCCCGCAACCCCAGAGCGCGCGCGAACTCCGAAATCTTGTCCATCCATCGACCACGCTCCTCGCGCACCCAGTTCGACGATCCAACGAGCACGATCTCGCGCATGTGGAAATTGCGCAGACGCCCCAATCCCGTCTCCTCTTCTTTTCGTCCGCAGGCCGCGATGCACGTCCACAACCCACGTTCCGCATGCTCGACCTGAGACAAGCTCGGGTAGCACTGATAGCAGGCCGCGGGTGGGTACAACTTGCCCTCTGAACTCTGGACCAGCCGGTCGATTGCAAATGATTCGAAATATCCTGCTCTCTCGAGCACACACTCCTCGATAGTGTCCTCGACTTTAATCTGCCGGGCGCCGGCATCGATCGCCATCTGCAAGAATCTGTCGTCGAGCCAACCTATGAGTGTCGCAACGTTCGCGGGCAGCGCCTGGCTGTCGTGTGCCGCCAACTCGGGTTGCAGCTGAACGATCTGTTCAGCCAGTTCTTCGACATGCGCGCAGAATACAGTGCTCACTTTATTGAACAAAACGCTTTGCAATGGTTTCGACGGTGCGGAAATTTTCCATCACGACCTCTTCATCCCTAATTTCGCGCCCGATCATCAATTCCACGAAGGCAATCAGTTTAAGAATCGAAAGAGAATCGATCCAGCCGTCAGCGAACAGCGGCGTGTCAGGTCCTGCCCGCAGATTGCGATCCGCAAGCAATGTCTCATTCACGTAGGCCAACAACCGGTCGAGCTCGCTGCCACTCAACGAACCACCGCCTCAGCAGTGATCGTGCGGTCGGCCCAGCCTGACTCTACCAGCCATCGGATGGACTTGGGATAAAAATCTGCCACACGCGGCTTTTCGATGTTGAATGCGGCCAAGGCTTGCGTACAACCAGCATCATCAAAAACTTTCGGATAGGCGAGCTGAGGTGCGAAGTGCCGGATCACTTGCACGCTATGCCGCAGAAGATAGTCGCCCACGTCGTCAACAGATTGCGCGAACAGCACGAAAGTCGGAAGATCCACGATCGCCGGCATCGCAATCGACCTCTTTCGCCACGATGGCCGATACGTCATGAACGCGTCGTGCGTCTGCGCGAGCAGTTGCGCAAGGGTAAGGAAATCATTGCCCCCACAAAGATGAAAGGTCTTTCCACCTCGAAACCCGTCGCATGCTAAGCCGGCGATCCCGGACGCCGCGTAGTCGCTCGCGATCAGATCGACGGGACAATCTGGAGTACCTGGGATCATTGGAGCCAGAGAATGATAGTAAAGTCGGAGACCTTGGTGGATAGCAGCTAGCTTGGAAATCTCCCCCGTTTTCGAATCGCTGAGCACCGTGCTCAGGCGGATCACCGCGATCGGCAGATCCTTCATCCGCTCCCGCAAAATGAGTTCGGCCTCGTACTTCGACTGCTCATAGTTGTTCACGAATCCAGCATCATGGCCCAGTGACGATTCCTCGATCGTACCAGTTCGCTTCCCCGCGACGTGAACGGTACTCAAGGCAACCAGTCCTCGCAATTGCGGACACACACCTGCGAAGGCCAGCACGTTCTTCGTGCCCTCCACGTTGATCGCTCGCAATTCGGGGAGTGGCGCTGAGAATCGCGTGTCGGCGGCCGCATGAATGATGAGTGTTGTGCGTTGTCGTACCTCGCCATACTCCCGTGGAGACAGTCCCAATGTCACCAACCGGACATCCCCTCGCAGCGGAATGACTCCGGTCTGCGATTCTTCGACATCGGCTTGACGCGACAGCGCGTAAACGACATCGACGCTCGATCGCTTCGCGAGTACTCGCACGAGTTCTTGTCCGATCGCACCCGTTGCTCCCGTAAGCAGGATCGTGTAGCCCATCAGTGTTCGAGAATCATGCAGAACCAGTTCGCTCCAAAGCCGAAGGTGAACAGGAGTAGTTTGTCACCCAGAGCCAAGCCTCCGTCGGTTGAAACATCGCGGAGATTCATCCAATTATCTGCGGCGATGACGTGCCCGAATTTCGCAATGTTCTCGGCAAACAATTTTTCGCGGCCCACTCCGATCAAACCCAAAAGAATCTCCCAACTGCGCAGTGAAACGTTGTGTGGAACGATCCGAGCCAGCGCAGGCCACTCGATCCCGGAACCCTGCAGACAATCACGAATGATCGCACGCGCCGTCGGGAAATAAGCGGCTGCGATTTCATTCTTTTTGTGCAAGAAGTCCCAGTAGTAGCCCTTGGTGATCTGTCGGTAACTCATGATCCGATTGGTGGAACCTCCCTTTTCTACGAGCAGCGCGCAAGCCCCGTCGGAAACCACGTTGTAAATCATTTCGCGCCGGCTGCCCGCAGGAAGCACATCGGAGCTCACGCACAACACGCGTTCGGCAGATTGATTGGACAAGAGAAAGTTCCGGGCGAGCGAGACAGCGGCCATCATCCCGGCACAACCGACCTGGCTGACGCCAACGGCAATCGCGCCTGTCATCTCCAACTCGTATTGAAGTTGTGCCACGGGATAGTGAAAAGCCGACCGGGGATCGCCGTTCATGAGCGCATGGCTGTCTGGCGTTGCTCCAACGTAATAGATTGCGTCGATTGTGCGGGGGTCGGTGTGGCTCTTCTCTACCAATTGTCGCGCAGCCTCAAAGGCGAGTTCGTATTGCGATTGGCTGCTGACACGCACATACTGAAACCCAAACTCCCGCATTCGGAGAGCGGGCGTCTCCAATAGGCCGCGTGCCGCAAGCTCCTCCACGGACACGGTCTCTTCTCCGAGAACGTACTCGATCAAACTCACGCCTACCGATGTCTTTGCCGTAGCTGGCATAGGCTGCGAGCGAAAATTCTCGCACAATCTGAAGTGCACCACAGCCGCAAAATCCCGTTCTAGGCCCGCGCGTCGTTTCTGTAACCACCTCATCGCTAATGCTTTAGCTCGAAAAGCTCATTGAATGCCGGTTCATTGCATGATGCATGATTCATGCACGGACGAGCCGACAGAGAAAAAGTGAATCAGATTGGTGATTTGAATCACTTCCCTACGTCTCTGTTCGGGAGAATATCCAGCCAAACGAGATGGTCCAGCCAACGATCTCAGACTTTCAGGAGATTGCAATGCAGGCAGTTGACACTTCTTTGGGGCGTTTCATCGAAGAGGCGCCTTTTGCTTCGGCGATGTTTGACAGGGACATGACCTATCTCTACGTTAGCCCACGCTGGCGCGAGGACTATGGGTTGGGTCAACGCGAAATCTGCGGTATTTCTCACTACGACGTTTTTCCTGAAATTCCACAGCGATGGAAAGAGGCTCACCGGCTTGGGTTAACTGGAAAGGTAGTGCAGAAGTCGGAAGACCGCTTCGAACGCGCGGATGGATCAATACAGTGGCTGCGCTGGCAGATCCGCCCCTGGTTTGAGGCCGACGGGCGGGTTGGCGGCATCGTGATCTCATCCGAGGACATCACAGCTCAGAAAACTCTCGAACAGGAACTACTCCTGAGCGAGGAACGGTACCGGGGTCTAGTCGAAGCCACAACTGATCTCGTCTGGACCGGGCGTGTCACGGGCACCACTGTCGATGTACCTGCTTGGCGGGAGTTTACTGGTCAATCGTTGGAAGAGGCGCAACAGAGTTGGACGAATGCGGTCCATCCTCAGGATCGATCCGAAGCTGATGCAGCGTGGTCAGAGTTCCTTGCCAAGGGAGGCGCTTACAAAAGCGCATTTCGAATGAGGCGGAGCGACGGGGAATATCGCTGGATCGCGGTCACCGGTATCGCCCTGCAGAACAAGGACAAAAGCATTCGCGAATTAGTCGGCACCTTCAGCGATATCACCCTTCGCATGCAAGCGGAAGAAACCATCCGCCTCCGCGAAGCGATGTTGAGAGGCATTCTGAATAATCTTCAGGATGCCTATCTCCGCACTGATCATGCTGGCAGATTGATCATGGCGAGCCCCTCGGCGGCGCGGATGTTCTCATATGAGTCCAATGAAACAATGATCGGCATACCTGCCGCAGATCTCTACGACAATCGAAAAGACAGAGAGGTTTTGCTGGAGAAACTCGGGGAAAACGGTCAGGTCTTGGATTGGGTGGTGCCTGCGAAAAGAAAAGATGGAAACAAGCTGTGGATCTCAATCAATGTTCAGTTTATCCATGATGAGAACGGGCAGATCGCCGGTACCGAAGGAGTCGTGCGCGATGTCACGGATCGAATCCAGCTTGAGCAACAACTCTATAAAGCGAAAGAAAAACTGCGCGAGGAAAAAATTTACCTTGAGAACGAAATCAATTCAGACTTAGGTTTCGACGAGATCATTGGACGCAGCGAGTCGTTGAGGGCCGTCATGGAAGACCTTGTAACCGTCGCCAAAACAGACGCGACCGTCCTTCTCCTCGGCGAAACTGGCACTGGCAAAGAACTGGTCGCGCGCGCCCTTCATCGCCTGAGCAACAGGGCACAAAATCCTTTTATAAAAATGAACTGTGCTGCGATTCCCACCGGCCTGCTGGAGAGCGAATTGTTTGGCGCGGAGAAGGGCGCTTACACTGGCGCTGACAGTCGCAAAATTGGCAGACTTGAGTTAGCCGATCGCGGGACCTTATTTTTGGATGAGATCGGCGAAATTTCCCTGATGCTCCAGCCCAAGCTCCTTCGGGTCCTTCAGGATCAGCAGTTTGAGCGCCTGGGCGGGACAAAGACTCTGAGCGTCAATTTTCGACTGATCGCCGCCACTAATCGAGACTTGGCAAAACAAGTGCAGGATAACGCCTTTCGTCGCGACCTGTACTATCGTTTGAAAGTTTTTCCTATCTGTCTGCCTCCTCTACGGGAGCGCCGGGATGACATCCCGCTTCTTGTTGAACATTTTGTGAAAAAGAACTCAGCTCGAATGCTGAAAACAGTAACCACAACTCCTCAGCGCACGATGGCGGCGCTCCAGGAATACGACTGGCCCGGGAACATCAGAGAACTCGAAAACTTTATCGAGAGATCGGTAATTTTGAGCACCGGATCCGAACTCGCGGCACCGGTCAGCGAGTTGCTTTCGCAATCGCCCGAGAATGCACAACCTGAGGAGGGCGCCACGCTAATCGAGATTCAGCGTCTGCGTATCATCGAAGCCCTGCGAAATTCTGCTGGAAATACATCGCGGGCTGCCTCTCGATTGGGACTCAAGAGAACAACGTTGCAATCAAAAATGAAACAACTAGGAATCGACGGAAAAGGCCACAGATTTCGCTCAATGTAGCGAGTTCGATGCGCCAGTGGGTTCGGCTGAGCTCTGCTCTCTCCAGGCCCTGCACCGTTAGGTAGGCGACATTGGTGCCGGGAGGGGGAGTTGAACCCCCACGAGGGGTGAACCTCGGCGGATTTTGAGTCCGCTGCGTCTGCCAGTTCCGCCATCCCGGCTAGTGTGAAAGTGCTTGATTCAACGGCTAATTTCGCGTTCTACTTCGTTGCCATCCCAACCGACAAATGTAAAACTGTGTAAGAAAGTGTGTCGGTTTTCGCCGATTCCCACAGCTTCTTGTCCCCAACCAGAAGCGCTGTACCGACGATTCTCGGGCTCAGAGCCCATTGCCAGGTCATAAGAGACTACCCGTTCGAAATTCTACCATTCATTAGAGCTGCTATCTTTTGATTTCGCGCGAAGCGGACCACTTGGCGTCTGTGTACGTATGGCGGAGCGGCGCCAGGCGCTGTGTTTTCCCTTCCCTTATGGCATTTTTGTCAATTCGCAACTTCACACAGCGCACCCGGTCAGAAGATCTTTCCTCTCTACCGCCTGCAGACCGAGAATTGAATTAGCGATTCGTCTAAGCGCGAAGCTTTCGACACCGCCGGCAAGGGCTCGCACGCCAGTCATTTTTTCACCAGCCCAGATCTGATTGTGTTGCACCGTATTTATGCTATTGCGCTGTACGTTAATTATCCTATTCAGTCGTACTATTTTTATCTTAATTGTGTCGAGAGAGGACTGATCCCGCTCGCTTGGAAGTGCGGCCCCGCACTTCGTTGCAGATAAGCTAATCTCGCTGTTTCTTCGTCAGGTGGATTAGCGTCGGCGAGGGAGTCTCTTTGCCGAGGCCTCGGATCCAGGTGGTTCACGGAACGGTTCCACAGAAATGCGCTCGTAACACACTTCCAGCACGGTCAGGTGTTCTGTACCGCCCGGCACCTGAAGGATTACGCTGTCACCCGCTGCCGACTTCATCAACGCGCGCCCCAGAGGTGACACCCAACTGATGTGGTTGCGGTTGAGATCGACCTCGTCGGTGCCCACGATGCTCACCACTCGCGATACTCCCGCGGCATTGGCATAGCGCACGGTCGCTCCGAAGAATGCCCTCGTCGCCGCCTGCCCCGCTCTCGGAGCTTCCGGGACCACCACTTCCGCGGCTTCGATTCGCTTCGTGAGAAAGCGAATCCTCCCATCGATCTGCCGCAGCCGCCGCTTGCCGTACTGATAGTCGGCATTTTCACTGCGATCGCCGTTGCTGGCAGCCCACGCCACCACCTCCGTCACCGCCGGGCGTTCCCTGCTGAGCAGAAACCGGTGCTCGTCTTTGAGGCGCTGCAGCCCGCTCGGCGTTATATAGTTTTTGACACTCGTCGCGGGCTCGTCCGGTTTTGGTTTTCTGGTAAACCCTTTCCGCATCTCGTAGTCCTTCCAGCGCGAATCCAGTGGGTGCCCTAATGAAAGCGGATGGACGCCGATAGAAAGCACAGTAGGCCATCCGCGTTCACGGGGAGTTCATCTGCGGCACTGACTGATTTTTTCACGTCTTCCGGTCCCTTAGCGATCCTATCCATCATCTCGCACAAGTGCCGGCGAAGGCATGCTTGGGAGAATCAGCACTGAAGCCGGCTGTGTGAATCGATTACAGAAACTTCTGGATCACGGGCAAGCGGGAAGTCCCCCAAAAGAAGGATTGCCGACGATCCACTCGGTAGCTGAAAGCGGCGGCTTCTCCGACCTCTTCGTATTGCGCTCATCTGAGTTCTTGGGCGAGTCCGATGAGAAGCCCTTCAGGCCCGCGGATGTAGCAGAGCCGATACGCGTCTTTATACTGGACTACATCGCCTACGAGCTGCGCGCCGCGCTTGCGGAGCCTTTCAAGCGTCTCGTCGATGTCGTCCACGGCGAACATCACGCGAAGGTAGCCTAGAGCGTTCACCGGGGCGTTGCGATGATCCGCGACGGCAGGCGGCGTGAGGAAGCGGGAGAGCTCGAGCCGGCCGTGTCCGTCCGGCATGCGCATCATGGCAATCTCGACGCGCTGATCGCCCAGTCCAGTGACACGTCCGGCCCATTCTCCTTCGATCATCGCCCGCCCTTCGACCTCGAGGCCGAGCTCGCGAAAGAAATCAATCGTCCCTCCGAGGTCATCGACGACGATTCCTACGTTGTCCATTCGTTTGAGCGCCATGTGTCCAATTTACAAGGTGCCGTCTAAGTCTGACAACGGACCCTTTTTTGCAAGGCCGAAGCACGAGCGGCGTGAGCCCGAGAGATCGCTCCCGAATAGCGCTTACTCGGGGCGGATCACGGGCAAACCTTCAATAATCCAACACGCCAGCGTTGTCCGGCAATTTTCTGGCCGGGCTACACTGGAAGAGGCACGGTGCCGCAAGTCGCTCCTTCAAAATGATCTCTTTCTCAAACATCAATAAGCAGTATGGCAAGCAGTTGCTCTTCGTAGATGCCTCGTTTCAGTTGAATCCCGGCGAAAAAGTCGGACTGGTCGGTCCCAATGGATCGGGCAAGACGACGCTATTCCGTATGGTGGTCGGCGAGGAAACTCCCGATGAGGGCGTGGTCTCAGTCCCGAAGAAGTTGACGATCGGTTACTTTCGCCAGGACGTCGAGGAAATGCAGGGCCGTTCGGTCCTGGATGAAGCGATCGCCGGGAGCGGTCGCGTCGGCGATCTACACCACGAGCTCGAAGCCTTGCAGCGGGAAATGTCCGACCCTGAAAAGGCTGATGACATGGACCGCATCCTTGATCGCTTCGGTCATGTTCAGGAAGAGTACGAGCACTTGGGCGGTTACGCGCTCGAATCGCAAGCCCGTGAAGTGCTCCACGGTTTGGGGTTCAAAGACGATCAGATTGACGGCGACGTGGGAGCTCTCTCGGGCGGATGGAAGATGCGCGTTGCGCTGGCACGGGTCCTGCTCGGCATGCCGGATGTATTGCTGATGGACGAACCGACGAACCACCTCGACATCGAATCCATCATCTGGCTCGAACAGTTCCTCAAGTCATTTCCTGGCGCGTTGCTGATGACCTCGCACGACCGCGAGTTCATGAATCGTCTCGTCTCAAAGATTGCAGAGATTGATGGCGGCGAAATCATCACCTACTCCGGCAACTACGACTTCTACGAGCGCGAGCGGGCGATCCGAGAGACCAACCAGCAGGCAGCATTTGCCCGGCAGCAGTCCATGCTTGCCAAGGAACAGCGCTTCATTGATCGTTTCAGGACACACGCCGCGAAAGCGGCTCAAGTGCAAAGCCGGATCAAGGCCCTGGATAAGATCGAGAAGATCGAACTGCCGAAGAAACGCCAGGTGGTGAAGTTTGAGTTTCGCATTCCCCCGCGATCCGGCGAACAGGTGGCCGTCCTTGAGAACCTGCACAAGAGTTACGGCCCGCGTGTGATTTACGAAGGATTCAATCTCACCATCCGCCGTGGAGAACGCTGGGCCGTCATGGGGAGAAACGGCGCGGGCAAGACCACGCTGCTCAAGATGATTGCCGGAGCCAGTGCTCCAGATGCCGGAAGCGTGCGCCTCGGCGCCAGCCTGTATATGGGCTACTTCGCGCAACAATCGCTGGATGTGCTCAATCCCGATCTCACCGTCATCGAACAGTTACAACAAGATTTTCCCCAAGACGGTCTCGGTTCGTTACGGAACTTGGCGGGAGCATTTCAGTTCTCCGGCGAAGACGTGGATAAGAAGATCCGCACACTCTCCGGCGGAGAAAAGTCGCGGCTGGCAATCGCGCGCATGCTCTACAACCCGCCAAACTTCCTGGTGCTCGACGAACCGACGAATCACCTGGATCTTGCGACCAAGGAGATGCTGGTGGACGCCCTGAAGGATTTTGAAGGCACTATGATCTTCGTATCGCATGACCGCATGTTCCTTCGCGGTCTCGGGTCACGTGTGCTGGAACTGGGCGGTGAGAGCGGCACGGACCGCCATCCCACTGTTTATCCCGGGTCATACGTTGAATACGTGCAGAAGCTTGGACATGAGGCGCCCGGGATATATTCGTAGGCCTTGCGGGGCTTTTGTGCAATGACTCGCGGGTGATGTGAAGGATTCGTCGCAGCAAAATCAGCAGCTGCAGGGACAGAAAGGCACTTGTTGAGAGTCGCCACCTTCAACATTAACAACATCAATAAGCGGCTCGACAACCTACTGGCTTGGTTAGCGAAAGCTGAACCGGACGTGGTGAGTCTCCAAGAGCTCAAGGCAGAGCAGGAAGCCTTTCCCGTGAATGCCCTTCGGACTCTCGGGTACGAAGCAGTCTGGCGAGGAGAGCGTCCTGAACGGCGTGGCGATTCTCGCGCGACACCACGTAC